>ENA-OQBJ01000561-OQBJ01000561.1-human-gut-metagenome-genome-assembly--contig:-NODE-561-length-19006-cov-4.220351_pt1 | contig 19006 bp, 20 predicted proteins | sample MGYA00242743_ERZ504545 | MGnify/ENA primary metagenome ERZ504545 (study PRJEB26092, sample SAMD00036252) | human gut metagenome | host: Homo sapiens | study: EMG produced TPA metagenomics assembly of...
ATCTAAGGCATCTGATGTCCTGCGATTCCAGCAGCGCTGTCCAAGGCACTGCTCTTAGATGTATAAAACCAAAATAATAAGTGATTAATTTTTATGTAGTCGTGTCCAAAAAGTGTTGACTACTGCACGTCTCATCCTGCTGCAAGCAGAAGGACAAAACAGGTTTTTGTTACAATTTTCCTGATGCCAATATACGCGCCACAGATACGAAAACAGGCCGCAAATCAGGCACCCTACGACACGGCACTTGACCAGTATGCCACAGAACGGAACCTTGTGCCCTTCCTGACACAGGTCTACGACCACGAGAAAGCGGCCCTGCTCGACTTCATCACCAGTTATGGGGAAGGTGCTGCACATGACTGACACGAGGACGGGAAGGCGGGCAGCTCTCTACGTCCGTGTATCGACTGACGAGCAGGCGCGCCAAGAGCAATGCCAACTCAGCCGCCCGCCGCGACTTCTGGCACTCCATCCTAGAACGCATCACCATCACGCACTACGAAAAGGGATTCAACAAACCAAAAGAGTTTGACATCCACTTCCGCACCTGACGCAAGGCATAGCAAAAGCCCGTCCTATCCTGCTGATCATACAGCAAGACAAGGCGGGCTTTTGCTTCAGTCGTTTATCTTAATAGTGTCTGTTTAAGCGAACATACTCGACCGGGCGGCTCCAGTCCACGCTGACATCCGTGGCTTCCCAGAGACGGGTCAGGGCCGTCTGCAGGCTCTTGACGTCGGCCTGCGGGTCAATCGTCTCATGTGTGAAATCCATCAGCGTCTCATGCGGCACATTGATCTGATGGGTCTTGCCGAGATACTCTTCCACACGCTTCCTGCCTTCGTCGTTGTCCAGGTGAACCGTCGCCTTTTTCTGGTCGGCGTCGTAATCAATCCAGCCGAGATCTTTCTGATAGCTGATTGCCACGCTATACGTAATTGCCATTTTTATTTCTCCTTTTACGCGTGCCATATGCACGATTTTTTTATCTGTCATCGAACGCTAAAAAACGATTTCCATCTTATGATTATAAAGGATTTAGCGCTTTTCTACAACCTGCCTTCCTCTCCAATTTGTCAAGTCTTGCGCCTGTATATTTTTTATGATATTATACAGACAAAGAAGGATAAGCCTGGGGTGTGCGTGAGCTTTATTAGTGTCTAACCTACATTTTTCCTAGGGAACCTGATTTGATTCCGACGTATGTTCGCCTCGGCGAATGCAGAAACCGGACTTAGGTACCCACCTGCTATTCGCAGGTTTTAGGCATTTAAAGTGAACGGCACTCTGGACCCCTGCTTTGAAGAGGGATTGCTACAGGATTGCGGCAGTCCCTCTTCGCGTATCAGGAAGCGGGTACAAAGGCAATTGGACAGATGCTTTTGTACCCGCTTTTTCAGTCGCGGAACAGTTCGCGGATTTCTTCTTCGGTGAGTTTTGACAGGAAGTTTTCCCCCGGCCGTATCATCTGGTCGATCAGGGATTTCTTGCGCTGCTGCAGCTGGTAGATTTTTTCTTCTACGGTATCTTTCATGAGGAGCTTGACCACCTGCACGTTGCGCTTCTGTCCGAGGCGATAAGCACGATCCGTCGCCTGGTCCTCCACAGCCGGATTCCACCAGGGATCAAAATGGACCACCATATCGGCACCGGTAAGATTGAGTCCCGTCCTCCTGCCTTGAGTGAAATCAGGAAAAGCGGCGTGCTGCCATCGTTGAATTTCTTGACGAGATTCATGCGTTCCAAAGCTGGTGTGGCGCCATCCAGGTAAAGGAAAGCAAGGCCGAGACGGCGCAGGCGCACGGCGATATGTGAAAGCATGGTCGTGAACTGAGAGAAGATCAGCAGGCGATGGCCGCTCGCCACGGCGTCTGTCACGAGTTCTTCCAGGAGATCCAGCTTGCCGGAGCCGCCATCATAATTCTCGATAAAGAGTGCAGGGTCGCAGGCAATCTGCCGCAGGCGCGTGAGGATGGCAAGGATCCGGATGCGATTGTCGCCGCTGCTCATGTCGCCCAAGCTGATGCAAAGGTCTTCTGGCTCTTCATGAAATACGCCCGATAGACTTTGGCCTGTTTTGGGGTCATCTCCCCGACAAGCTGACGTTCCACTTTGTCGGGAAGTTCACGCAAGACATCGTTCTTCATGCGCCGCAGGATAAAGGGCATGACACGGCGCTTGAGTTCCTGCATCGCCGCCTTGTCCTCAGACCGGACAATCGGCACTTCAAAATGCTGCTTGAAACGGGCATGGCTGAAAAGGTATCCGGGCATCAAGAAATCAAAGATCGACCACAATTCCGTCAAAGTGTTCTCGATAGGCGTACCGGTCAGGGCAAAACAGCTGCCCATGGAAAGTTTCTTGACTGCACGCGCACTCTGCGTGGCAGGATTCTTGATATGCTGTGCTTCATCCAGGAATACGTAGCGGAAGCGCTTCTGCCCGTACAGAGCGATGTCGCGCTTGATCATATTGTAAGTCGTGACGAGGACATCGCTATGCATCGCCTGCTCCAGCTGCGCCATGCGCTCGGCTTTTGTCCCCGTCACGGCGCAAGCCGACAGGGCTGGTGCAAAGTGGTGGATTTCCTCCAGCCAATTGTAGAGCAGCGAAGTCGGTACAACGACCAGGGAAGGAGCTGCTTTGCATCCTGCTGCGCCAGCAGGAAGGAAATGACCTGCAAAGTCTTGCCCAAGCCCATATCATCCGCCAGGATGCCGCCCAGGCCGTAGGAAGCCAAAGTCGAAAGCCATTGAAAGCCCGTAACCTGATAATCGCGCAGGACCTTACGCAGAGATTCCGGTACATCAAAGTCGCCGTCCTGCGGGTTGCGGATATCGCGCACGATTTCCCGGAAACGCCGGCTGCGCACCAGCTGCAAGCTCTCATCTTCCGAGCCAGATTGTCAAGGTACATCGCTTCAGAAAGCGGCAGCTCTACCTTGCTGCCAGTCTGCGGCAATTGCCTGTCAAGGCCTGTATTCTCGACAAACGCCGCCAGCGACTGCAGCTGCTGCTCGCCAAGCGTCACAAAGCTCCTGTCCTTCATGCGATGGTAGCGTTTTTTCTTGCGATACGACTCCAGGATGTCCAGGAGTTCCGCAAAATCGATTTCCTTCATGTCAAAGGTCACTTCGAGCAGATTGGCATCGTTGACACTGACGCCAGCTGTGATCTTCGGCAACGGACGGACCGGCCGTTTCTGGAAAAGTTCCGCATAAAAGACTTCCACCCAGTCCGGCAGGGCAGGCAATCCTCTGGATAGGAAGTCATAGCTTTTTTCCTCATCCTCCTGTACCAGCCGGTCACCTTTTTGATGAAAGCCATACGCCGCCAGCACTTGCAGGAGATGCTGCTCTTCCTGTTCATTGCGCACAAAGATGCGCCCGGCTTCCTGTACGGGATTCTGCTCCAGGAGGGGGTTGAAGCGCAGCGTATCATAGGAGAAGAGCAGGCGTATGGCGAGCCCTTCCCCTTCATAATCGATATAAAGCTCTGCCGTCAACGGCGTCAGGCAGTACCGTTCCTGGAAAGCAGGGTCGACATGGAGTTCGATGACATCATCCAGCTGCGGCATGACTCCGCCAAAAAAGCGCGATACATCCGCCTCATTGAGATGAATGAGGCTCTTGGACCAGAACGCCTGCAGCAGCGGCCGGATAAGTTGTCCAGTCTCCGGCGTCTCCCGATAGATATGACCATCCTGATAAAGGAGGCAGCAATCATTATCGAGCGGCACCAGATCTCCCGTCTCCAGGCGGAGGTTGCCGCCATCCTCTTCAGACACAACATCCAGGGATATCGCGGGGGACCCTTTTGCCAGACAGACATCGATGGCCTCACTGCCGTAGACATGGAGTTCAAAGCGTTCTTCGGCCATCAAGTCGAGGAATGCGCGCAAGTTACTGGCTGACAAATAGAATTTCTTATGTTCAAAGTACTGGCTGCGTTGAAACGTATTCAAGTATGTCCGTTCCACCGAGCCTTGCGCAAGGCTCTCCTCGTCACGGTGGGCCTGCATCATCAGATGCCAGATGCCTCGAGATACGGTCTGCCCAGCGCAGGCCAGCGGTCTGGATTGTCGTATGGCGTCCCAGTTCCCATTCCTGGCCGTTTTCCACGGCCCGTACAAAACCGAATACGTCACGCAGGATATACAGCCGTTCCATGCCAAGACGGAATTCAAGCCAGCACCGCATATCCCCGGCTCTGCGTCCGCAAAGAGCCGCGGCACGAGATAGACTGGATCCTGGACTGCAGCACATGTATCGTGCCTGCGCGCAAACATCTTGAGCAATTGACGGCCGGCACCATCTGTGCCGCGCGAACTGGGAATCCTGGCAATCCCGGAGCCTGCCCCTCTTTTTCTCAAGGCATCCTGACGGAGCCGGTCAGCCTCCCTCTCCAGGCTCTCCTGCTGACGGCATTCCAGCTCCTTGAGTGCCGCTACCACATGCTTGCAGATCCCCATGTACCGTATGGCTGCCGGACACGTGCAATGATACTGCTCGACTTCGTTCTGATCCTCTGTCAGGACAATCTGCACTTCATAGGCATGACTGCCAGCTACCACAGCAGAAAAGCGGCGCCCTGCATGATCCGTCTGCGTAAGCTCGCGGACACGCCCCTGCTTGAAATAACGCAGCCCACGCTCATAAGCGGCATCCGTCGCGATAGAACGGATCTGGATATCACTGAGCAATCGATCTTCCTCTCTTTCCGGTTCGTCCTGCCAGCTCCCGCTAACCCCCACGGTCTGGCGTGCGGGAATACTGGAAGGTGCTTTTTTCTCAAAGCTCTCTATGCTAAGATAAGGATAAAAGCAACATCATAAACTTATCTTCCATTTTATCATATTTTCGCAATCAGCAAAGGACTTATCCCATGAATGAATCAAAACTCCCCAAGAACGCACGCATCCTCGTCGTACGGCTCAGTGCCATCGGTGATGTTCTCCATTCCACAGCCGTCGTCCACAATCTCAAGCGGCTATGCCCAAGCTGCCACATCACCTGGCTGGTCAGCCCGCCGGCCAGCCTTCTACTCGAAGGCAATCCGGATATCGACCGCCTGCTCGTCTGGGACCGTCGGCCCTTTGACGAAGCTGCCCGTCATCTCGATCTCCATAAGCTGCGTCAGGCGCTCAAAGAAGCACGGCAGATCCTCGCCCCCTGGCAGTTCGATATTGCCCTTGATATCCAAGGGCTTTTCCTCTCCGGCCTATTGACGCATATGAGTCATGCGCCGCGTCGCATCGGCATCCATGAACGCCACGAGGGCAATTTCCGCTTCATGTCGGAGATGGCCCCCAATATCCCGGATCGCCATAAAATCCGGCGCTACATGACGGCACTCTATCCTCTCGGCATCGAAGCCGGGGATTTTGAACCGGGACTGGTGCTGAGAGTGCGGCCTCCGCAGAGGATTTCGCCCAGGAACTCCTCGCCAGGTACGGCATTGCGGTTCACGAGCCCTCACGCCCGCTCCTGCTCGTCAATGTACGCACGACCTGGCCGGATAAGAACTGGCCGCCGGTCTCCTTTGGCGAAGCGCTCAAAGAATTGCCGGATGATATCCAGATTGTCTTCACCGGCGCACCGGCAGATATCCCCTATATCCAGGAAGCACAGCAGGCCATGGGGTCTCGCCATTCGTTATCACTGGCGGGCAAGACGAACTTGAGGCAGCTGGCTGGTGTGTTCCAGAACGCCGACCTCCTGCTGACCGGAGATACCGGCCCCTTGTACATCGCCGAAGCAGTCGGTTTGCCGACACTCTCCCTCTGGGGGCCGACACACCCTGATATCTATGGCCCCTTGACCAAGGGACATCACTTCATCCTGACTCCCAATGACTGCCATTCCTGCTGCAAAACAAAATGCAGGCATAAAACCAATGCCTGCATGAATGCCATAAAACCATCTGTTGTAAGGGATGCTCTGCTGAAATTGCTGCATCATCCTGCCGGTCTGGCTGATTGACAGCCTTTCCTCAGCCACCCGACTGGAATGTGACCGTCACGCTTGTCCCTTTATCCACCAGCGTATTGGCTGGGATGCTCTGCGAAACGGCATAGCCTGACCCCTCCGGATCACAGCTCAAACCGCGTTCCGATGCCAATTGCGCAGCCTCCCGCAGGCTCTTGCCGGAAAAATCCGGTACGACCACTTTGCCTTCAGGAATATTTCCCGTATAGCCGGCCGTTGTCTTCGGTTTCGTCGTTGCAGCCTTCTGGTTCATCCCGGCAAAGGGATCACTCGAAGGTTCGATATGCATGTAACGGAAAAGCTGCGTAAAGATACGCTTAGCCACAGGAGCAGCGATCTGGCCGCCATAATAATTGCCGGTTCCCGGGTCATCGATGATGACGAGTACAGTGACACGCGGATCCTCTACCGGTGCAAAACCGCAGAACGAAGCGATGTAGCGCCCGTCCATATACCCCGTGCCATCCGGGCGGATTTTCTGCGCAGTACCGGTCTTGCCGGCAATACGGTAGCCTTTGACAGCAGCCTTCTTGCCGCCGCCACTCGCTACCACCTGCTCCAGCAGGCCCACGAGTGTTTTATCCGTGGCCGACTCAATCGTGCGGCGTACTTCTGTCGTTCCCTTTTCTTCATACACCGAGCCATCGGCATTGGTGATGGTCTTGACAATATGCGGTTTCAAGAGGATCCCATCATTTGCAATAGCCGACATGGCCGTGACGAGCTGCAGCGGTGTCACCGCAATACTCTGGCCAATGGACATCGTGGCCGTATCCGAATCCCTCATATCATCGGGATTGAAAAGCAAGCCGCTCTCCTCACCCGGCAATTCGATGCCGGTGGGCGTGCCAAACCCAAAAATCTTGGCATACTCCGTGAGCTTTTGTGCGCCCAAGCGCAAACCGACCTGCGCAAAGCCCGTGTTCAGCGACTGCTTGACGACATCCGTAAATGTGACTGTGCCAAAGCTTGTCCCGCTCCAGTTCTGGATGCGGCGCCCCGAGACCATGACGTATCCCGGATCCACGAACACCTGATTGGGCGATACGACTTTTTCCTGCAGGGCTGCCGCAGCGACAACCGATTTGAACGTCGAGCCCGGCTCATAGATAAAGGATACGGCTTTATTCTTCCAGACTTCCGGCTGATAATCCCAGAAGCGATTGGATTGTAAGAAGGACGTGACGCCATGGCCAGGATTTCTCCCGTTTTTGGATCCATGACCACACAGGTGATACCCTTCGGGTTATTTTCTGCCATCGCCCGGTCAAGCTCCTGCTCGACAATGAACTGGATGGAACTGTCCAGCGTGAGCTGCACACTCTTGCAATATTCACCCTGATAGCTGCGCTGATTCGAGAAAATAGAATCCAGGATGGGCCGGTTCTGACGGTCAGTCGTCAGGAATTTTTCTTTGACCTCGCCTTTCAGCAAGCTGTCCAGCCCCTGCTCGATCCCATCAAGACCCTTGTCATCCGTTCCCACGAAGCCCACCACATTGGCTGCCAGCATATCATTCGGATAATAGCGCTTCGCCTCATCGCGAAAGCCCAGGCAATCCGTATATTCATGTTCCCGGATCATCGCACGGACTTTCTCATATTCGTCATGTTCCATGCGGCGCTTGATCCAGACAAAACCACCGCCCACCTGGATGTCATCCAGGATTTCCTGCTCTGGCATATCGATGAGAGGTGCCAGATTTGCCGCCAGCTCATCTGGATCTTTGACATGGTTAGGGTCCACATACAGCGATTTGGTCATGACGCTCACAGCCATCTCACGGCCATTGCGATCCAGGATGGTGCCGCGCGGCGACTGGATGGCAAAATCCAAGCCTACCTGTTCACGCATGCGTTCCGCCAGATTGTCGCCCTGTACCAGCTGGAGCCAAGCATAACGGATTACCATGATGCCAAAAAGAATACCCAGTATATAGGCCATGCCCAGGATATGCTTCTGTATCCTGCTCCTTCTATCCCTCTTCATCTCATTCTTTCACTCCAAGTCCTAATCGCTTCTCCATAGATTCATTGCTGGGTTTGCCGACCGCTGTTTCTCAGCAGCGTATCACGCAGTTTCCCTTCAATGACTGTAAGTTCCTGTTCCGCAGCTTGACGTTTTGCGCGTCCTTCCTGCTGGATCCGCACCGTATCCTCGATGGTCTGGATGAGTTTCTCGTTGACCTCGCGCACTGTCTCGATATCGACAATACTGCGTTCATTCTCCCTGGCAGTCTCCACTGAGTTCTGCTGCAAAAGTTCCGCATTGCGCTTCAAGAGTTCATTCGTCGTACGGTTGACCGCCTGCTGCATGCGCAGCACCTTCTGCTGCGCCGAAAGGCCCAGGGCAATGACGAGCTGGTTCTTCCAGAGCGGTATGGTCGAATAAATGGCCGTCTGCACGCGGTCAATGAGTGCCTTGTCGTTATTCTGGATCAGGCGGATCTGCGGTGCCGTCTGGATGGCAATCGTCTTGCTGATCTTGAGGTCATGGAGCTTTTTCTCGAAGCGGTCGACATTGGCTTCGTAATCAGCGACCACCTGGACGGCCATCGGGTCATTGGCGGCAGCGGCCTGGGCATGAAGCTTGGGCAGCTCTGTCTCACGCATCTCTTGCACTTTTTCCTCGCCGGCCTCGATGTAGAGCTGCAGCTCCTTGAAATATGAGAAATTCTCATTGTAAAGCTTATCAAACAGCACGACATCCTTCATCATCTTGAGCCTTGCCTGCTCAAGACTGCCAGCGATGCGTTCGACTTGCACCGAAAGCTTCTCATAGCCCGCCTTCATGTTTTCCGTCTTGTTGACGAGACTGCCAAGCAGCGGGACCTTGCGCAGAAAGCCGCCCTGGCTCTTCTCATCGTACTCCTTGACCTGCGTCACGAGGCTGCCGAGCAGCTGGCCGACTTCGCCGCTATCCTTCGTGCGCACCTGTGCCAGCACGCTGTCGGAGAACTCCGCAATCTTTTTCTGCGCCGGCGCGCCATACGTCAAAAGGGATTCGGTATCTGTCAAATCAATATGTTCCTTGATTTGCCGGACTTTTTCCCTTTCCTCAGGAGAAAGCGTGTCCACTGCATCTTTGATTTCCTGTGTGGGCTGGACTGGCATCTCCGTTCTCTGTCCTTCCGCCTGTTTATCTTTGTGCATCTTCATGAGATCTGCCAGTTCCGGATTCGGTTTAATCATTACAGTCACCGTCCATTTCTATGATAATACGCATTATAAAAATCGTCCATCGGCATGAAAAGATAGCGTATCCCCTCAACGATCCCCACAATACCGGGGATTGCCGTCCACCAGAACAGGAGATACAAGATGCCCCATTTGGTCTTGCCCTGATAGAATTTATGCGCACCGATGGCACCAGCGAAAATAGCCAGCGCACTCATGATGAGCTTTTCCTTGAGGACGTCCGAGCGCAGCTCCTGCGGCATGACAGCCGGCAGCTCCTCGGTCACGCGGAATGCGCAACGGCGCGGATGCTTGCGGCCGGCTCGGTTCACCGGAGCGTGTCCATGGCCTCTCATCATCGGCTTGAGGTCATCAATGATTCCTTTGACAAGATTCCGGTCCTTTTTTTCTTCCAGCTGACCGTCACTGACACTTGCGTTATGGATGCCATCGGCTCCATCGTCTTTTGCAGGACAGAAAGCTCCGCATCCATATCGAGCAGTTTCTCACCGAGAACACGCTCAAATTCCTTCTCATATGCTTCATCAAAAGAAGCCAGGGTTTCCTTGATATGCTCCCGGGTCTCGTTTACCTGCTCCGTATCAAGGCCCGTTTTTTCGAGTTCACGGTATTCTTCCGCCATGGCTGCTGCGCGATCCTGATATGTGTCAATGAAACGCCGAGCCGCAGGGATACTCTGCGGATGCTTTTCCAGATACGTGAGCAGGTTCGCTGCAACGCGCTGCATGAGCTGGAGCTGCTGGCGCAACGCCCCATCCTGGATCTGGCGGCTGGCCGCTCGATGCGTCCATAATCGGTCACAGCTTTCTGCCAGCTCTCCGTCACCAGCTCTGCTTCCTCGTCGGAAAGCTCCTTCACCGAAAGCTTAGTCCGGAACGTCTGCTTGCCACTGCAGTAGTGCCAGGCCCGATAGCCGAAAAAAATACTGAGGACAGCACAGACTGCTGTTCCACCTGCATATAAAAAGACACTCTGCGAGCCCTGCTGCACAGCCCCGTCCAGTGCTGCACAACCTGCCAGGAAAGACAGCGCAGCCATCCCCCATAAGATGCCTTTCATATCATCACCACCTTGATCCATCATTTTCCATGAAAGCCAGTCTGCCATAGGATGGTCTAATTTTTATTATAGCAAAAAACGCTCACAGAAACGACCATTCCCACAAAGAAACGAGAAAACGTCTTCGCATCATGAAGCATGCACGAAGACGTTTTCTCATTTTTCTCGTAAAATCAAGCTCTTACAGGCTTTTACCAATGATATTTCTCGCCGCGATTGATTTTAAAAGCGCGGTATATCTGTTCGACGAGCAGGAGCCGTACCATCTGATGCGTAAAGGTCATCCTGGAAAAGCTCAGGCGCTCATCGGCCTGCCTGCGGACTTCTGCCGACAAGCCAAACGCTCCGCCAATCAGGAAGGTGATGCTGCTGCGCCCGCTGAGTCCGAGTTTATCAATGGATGCCGCAAGCTCTTCAGATGACTTCTGCTGGCCATAAACATCGAGTACGAACAGATAGCTGCCCTGCGGTACAAGCTTCAGGAGCTTCTCTCCTTCACGTGCCAGCGTCTGCTCTTTTTCCGCCGGTGACGGAGCATCTGGCATCTTCTCTTCATGGATTTCACGGATTTCCACCTGTGCGAAAGGCTTCAGTCGCTTGAGGAATTCAGCGATCCCCAGAGAAAGGTATTTTTCTTTGATTTTCCCGGCACAGACAATCGTAATCTTCATATGCGGATGCCGCCTTATTTGTTATCCTGCGGCATCTCCTCCAGAGAGATGTCCACTTCACGCTCGTGGCCATTGCGGTCAATGTCGCCTTGACCGTATCGCCGACCTTGTGGGCTGCGACCTTGGAGCGCAAATCCGTCACACTGTTGACATCTTCGCCATCGAGCTTGAGGATGATGTCACCGCGCTGCAGGCCGGCCTTGTCGCTCGGACCGCCCAGGACAACCTTGAATACGTAAACGCCCTTGTCGATATTGAGCTGATAACCGTAACGCGCAGCCGTCTGCGGGTCAAAGACGGAAACGCCGAGATACGGATGCGCGACATAGCCCTTATCCATGATCTCGTTGATGACTTCCTGTACGGTATTGATGGGGATGGCAAAGCCCATGCCCTCAACGCCACTTGCTGCCACCTTGATGCTGTTGATGCCGATGACCTGCCCATCTGCATTGACCAGCGCACCACCCGAATTGCCCGGATTGATGGCTGCATCCGTCTGGATGAGCTTGAGACGCGTATCACTCGTCTCAAGCGTACGATTGAGTGCGCTGATGACGCCACTTGTCACGCTGCCCTGGAATTCGAGGCCCAGCGGATTGCCGATGGCAATGGCCGGTTCTCCAACCACGATCTGATCAGAATCCCCAAAGGTTGCTGTCGGCAGATCCGTGGCATCCACTTTGACCACAGCCAGATCGGTGAGTTCATCGGCACCAACCAGCTTGCCCTTGTATGTCTTGCCGCCCGGCAGCGAAACGATGAGTTCCTTGGCACCATTGACCACATGATTATTCGTGACGATATAACCATCGCTACGGAAAATCACACCGGAACCGACACCTTCCGTTTCCACTGGATTGTTGAACCAGTCCCGGGCCACAGCTTTGTTGGTGATGCCGACAACCGTGGGGCCAACAGCCTTAGCTGCCCGTACCACCGGCGTACTGCGGGCATCCGATAGCCCTTCCGTCGAAACAGCTGCCGCCGGTTTCGCCGCTTCCGTTGCAGCTGACGAGGAAGACGCATGATTCGCGGTACCTGCCGAGCATCCCGTAAAGGTTACAGCTGAAATCGCCAGCATGGCCGCAATGGCAATACCAGCTTTTTTATGTTTTCTGTTCGCAAAGATATTCTTCATTTGAATCATCCTCCGCTTTCTTGTTTCTAAAAATTTGCCCATCCAGATTCTGCTTTCAGTGCAGTCGTACCGGTTCATCCTGTGCAGTCAGGCTGAGTTCCAGAGATACCCCCTGCTGCTTCAGGATGGCTGCCACTGTTCCCGAAGCCAGTTCCGGTGTATTGTTCTTCTCCGACAGGTGCGCCAGGAATACGCGGCTCGGGCGCTTCTTCATGCGGACCAACGCCCAGGCAGCATCGGCATTGGCCAGATGTCCCCGATTCGACAGGATACGCCGCTTGAGGACCCAGGGGTAATCCCCATGCTTGAGTACGTCCGGATCGTGATTGGCCTCAAGCACCAGTACGTCCGCACCGTCAATCGCGGCCTGTACACTCGAAGTGACAAAGCCAGATCTGTGGCAAGCGTACAATTGCTGGATCCCAGGACGCGATAGCCGACAGGGTCTGCAGCATCGTGAGGGATCTGGAACGGATCGATCTTGACATTCCCGAGCTGAAAAGCCCCTCGATGGGATGAAAGCAATCATCGGGGATGGCCTGGCGGCAGCTCATATGCTCAATAGTCCCCCTCCGCGTAAAGATGGGCAGGTGATACCATTTGGACAGCGTCGCCAACCCGGCAATATGATCGCGGTGTTCATGCGTGACAAGGATACCATCGAGTGTCGCAACATCGATATCTTCTTCTGCCAAGCGCTTCTTTATGCGCGTTGCACTGATGCCTGCATCGATAAGCAATTTCGTCCCATCCATTTCTACATATACGGCATTGCCTTTGCTGCCGCTGGCGAGTACTACTACCTGCATGTCCTGTTTCCCCTATCTTAGTCGGCTATTCTGTAAACCATCTGCAAAAAATCTGACATTATTTATTATACACCATCCACCATCCGCCGCCCAGAGGAATCTTCCTCTGCGATGTGCATGGCAAAAAAACGCCAGCTATACTATAATGGAAACAGTATCGTGCCATAACCGGCACAAATCCTATCGCCAGCTGGCGACTGAAAGAGGTGCATCATCATCAAGACAGAAGATATTGATAAACTCATCGCTGCAGAACTCAAGATCCGTCCTCAGCAGGTCCAATCCGCCATCGACCTGCTCGATGCGGGCAATACCGTCCCTTTCATCGCCCGCTACCGCAAAGAAGCCACGGGCTCATTGGAAGACGAACAGCTCCGCCAGCTCGAAGACCGCCTCAGCTATCTGCGCAATCTCAGCAAACGCCAGGCAGAGATCGTAAGCCGCATTGAAGAGCAGGGCAAGCTGACCGAAAGCCTGCGCTCCGCCATTGAACGGGCAACCAAGCTGCAGGAGCTGGAAGATCTGTATCTGCCTTATAAACAGAAAAAACGCACGCGTGCGCAGATGGCTCGGGAACGGGGACTCGAACCGCTGGCCAACGCGATGCTGCTCCAGATGGATACCAAGGGTACCCCCATACAAAAAGCTGCTGCCTTCATACAGGACGAAGGCCCTGTCACTACAGCAGGAGCGGCCCTTACCGGCGCCATGGATATCGTTGCCGAGACCATCATGGAAGATGCACAGCTGCGCAAAACCATGCGGGATCATTTGTGGCGCACAGCTGTCATCGAAACAAAGGCCTCGCCCAAGGCTCCCGAAGAAGCATCGTCTGTCTTTCAGATGTATGCAGCATACGAAGAGCCGCTTGCCCATCTGCCTGCCCATCGCACACTGGCGATTAACCGCGGCGAGAAACTCGGCTGCCTGAATGTCACACTGAAGACCGATGCCGAAGAGAATTGCCGCCGCATCTACCGGCAAGTCCACAAGCGGCCTTCCATCTGGGAAGACAGTCTGCAGGCTGCCATCGAAGACGGTTACAAACGCCTGCTCTTCCCTTCACTGGAACGTGAGCTGCGCGCCAAGCTCACCGAAGAAGCAGAAACACAAGCCATCCATTTATTCGGCGTGAACCTTCGCCAACTGCTGCTTCAAGCCCCTCTTGCAGGCCACACGGTCATGGGGCTCGACCCCGGATACCGCAACGGCTGCAAGATGGCCGTAGTAGATCCGACCGGACGAGTCCTCGACTACGGTGTTTTACAGATCACCCAGAGCAAGAAGGCCTATGACATGGCCAAACGCAAAGTCCTGGCTCCATCCAGGCACATCATGTCACGCTGCTTTCCATCGGTAATGGCACGGCATCTTATGAAAGCGAGCAATTTGCCGCCGAACTCATCCGCGAATACAGACTGCATGATGTGCATTATCTTATCACGAATGAAGCGGGAGCCTCGGTTTATTCAGCCTCCAAACTGGCGAAAGAGGAACTGCCCGATTACGATGTCGTGATCCGCGGTGCTGTTTCCATTGCCCGGCGCGTACAGGATCCCCTGGCTGAACTCGTCAAGATTGACCCGCAGGCCATCGGCGTCGGACAATATCAGCATGATGTCAATCAGGCTGAACTTACCCGCACACTCGATGCTACGATTGAAGCGGCCGTCAACCATGTAGGCGTTGATCTGAACACTGCCTCTCCTGCACTGCTGCGCCATGTCGCAGGCATCAATGCCACCACGGCAAAAAATATCGTCACCTACCGCAATGAAACGGCCGTTTCCAGGATCGCCGCCAGTTGCTCAAAGTTCCGCGTCTCGGCCCAGCCGCCTTTACACAATGTGCCAGGTTTCTTGCGCATCCATGAAGGTGCTTCTCCTCTGGACGATACGCCGGTCCATCCAGAATCCTACGAGATTGCCAAGGCTGTGCTGCAAAAACTCGGCTTCTCGTTGGAAGACCTGCGCGACAAGCAGAAACTGCCCTTGCTCAAGATGAAGCGTGACATGCTGAAACCACAGGATGAAGCGCATCTTGCCCATCAGCTCGGCGCAGGTGTCCCGACCGTGCATGATATCCTGGATGCACTCGTAAGCCCCGGCAGGGATCCGCGTGAAGACCTGCCTGCGCCCCTGACGCGCCAAGCCATTGTTAATCTTGCCGATTTAAAACCCGGCACCATCCTGCGTGGCACAGTGCGCAATATCACAGACTTTGGAGCTTTTGTCGATATCGGTCTCCATCAGGATGGCCTCATCCATATCTCCGAACTTGCCCCCAGGCGGATCAAACACCCGCTGGAAGTGGTAGCCATCGGCGATATCCTCAAAGTCATGGTCATCAGCGTTGACGAGAAACGCGGTCGTATTGGCCTTTCCCTCAAGCAAGTCCCGAAAGGAGAACGTTCATGAGTCTGCTGCAAGACACCATCCAGCCATCCAGGCCCCATCTACCGAAATATCCGAGATTGTCAAAGAAAGAATGCAAGTCCTGCTCGAAGGGGATACCCCGCAATTGGGGAAGCTGCTGCCACTCTTATGCCGCTATCTTGACATCCGCGGCTGCCTGCATCCGGCGCCTCCGCAGAAAGCACCGTCATCTGCTGTGCCGATCACGGCGTTTCCCAAGAGGGAGTGAGCGCCTATCCACCGGAAACGACCGCGCAGATGACACGCAACTACCTCATCAGCCGCGGGGCTGCGGCCAACGCCTTCTCAGACTTCGCAGGCTCAGATCTCTTTGTCGTCAACATGGGGATTGCCGTCCCCATGGACGATATCCCGGAACTCATTGACCGCTGCATCGCTCCGGGCACTGCCGATATGGTCAAGGGCCCGGCCATGACGCGTTCACAAGCAGAAAAATCCCTCCTGGCAGGAATAGAACTTGCCGAAACGCTCATCGCCAAAGGCTATGACTGTTTCCTGCCGGGTGAAATGGGCATTGCCAATACGACCTCCAGTGCAGCCATTGCTGCTGTCTTCTGCGGACTGACACCCGAACAGGCCACGGGACGCGGCACAAATATCTCTGATGAACGCCTGAAACACAAGATTGGCATCGTACGCCAGGCGCTTGCCATCAATCAGCCGGATGCCAGCGATGGCCTGGACGTTCTCGCAAAAATCGGCGGCTTTGAATTCGGCTGCATTGCCGGTCTCATCCTGGGTGCAGCAGCACATCGCTGCACCGTCATCCTGGATGGTGCCAATTCCAGCGCAGCAGCACTCATTGCGCAGGCTCTTGCACCAGGAACTGCCGCTTACCTGCTGCCTTCTCATCTTGGCTCAGAGCGTTCTCATCGTCACATGCTCAAGAAGCTGGGGCTGTCCCCTTTCCTGCGGCTCGATCTGAGCTCGGCGAGACTGGAGGTTCTGCCATCGCCTCAGATCTGCTCGCTTCCGCGCTTGCTGCCTGGCAGGTCATAGACCGCAAAGATGTACTTGAAGAAGAACCACCATTCGACCATCGTCATATGGGCGCGGATAACCCGCATCTGACGGATAAGACCTTTGATTTCTATTTTCAGACCATCCTGCCGCTTGACCGGCCGTCAATGGAACGTTGCCAGCATCGCATTGACAATCTTGCCAAGCCCATTTACAGTCTAGGCGCATTGGAACAGATTGCCGTAGAATATGCTGGCATCGACCGCGATGAACGACCAACCATCATTCCGCAGGATCTCAGCCTGCTTTGCTTTACCGGACAGAAATCAAATGACCTGCAGCTCAAACTGACGCAAGCTTTCGCAGACCAGGCAGGGTTCAAAGTATGTCTCGCTCATCTTTATCCATCTGCCACACCTGCTGCCGCTTTCAATTTTGGCCGCGAATGCGGTGAAGAAATGAGCAGCTTCCACGCCGTTGTCGGCCTTGCTACAACAGAAGTCGATCCAGACGCACCATTCGGTACCATGGCCGCCGATCTTCATCAGGCACTGCTGCTGCCAGACGGCAGTCTGCGCTATGCCGAAGACGAATTCTTGCAACATACCCCTGTCATGTACCGCAACACCATTTCTGCACTGATGGGTGCGATTCTTGCCGCAGCACGCAATTCCAGCTTGATCTTGCTCGACGATGAAACCACCTGTCTGGCAGCCCGCTATACAGTAAAGCTCTGTCCGGCCGTACGTCCCTATCTGCTGCCCGTCCAGCCGGAACTCCTGCAACTCGATCTGGAGATTCCCGGCGGCCTGCTGGCCTGCCTCGCAGCTCCATCCTCAAGGCATCCATGGACATGCTGAACAACATGAAGACATTTGCCGAAACCGATGTCGCCGTCGCTGCAGACGGCCCGGGAGCTGGCCGCCAGGAACGATGACCTCTTTCCTGTGGATTGAACACTCACGAGCATAGACAAAAGGAGCAGTCGCACAGTAACTCCTGCTGGCGACTGCTCCTTTTTCACATAGATCATAAACCTAATTCATCATGATGCTCCTGCATCCCCTCGATGCAGAACTGCATGACTTCTCCCGGCTCCATACCTAGCATCGAGAATCCGCGCTTGATGATTTCCCGATTGCATTTTGCAGCAAAGCGCTTATCCTTGAATTTCTTCTTGAGGCTCTTGACTGCCATGCCTTCCATCTTTTCTGGGCGCATCAGCGCATATGCCTGGATGATGCCAGTAAGCTCATCGACAGTGAATAAACTCTTTTCCAATGGCGTCAGAGGTTCCCGCTCCTCCGTCGTAATGCCGTAACCATGCGAGATGATGGCCAGGATATCTGCTTCGGGTACGCCTTCCGGCTCCAGGAACTCACGCACATGATGACAATGCTCATCGGGGTATGCTTCATAATCTACATCATGCAAATAGCCTACCGCACGCCAATGCTCCTCATCTTCCCCAAAATGCCTGGCCATTGCCCCCATTGCTGCACTGACTGCCGCGGCATGCGTGAAAAGGTGTTCCTCAGTCGTATGTTTCTGCAAGATTTCCTGAGCAGTATCCAACGTCAATTTTTCCATAAATATCCTCCTATCTGTAAGCTTACATATTTATATTCTAGCCATCTGTCCTCATTATGCAAGCATGTTTTCATCAGAAAGTTATCCACATTGTTCACAAGTTTATCTGTGGATATTGTGGATAACTACACTTTTTTTCTAGAAAATGACGCTATGATTTGCCCAACACCCGCATCTTATCCTCCAGGTATGTGGATAACCTTGTGAAACAGATTTCACGCTATGATATCATAAAAAACAAAACAACGTGTCAAGTGAAGAGATATTTAACCAGGACAGATGACAGCCATGTCCTCTGACATATCATTTCTCAACGGGTACGGGGAGTTCTGAGGTACAATGCGGGCAACGGGTAGCATCATCCGCAATTTCCTGGCGGCAAAAGGGGCAAAGGCGTGCAGCTTTTGCTTCTTTTTTTGGCATCAGACGATTGACCTGCTTGATGAGCAGGAAGATGGCAAAAGCCACAATCAGGAAATCAACGACAGCATTGAGGAATGAACCGTATGCGATGACCGGCAAGCCAGCATCGCGTGCTTCAGAAAGGGTTGCAGCCGGCGTGCTGGAAAGATTCAGGAAAAGGCTCGAGAAATCTACGCGTCCAAGCAGAAGGCCAATGGGCGGCATCAAGATATCATTGACAAAGGATGTGACAATCTTACCGAATGCTGCACCGATGATGATACCAACAGCCATATCGAGAACATTGCCTCGCATAATGAATTTCTTGAATTCTTCAATCATAAGAACATCTCCTCTTTTGATTTGATAAAAAGATCGTTTTTATTTTAGCATAAGCAGCTGCAAAAACATATACATAATATACATATATACAAAAAAGACTCCGCTGACGCGGAGCCTTCGCTTAACCGGCAATTTCCTATCCTCCAGTCCGTCTCCAGACAAGTACTTTCGGCCTCTGAATGCTTAACTACTGTGTTCGGTATGAGAACAGGTGGAACCATTCAGGCATCATCACCGGATATCTGAGTGTATGCACACTCAAAACTATACAGAAGAAATTGCTTTGTGTTGACATTCTAGTTCCAGGACTGAATCGCTCAGCCTGCCTGAAGGAAATGTTCCTTCTCCTCTGGCTCTCTAGTTAAGCCCTCGACTGATTAGTAGTAGTCAGCTCCATGCCTTGCAGCACTT
>ENA-OQBJ01000562-OQBJ01000562.1-human-gut-metagenome-genome-assembly--contig:-NODE-562-length-18982-cov-4.149456_pt1 | contig 18982 bp, 19 predicted proteins | sample MGYA00242743_ERZ504545 | MGnify/ENA primary metagenome ERZ504545 (study PRJEB26092, sample SAMD00036252) | human gut metagenome | host: Homo sapiens | study: EMG produced TPA metagenomics assembly of...
CTTTTTTCTTTTTAGCCATGTTGTTTTTGTTTTTAAATTCAACAGTCTCTCTGCTGTTGATAAGATTATCTTTATACAAAGAAAGTGATTTCCGGGGAATAAACGTGGTTTTTTCTGTTAAGATGCTGAAAAACTATTATCTTTGCCACATTCTTTTTACAAAAGTAAGATATGAATGAGATTGGAACATCCGTTCGTGAACGTGAGATTTACAAGGTAACCCTGGTGGGTAGTCTGGTCAATATTCTGCTGGTGGCCTGTAAGTTTGCGGCAGGCTTCTGGGGTAAGAGTGCGGCGATGATTGCCGATGCGGTGCACTCTTTGTCGGATTTGATAACGGACTTGATTGTCATCGTGTTTGTGCGTATTTCCAGCAAACCGGAAGATAAGGGACATGATTACGGACATGGAAAGTATGAAACACTGGCTACGCTCTTGATTGGAGCGGCTTTGCTGGCTGTAGGCGTAGGAATTTGCTGGAGTGGAATAGAATCAATCATCAGTTTTGCAAAAGGAGAGGCATTACAGTCGCCCGGCTGGATTGCACTGGCCGCTGCCATTGTATCCGTAGTATCGAAAGAAATCTTGTTTCATTACACCCGTCTGGTGGGAAAACGCTGTAATAGTCCGGCCGTGATAGCCAATGCCTGGCATCATCGCAGCGATGCATTTTCTTCTATCGGTACGGCCGTAGGTATTGGAGGAGCTATCTTGTTGGGAGAAAGCTGGCGTGTGCTCGACCCTCTGGCGGCAGTGATTGTCAGTTTCTTTATTGTGCAGGTGGCCGTGAAGCAGCTGAAGGCTTGTATTGATGAACTATTGGAACGCTCGTTGCCCGATGATATAGAGCAGGAAATTACGCAGACGGTATTGTCACTGGACGGTGTGTCGCAGCCGCATCATTTGCGTACCCGCCGTATTGGAAGTCATTATGCGATAGACATGCACGTGCGGATGGACGGAAGTATCTCGCTGCATGAGGCACATGAAAAGGCTACTGCCATTGAGCAGAAGTTGCGGGATACTTTTGGAGAGGATACCTACATCAGTATCCATGTAGAACCGGAAAAATAAGTTTATGGAGAAAAAAATATTAGTCACCGGTGCCAGTGGGTTCATCGGGAGCTTTTTGGTGGAAGGTGCGCTGGAGCGTGGCATGCAGGTGTGGGCCGGTGTGCGGAAGAGCAGCAGCCGGAAATATTTGCAGGATTCACGTATCCATTTTGCCGTACTGGATTTTACTGATTCCGACCGTCTGGCCAGTCAGTTGGAGGAACAGAAACGCCAGCATGGGAAATGGGATTACATTATTCATTGTGCAGGGGTGACCAAATGCCTGGACAAGGCCGATTTTGAAATCGGGAATTACTGGGCTACCCGACATTTTATTGAGACCCTGAAGCGATTAGACATGCTTCCCGTGAACTTTATTTACATAAGTTCGTTAAGTATATTTGGACCGATTCGGGAAAAAGACTATTCATCCATTTGTGAAACGGACACTCCCCGACCTAATACAGCGTATGGGCTGAGTAAACTGCATACCGAGGAATATTTGAAATCCCTCACCAATTTCCCGTATGTGATTTTCCGTCCGACGGGAGTTTACGGTCCACGGGAACGCGATTATTTCCTGATGGCGAAGTCCGTGCAGCAGCATGTGGATTTTGCAGCAGGTTTCAAACGTCAGGATATTACGTTTGTGTTTGTGAAGGACTTGGTACAGGTCATTTATCTGGCTATTGAAAAAAATGTCACAGGCCGCGCTTATTTTGTGAGCGACGGAAAGGTATACAGTAGTCATACGTTTTCCGACTTGATTCGGAAAGAATTGGGAAATCCGTGGATGCTTCGTTTCGTCTGTCCGTTGTTCCTTTTGAAAGCCATTTCCTTTGTGGCAGAGAATGTAGGACGAATACTCCGTAAGACGAGTACACTGAATTGTGATAAATACCGTATTATGAAACAGCGCAACTGGCGGTGCGACATCTCACCGCTGGAAAAGGAATTAGGATATGTTCCCGAATATCCGTTGGAAAGAGGAGTAAAAGAAATCATTGCCTGGTATAAAAAAGAAGGATGGCTATAGAACTGAAGTTATTTGAACGAGTAGAAAGTGGAAAGGGCTTGTTTGCTGTAGAAAGCATTAGTTTGATTTACAATGCACTGACCACTATTTTGATTTTGCTTTTGTATCCCCGGATGGATCATCCCGGATGATGTTGCTGGAGCGTCTGGGCATTGTGGTCCTGACGTTCGTACTGATATATTTGTATCAGGCATTCCCCTGTCGTTTGACGGCTTTTATCCGTATGGTCGTGCAAATGTCATTGTTGGCATACTGGTATCCGGATACGTTTGAATTTAACCGCTTGTTCCCGAACCTGGATTACGTGTTTGCTTCTGCCGAACAGGCTATTTTTCATTGCCAGCCTTCGGTGGAATTTAGCAAGCTGTGTCCTTCCATGTGGTTCAGTGAGCCTTTCAATATGGGGTATTTCTTTTACTATCCCATGATGCTGATTGTGGTGGTATATTATTTCCTGACTCGTTTTGAATGGTTTGAGAAAATTTGCTTCGTACTGGTCACTTCTTTCTTCATTTACTATTTGTTTTACATTCTGGTGCCGGTGGCCGGACCGCAATTCTATTTCCCTGCCATTGGAATGGATAAAGTAAACGCTTGTGATTTCCCGGCAATAGGAGATTATTTTAATGACAATACTTTCTTGCTTCCTGGTCCGGGATATGAACACGGATTCTTCTATAATCTGGTAGAAGCTTCACAGGAAGTAGGTGAACGTCCTACGGCTGCTTTCCCCAGTTCACATGTGGGAATCTCTACGATTGTGATGATTATGGCCTGGCGTGTGAACCGAAAATTGGCTACATTCTGTTCCCGTTCTATGTGTTGCTGTGCTGTGCCACGGTGTATATTCAGGCGCACTACCTGATTGATTCGCTGGTAGGACTTATTACCGCTTTCTTCGTCTATCAGCTGGCCACGCTGATGTATAAGCGCTGGTTTATTTCCCCGGTCTTTAAACGAATGTATTAAAAAAAATCGGTAAGGATTATTCCTTACGAAAGTAGCTTCTATATGGTCTAATATGCCATTCAGTTCATTTAATGTTTCTGCGCGAAGCATGGCAATGCGTGTGTCCTTGAAATTTGGAATCCCTTTGAAGAGAGGAGATGCGGCTAAGTGACGGCGTACGTGCAGGATACCTCTGCGTTCATCCAGCAGGTTTACACTGTCGAGCACTTCCTGACGCAATACATCCATCCGCCATTTGAAAGAAAGAGGCGGCAACTCTTCACCTGTTTCCAGATAATGTTTTACTTCCTTGAAAATCCAGGGACGTCCGAAACTGGCTCGTCCAATCATGATGGCATCTACTCCATATTGTTCAAAACACTCTTTGGCACGTTGTGGAGTAGTGATGTCACCGTTTCCGATAATGGGGATATGCATTCTCGGATTTTTCTTGACTTCTCCAATCAGGGTCCAGTCGCTTCACCGGTATACATCTGTGCACGGGTACGTCCGTGGATGGTCAGAGCTTCAATTCCGCAGTCCTGTAATTGTTCCGCCAGTTCTACGATAATCTTGTGTTCTGCATCCCATCCCAGGCGAGTTTTCACGGTAACTGGAATCTTTACGGCATCTACTACCGCACGGGTTATTTCGAGCATTTTAGGTACGTTCTGCAGCATGCCGGAACCGGCGCCTTTTCCTGCCACCCGTTTTACCGGGCAACCGAAGTTCAGGTCTAATATATCAGGCTTGGCCTGTTCTACGATGCGGGCTGCTTCCACCATGGTATCCGTATCCTTTCCGTAAATCTGAATGGCTACCGGACGTTCCTTTTCACTGATGTTCAGTTTCAGCATGGTCTTCCCTACCGAACGAATCAGGGCATCGCTCGATACAAATTCCGTGTACACCATGTCGGCACCAAACTGCTTGCACATCAGGCGGAATGCAGGGTCGGTGACGTCTTCCATCGGTGCCAGTAATACTGGCTTTTCTCCTAAATCTATGTTTCTAATTTTCATTGCCTTGATATTGTCGCGCAAAGGTAGTGAAATTTTATTATATCCTGAAAAAACGCTACCTTTGCACCGTAATATTACAATCACGGAAATGAGTTATACAATCAAAGATTTTGAAATCATGCACCCGTGGGCTCACGTGAGTCATTGGCGGCTGCCCTTCATGCCGGAGCTGATTCTATTTATTTCGGTATTGAAAGCTTGAACATGCGTGCGCGTTCGGCGAGCACTTTTTACTATAGACGATTTGCGTGAAATCGCCAAGATATGCGATGAACATGGAGTAAAGAGTTACCTGACCATTAATACTATTATTTACGACGAGGATATTACCTTGATGCGTAAAATAGTGGATGCGGCAAAAGAAGCAGGTATCAGTGCGGTTATTGCGGCCGATGTAGCAGTCATGGCTTATTGTAATGAAGTAGGACAGGAGGTACACCTTTCTACTCAGTTGAACATCAGTAACGCAGAAGCATTGAAATTTTATTCACGCTTTGCCGATGTGGTGGTACTGGCGCGTGAACTGAACCTGAAACAGGTACGTAAGATTTACGATGCCATTCAGGAACAGCAAATCAAGGGTCCGATGGGTGAGCTGGTGCGCATCGAAATGTTCTGCCATGGAGCTTTGTGTATGGCAGTTTCCGGGAAGTGCTATTTGAGCCTGAACGAGCTGAATGCTTCGGCCAACCGCGGAGCTTGCATGCAGGTATGCCGTCGTGCATATACGGTGAAGGATAAGGAAAGTGACATTGAACTGGAAGTGGATAACCAGTACATCATGTCGCCGAAAGACTTGAAAACCATTCATTTTATGGACGAGATGATTGAAGCGGGTGTACGGGTATTCAAGATTGAAGGTCGTGCTCGTGGACCTGAGTATGTACGTACAGTAGTAGAATGCTACAAGGAAGCTATCCAGTCGTACATTGATGGTACATTCTCCGATGAAAAGGTAGCCAACTGGGATGAACGTCTGAAGACGGTATTCAATCGTGGTTTCTGGAACGGTTATTATTTAGGACAGCGCTTAGGTGAATGGAGCAAGAACTACGGTTCGGAAGCGACGGAGCGTAAGGTATATGCCGGACGTGGAATCAAGTACTTCTCTAATATCGGAGTGGCTGAATTCCTGATCGAAGCTTCAGAAATTAAAGTCGGCGATAAATTGTTGATTACCGGTCCTACTACTGGTGCCATGTATGTCACCTTGGATGAAGCTCGCGTAGACTTGAAGCCGGTGGATGTGGTGAAGAAGGGTGTGCACGTGTCATTTAAAGTGCCCGACCGTATCCGTCCCAGCGATCGTCTGTACCGCATGGTGCCCGCCGAAGAATTGAAGGCAAAACGGAAAGAGTAAGTTTATTTGAAGAATAACGATAGTATCCTGTCAGGGCTTCTAAAAAGGAGCTTGGCAGGATTTTTTATGAGAATAGGATATAAACACCTCGGTTAATTATTTGTTGAAAGACTTGTGAATATGCTTGTTGATATTCTATTTTATTGTTGATTATCAGTGTAATATGGAAATTAACAGGTTGTGGATTACTTGTGAATAATAAATAAGTCCCTTCTGGATAGCTTGCTTGTTCTCATAATTATTTTACATTTGCACTCCAGAACTTAAAATCTCATGTAATATGAAAAAGATATATGTAAAAGAGTGGATGTTATTTCAACCATACGAACGACAGGATGAAGTAGATACGTACTATGTAAACGTTGCCAATCAGATAGCTGCATGTTTAAAGGATTTTGTTGGAGGACGTTATCCAGAACATTCAGTGCATGGAATTGCCATTTATTTGACGCTCTGGTTTCAGGATGTGATTTCACAGACCGGAATTTGGCAAGCATTCTCTGAAGAATGCCGTAAGCGGTATGGCTGCCTTGTTCCCTTCATGACTTCGGAAAAAGAAAAAGATTATTATCCGGGAGAAGTGAATCCGGAAGATTTGCAGTTTTTGTTATGGCATTATCTTCAATGCATGGAGAAGCAGGCTGGTGGCGTATTGAATCCGGAAAATCCGGTTTTTGAGGAACTGGCTAATCAGATCTATGATTATTTGTCGGAAGAGTTTCAAGTAGCTCCAGAGAATGAGCGGTTGCATGCGATGTTATATGGGGAGGCTTTTGGAGAAAACGATTACATGCGTTATCGTAGTGTGCTGGAGTGGTTCCACTTCTGCAGTTATGTAGGTTTTGAAAACCGAGGTGAATATCAGAGAGTGGTAGATACGGTTGCACGAATGGGACAGAATGTCAATCCACATATTTTGTCGTACGATGTAAAGCAGAACATTCTGTTTGAAGGACGCAAGAACTTACTTTCCTTGACATCAGTCGAATGGTTGGCTTTGATAGGAAAGAGTCATCCTGAAACAGCTTTGTGGGCCGAAGTAAAAGCTCTTCCTCAGGAAATGTATCTTTATGAAGGGGAAGATGAAAAATTCCTGTTTGTAAAAGATTTGTCAAAGAAAGAAGGAGAACAGCTGGGTATTCGGAAAGATTCTTTGAATATGGATTCCTTGAAAGGTCGTAAAGAAGGAGTAACCATATTAAGTTGCCGGCTGGTTCAGTATGGAGGACACTGGTGGCAAGACGGTATGCTGGTTGTATCCGATTTCCAGGAGAAAGTGAAGGAAGAGATTGACCAGCGAATTGCCGCACGTGAGGGCATAAAGAAAACATTCGATGAGTTTATGGAAGCATCCGGTGGCAAGCAATTTGTGTTCTGCAAATCAGAAGAAGAAGTGCAGGATTTCCTTTCTCAGAAATTGGGATATAAGAATAATGAAGGAATGGAGTTGCCGAAGATGGACGCGGCACACGGATTGGTGCTGATGGTTTCTCCACATACCGGCATACATGTTCAAATGCAATTGTGTGAATGTATCTCCTCACCGGATAATACATTCTATGATGCTGAAGCAGCCAAGAAGCAGGCTGCCATGTTTATATTGAATCCCAATGTGATACCTTACGATTTGAGTTGTGCCTTGCAGGATGCCGATATGCTTCCGGATGCTTGTCTGAACAGTGCGTTGGGCGAGGAACATGGACGGGAAACAATGAAGAGAAACGCATGTTTCTTTACAGATTATTTCTTTGAAAAATGCAGAGAGAAGGATTGTTGATTATTCAATAATCCCTCCTCCTAATACAATATTACCCCGATAAAATGCAGCTGCCTGTCCGCTGGCAATAGAGGCCAGCGGCTCATGCAGTTGTATATGCAGTCGCTGGTCGTCCAGTAAGGTAACAGTGCATCGGTTGGCTTGTTTCCGGTAGCGTATTTTAACAATGACATCTTCGTGTCCAAGCACTACGTCGGGATTAATCAGGTTCCAGTGGGTGAGATACATTTCGTTTTTCTCCAGTGCGTGCAGATTGTCGCTGATAATTACCTTATTTTCCTGCGGAATGATTTCCTTGACAAAGAGCGCTTTGTTCAAGTGAATACCTAACCCTCTTCGCTGTCCGATGGTGTAAAACGGATAACCCTCATGTTTTCCGATTTTCTGTCCTTGCTCATCATAAAAGTTCCCAGGAATGATTTCACCTTCGGGTGCATGAGTTTTCAGGAAGGTACGGTAATCCATCGGGCAGAAACATACACCTAAACTGTCACGTTTCTTGGCGGCTTTCAGAAATCCGCGTGCGGCGGCGATTTCGCGTACACGGGTCTTGGTCAGTTCGCCCATAGGGAGGCACATTCTCTCCAGAATGGATTGTGGAAGTCCCCATAAGAAGAAAGACTGGTCTTTATCTGCATCATTTCCGCAGGTAATGTACCAGTATCCATCTATTTTTTGTTTGTTGACGTAGTGCCGGTGGCCAGATGGTAAATATCTTTTTCGTCTGCTACCTGTTGCAGCAAGGGCCATTTCAGGTAGTTGTTGCAGAGTGTGCAGGGCACGGGGGTACGTCCGGCCATGTATTCCTGAATAAAATAGCGTATGATTTTTTCCTGAAACATTTCCCGTGCATCGTAAATCAGATGAGGTATGCCTAGCGTACGGCATAGGTCACGTGCATCGTCCAGGTATTCTGTATTTCCATCTTTCTCATAAAAACGAAAGGTGATGCCGGTCACTTCGTAGCCTGCATCTTGCAATAGAAGGGCGGCAACCGAACTGTCGGTGCCGCCGCTCATTCCCAATAGAACTTTGTTATTTTCTTTCATCGGGACAAAGTTACTCTTTTCTCAGTTCCGGCAATTTGATTTCTGCAATTTCTGCACTCCCATGAGTTATCAGGATACGCAGGTCACTGCCTCCTGTCTTGTTGAACCGAATGGTTTCTTCCTGATTGGGAGTAACTTCTCCGCGTTGTACCGGAAGGAATTGTCCGCCTCCGCTGGAAATCTGAATCTCGTAGTGTGTGCCGATTTCTGCATTCTTCCAGGCTACATTGATACGGTCTACTTTGGCGTTCTCTGCCAGTTCGAAGGATATGTATTCCCCTTTTTCACCTTTCCAGGTAGTGGAATAGTCTCCGTCAACCACATGGAGGATATGCTCTTGTTTTTGCTGGCACTGATAAAGTCACGCGGGTCCGATTCTATTATTTCATTAGCGGATGCTTGTCCGTAAGCTCGAATTTCAAGTCCTTTTTTCAGTCGGATGTCTTCGGAAGAAGCCCCTATCATAATCTGGAACATACCAGGCTCTACGACCCAGTGATTGTCTTTGTTGAGTAGCTGGAAGTCACGTGGAAGTAACTGGAAACTGACCTCTTTGGTTTCACCCGGCTCCAAGTGTACGCGTTCGAAGCCGCGCAAGTTCTTTTCATACGTGGTCACACTGCTGACGACATCGCGTGTGTACAACTGTACCACTTCATCTCCGCTTCGTGTACCGGTGTTTTTAATTTTACAGGTCACGGTTACCGGCTCTTTATCGGTAATGACAGGAGAGGAGAGTTGTAAGTTGCTGTATTCAAAAGTGGTATAGCTCAGTCCGTATCCGAACGGATAGAGTGGGCCGTTGATACGCGATTGATTACCCTTCACGCCAGGTGTTTGTCCGCCGTCTACTTGTGAAGCAGGCTTGGCCGGGAAGTTAAAAGGTATCTGACCTACGGTTTTAGGGAAGGTAACAGTCAGCTTGCCTCCCGGATTGTAATCTCCGAAGAGAGCTTCGGCAATAGCTGTTCCTCCTTGCGAACCAGGGTACCAGGCCTCCAGAATGGCCGGTACAAATTTATCTGCCCAATTGATACTGAGCGGACGACCGTTAATCAGTACCAGTACCACCGGTTTTCCGGTGGCTACTATGGCCTCCAAAAGTTGCTGTTGATGGCCGGGGAGATCCAGGCTGGTACGCGATTTGTTTTCCCCACAAGTGCGGATGCCTCCTCCCAGTACTACTACAGCTACGTCACTTTCTTTGACATTATCGACAGCTTTCTGAATCTCGGTTTTTTCCTCTGCGGTAAGTGGATAAGAATGATTTCCGATTCCGGCCAGTTGGCATCTACGAGGTCACATCCTTTGGTATAGGTTACCTTTGTACCTTCCTTAACCTGTTGTTTGATACCTTCTAGTACGGTAGTTACTTCTACTGCTACGGGACCGTAGTGGGTAAGTGCAAAGGATGCTTCATCGGCATTCGGACCACATACGGCAATACGCTTGATTTGTGATTTGTCCAAAGGAAGCAGGTTATTTGCATTTTTCAACAGCACGAGCCCTTCGCGGGAAGCCTGTAAGGCAACTTGTTGATGTGCCTCGCTGTTGACTTCTTTATCAGCTAAAGCAAGGTCTGTCTGGTAAGGTGTGTCGAACAGACCTGTCAAGAATTTGACACGTAAGATATCTCTTACCCGGTTGTCAATGGTTTCCATACTGAGTTCTCCTTCTTGAATCAGCTCACGCAACGGGAGTACGTATGATTCTGGTGAACGGAACGTACAGCGTACGTTAAGTCCTGCTTCTACACTCTGGCGGACTGCCTCTTTCATGTCCTTTGCCGTTTTGTGTTTGCTGTAGAGATATTCCACCGCGTCACTGTCGGATACCACATAACCCCTAAATCCCATGGTGCCCCTTAGACGTTGTGTCAGCCAGTAGTAACTGCTTTGGATAGGAAATCCGTCATAATCATTGTAGGAACTCATCACTCCCAGGATACCAGCCTCCTGGATTACTCTTGTAAAAGGATAGGCATGTATGTTTTCTACCTCTCTCCATGACATTTGCGGGTCAACTCTTGCAAATCCTTCGCGAGCACCTTTATTATTGCTATAGGCGATGAAGTGTTTGGCCGTAGAAGCTACCTGCATGTCGGTTTGAAGTCCCTTTCCCATGGCGATGCCCAGTTCTGTCACCAGATAAGGACTTTCTCCATAAACCTCTTCGTAGCGTCCCCAGCGTTGGTCACGGCCTACGTCCAGGATGGGGGCATATACGTTGGTGTACCCCAGTAAGCGGGCCTCTCGTCCTGTGATGTAACCTACCTGGCGTATCAGTTCCCTGTTCCAGGTGTGTCCGAGTGCCAGTTGGTTGGGAAATTGGTTGCAATATAGTTTTCTACTCCCCGGATACCTTCATTGGTAAAGTCAGCCGGTATACCCAGGCGTGTTTCTTCTACAAAAAAGCGTTGTACTTCGTTCAGTGCCCAGGCATGATTCGAAGCCGGCCATACCAGTTCATTCTGCATTGGAGGAACACCCCATCCTCGGAACGCATTCAGATGCTCATCGATAGCTCCGATACCGTCTTTCCATAACTGGTTTTTCCAATCGGGAGTAGGCAATGAATCTTTTAAAACTCTTTGATACCCATAAAGCGTGACCATCTGGCAGGTCTTTTCCTCTACGGTCATCTGGGAAAGCAAGTCTTCAATTCGTTCGTTTAATGGCGCTTTAGGATCCTCGTAAATATCTTTCCGGCCGTTTTTGTTGAAGTCAATCCATTCTTTATGGTACATGCTTTTCTTTTTGGGAACATACGTTTTGGAAACTTCCAATGCATGACCTGTTATACTGCAAAGCGATGTGCAAGAAAGAAGGCAATAGAATAATTGTTTTTTCATGTGATAAAGTTAGAATTAGGGTTGTTTTACTTGACCTCAAAAATAGAATTATTCAGGGAATAAGTAGTGATAAAATTGTCCATTCAAATGAACTTTCTGTCTTTATTTTAAGCTATGGGCATAAAAAAAAGGAGTTCCGCTGAACTCCAACCTTTGTTAACCTTAAATCTAATACTATGAAAAACACATTGCAAAGGTAAGGGTTTCTGGGAAAATGACAAGCGAATAATATGTTTTATAACATGAATTAAGAAATATACGGCTTCCATTCAAACCTTTTATACAAATTTCCATGTAAAAGCACAATGGGTATATGGAATAGATGTAAGAAATATGTTCTTTTGCAGACAAATCATCTATGAAAATACGTATGAAAAGAAAATTAGCTGTTGTTTTATTGATTTGTATATCTTGTCACATGGGCTGGGCAGCACAAGACTTTGTCTGGAAATCGGGACAGAATATGAAGGTGGTGTGTGATACTACAGAAGCTCCGGTAGTGAAAGTTGCGCTTGATTTGTTGAAGCGTGATTGTCGGTCGGTACTTTCTGGAAATATATCTCGTTCGGAGAACACCGGAAATATTTATGTCGGTACATGGGGAGAAAGTTCCGTGCTGCAAGCGTTAGCTGAAACTCGCCAGCTGGATGTAGCTCTGCTCAATGAGCATAAAGAGGCTTTTTTATTAAATGTACTTCCTGACGGAAGACTGATTGTGGCAGGGAGTGATAAGCGTGGAACGGCCTATGGAGTGCTTGAACTTTCTCGTATGATGGGAGTTTCCCCATGGGAATGGTGGGCCGATGCGGTACCCGAAAAAAAGAGGAATTGCGCTTGCCCGCAGGTTTCCGGAAACTGGATTATCCTCAGGTAGCTTATCGGGGAATATTTATCAATGATGAGGATTGGGGACTGACTCCCTGGAGCTGGAAACATTATGAACCGTCTGAGCGGAAAGGGCAGATAGGACCGAAAACGCATGCACGTATTTTTGAATTGTTGCTTCGCTTGCGGGCCAATACATTCTGGCCGGCCATGCATGAGTGCTCCATTCCTTTCTTTTTTACTGAAGGGAATAAGGAAATGGCCGATAAGTATGCAATTTATCTGGGTACTTCTCATTGTGAACCAATGATGCGCAATACCAACGGTGAGTGGAAAACGGCCGGAAAGGGGGAGTACGACTATGTACACAACCGGAAAAATGTCTTGTCTTTCTGGGAGGAGCGCGTAAAGCAACTTCGTCATTCGGATGATATTTATACCTTAGGTATGCGCGGTGTACACGATGGCAAGATGCAGGGAGCCAAGACACTGGAAGAACAGAAGAAGGCGCTTACGGAGATTCTGGCAGACCAGCGTCGTATGCTGGCAAAATATAAAGGAAAGGATTTGACAAAAGTGCCGCAAGTACTGATTCCGTATAAGGAGGTGCTGGATATTTATCAGGCAGGACTGCAGGTGCCTGAGGATGTGACTTTGATGTGGTGTGACGACAACTATGGATATATAACCCATTTCCCTACTGCCGAAGAGGCCGCTCGTCCCGGAGGGAATGGCATTTACTATCATGTGTCTTATTGGGGGCGTCCGCACGATTACCTGTGGCTTTCTACGGCGAGTCCTTACTTGCTTTATCAGCAGATGAAGCAGGCATACGAAAAAGGTATCCGTCAGATGTGGATTCTGAATGTAGGGGATATTAAGCCGGCAGAATATCAGACGGAGTTGTTTATGGATATGGCTTGGAATATCGGTCGGGTACAGCAGACTGGAGTTACCGGGCATCTTTCTCATTTTTTGTCCCGGGAGTTCGGGATGTTTCAGCTTCTGCTCTGTTACCTTTGTTGCAGGAGCATTACCGGTTGGCATACATCCGTAAACCGGAGTTTATGGGGCATACAAGAACCGAAGAGAAAGATCCGAAATACAAAATCGTTACCGACCTTCCTTGGAGTGAGGGGGAAATCCGGAAGCGATTGTCGCTTTACCAGTCTCTTGAAGACCGTGCGGAAATATGGAGCAGAAGAATGCCTGAAACAAAGCGTACTGCTTATTTTCATTTGGTACAGTATCCCGTACAGGGAGCTTCACAGATGAACAAGAAATGCCTGTATGCACAGTTGGCCCGTCACGGAAGGGCTGACTGGCAATTGAGTGAACAGGCGTTCGACAGTATTGTATCGCTGACACATAGGTACAATCAGGGGAAATGGCAAGGTTTTATGGATTATAAACCCCGTAATTTGTCCGTATATCAACGGATTCCGAGAAGTACGGCTACTGATTCTTTGAAATCCGCTCGCTCCTATCTCTTTAAATGGAATGGTCTGGAGGCTATGGAAGGTAATCTGTTGCCGTGCGAGGGATTGGGATATGAAGGTATGGCAGCTGGTATTTTAAAAGACTCTTCAGCAGTGTTTCATTTTGACGGGTGTCCGGCAGACTCGGTAGAAGTGGAACTTCGCCTTCTTCCGGCACATCCAGTGGTTGGAAACGAGTTGCGCGTGCAAGTTTCTTTAGATGAGACACAGTCGCTTCCTGTGTCTTATCGTACTTATGGCCGTAGTGAAGAGTGGAAACAAAATGTGTTGTCGAATCAGGCTGTACTTCGTATGAAGTTTCCTTTACGGGGGAATCAAAGACATCGAATTACTATACAGGCATTAGATGAAGGTGTGGTATTGGACCAGTTGTATGTATATGAATGGAAGGATTAATTATGTAAACAGAGATAACAATATGAAACAGTTGAGATTCTTTTTTATCATTATGGCATGGGTATGTATCCATACCGCTTGGGGACAGGTGAGTACGTCGTCTGATCCGTTGTATGGAAAACGTATCGGAGTCATAGGCGACAGCTATGTGAGAAATCATCGTGAGCCGGTGGAATATACATGGCATTATAAGTTTGCGAAAAAGCATGGAATGCAATATTTCAATTACGGGCGTAATGGGAATTGTGTAGCCATGCCTCGTGCTCGTTTCGGCGAGGCGATGTATAAACGTTATAAAGAAATGACTGATTCATTGGATTATGTGGTGGTCATTGCCGGACACAATGATGCTTCTCTTCTCGATTCTATCGGTATTGATAATTATAAGGAAAAACTGGGCATATTGTGTGAGGGATTGATTGAAAAGTATCCTTCTGCCAAGCTGTTTTTCTTTACCTGCTGGACACGGAAAAATTTTCAGGCAGTACAGCCGAGAAAGTCGTGGATGCGACATTGGAGGTTTGCGGGCGTTACAGTATTCCTGTTTTTGATGCAGCACGTAAGGGAAATATCTTTGCGCAAAGCGGTGCTTTCCGCAAGATTTACTTTCAGAATGAAGGCGTAAACGATACAGCTCATTTGAATGCGAAAGGACATGACCGTTTCTTGCCTTGTGCGGAAGCTTTTTTGCTTCAATATTGATAAAACATCTTTTCCTTTCTGTATATAAGTCATTTTGTTGTGGCATATTCTCTGTTTCACACTGTGAAATACAAAAACCACAGTGTGGGATACATATTTCACAGTGTGGGATACAAATCCCGCAGTGTGAAACAGAGAATAGATAAAGGGATTCTCGGAAATATAGAAGGGGTATTTTATTTTCATATTATGCGTCATGCAGTAAGTGTTTTTTTTTGTTTGGTTGTTATATATGAAAACAGATATGACGAACATAAAAAAATATACAGCGATGAGAACGATTTTTGTATTGCTTGGGTTGCTGGCGGCATCTGTAACGGTGAAGGCACAGACATTGACCTCGCCCGACGGAAACTTCAAGATGCAGTTTCATCTATCAGACGAAGGCAAACCAGTCTATTCGTTGATATACAAAGAAAAAGAAGTGATAAAAGAAAGCAAAATGGGCTTTCAGATAAGTCCTTCGATTGCTTTTGACCGTAACTTTAGTGTGGTGGAAACGAAGATAGATAGTTGCGATACGGTCTGGAAAACAGTGTGGGGGCAGAACAGTGAGATTAGAGACCATCACAAGGAGTTGTGGGTGGCGTTGAAACAAGAAAAATCCGGCAGACTCTTGAATATCCGCTTCCAGTTATTTAATGACGGACTGGGATTCCGTTATGAATTCCCCGTGCAAAGTAATCTGCGTCATTTTACTCTGAAAGAAGAACTGACAGAATTCCAGCTGGCTGGCAATCATAAAGCTTTCTGGATTCCGGCTGATTACGATACCAATGAATTTCAGATAACTACCTCCCGCCTTTCGGAAGTACCTCTTTTAATTGATGAGGCCCGTAATGAGCCTTTGGCTTGTAAATCACCGACTCCGAATCTGGCTGTACAGACTCCGCTTATGCTGAAGTCGGATAACGGACTGTATATCAATATTCATGAAGCAGCACTGGTAAATTATCCGGCCATGCATTTGAACCTGGATGCAGAGACTTACCTTATGAGTGCACACTTGACGCCCGATAAGAATGGAAATAAGGGATACATTCAGACTGGAAGTGTGACTCCGTGGCGTACGATTATTGTGAGCGACGATGCTCGCGACATTCTGGCTTCCAACCTGATTCTGAATCTGAATGAGCCGTGTAAGATAGAAGATACTTCCTGGATAAAGCCGACTAAATACGTTGGTGTGTGGTGGGAATACTTCACGGGAGGAGGCTCTACATGGGCCTATACCGATACGCAGGATGTCGTGATTGGACAGACTGATTACAAGCAACTGAAACCTAACGGACATCATGGAGCCAATACAGCTCATGTGAAAGAATACATCGACTTTGCAGCCAAACATGGATTTGACGCCGTGCTGGTGGAAGGATGGAATGAAGGATGGGAAGATAACTATGCGTATGCCAAAGAGTTTATCTATAGCTTTACTACTCCTTATCCAGATTTTGACGTGAAGGAGTTACAGGCGTATGCGGCTTCCAAAGGGGTAAAGATTATCATGCATCATGAAACTACTTCGTCTGTGGCAGATTATGAGCGTCAGATGGATGATGCGTTCCGTTTCATGAAAGACAACGGATATGATGCGGTGAAAACCGGATATGTAGGCCCGATTATTCCACGTAGTGAGCATCACGACGGACAGTGGATGGTGAACCATTACAACCGTGTAGCAGAAAAGGCGGCTCAGTATAAGATTATGGTCAATTCGCACGAAGCGGTTCGTCCGACCGGTTTATGCCGTACCTATCCCAACTGGATTGCGCAGGAGTCGGCGCGAGGGACGGAGTTTGAATCGTTCAACGGCATTCGTCCGGACCACCAGACCATACTTCCGTTTACCCGTCTGATGGGAGGTCCGATGGATTATACTCCCGGTATTTTTGAAGGAGATTTGTCGGTGTATGGCAGTAACAAGGCAAAGCTGTACTACACTGGTGAAACAGCTTGCTCTGTATGTCACGATGTACAGTCCGCTTCAGATGGCAGCCGATTTGTATCAGAATTATGAGAAATATCCGGATGCGTTTCGGTTTATTAAGGACGTGGCGGTTGATTGGGACCGTACTTATATATTAGAAGCTGAACCGGGAGATTACATCACAATTGCCCGTAAGGTCAAAGGGAAAAATGAATGGTATGTAGGAGGTATTACGGATGAAAACAGCCGTGAAGCCCTTATTGATTTCAGCTTCCTGCCGAAAGGAAAGAAGTATCAGGCCGTTATTTATGCAGACGGTAAGAAAGCCGATTGGCGGACAAATCCGAAAGAATATGTGATAGAGACACGGACGGTAAGTCATAAGACTAAACTCAGACAGGAACTGGCACCCAGTGGTGGGGTAGCTATTAGTATAAAGGAATTATAGGTAGAAGATTGTTTTCAGGAAAATAAAGATAAATCTTTGACATCCTTGTCGGCATAATTGCTTAAAACAGATATGAGTGGATGACTTTATATAAAAGTTGTTGAAATCGATTTTAAAATTTATCTTTGTGATAAATACCAAATCTGATCACTTATGTCTGTAAACAATTTTGAAACAATATATTATGACTTGTTTAAACAACATTATTCTGCGTTGTTGTTTTATGCAGCCCGTCTGGTAGGTGAGGATGATGCGGAAGATATTGTTCAAGATGTATTTGTTGAGTTGTGGAATAACAAAAGCAAGATTGATTTTGATAATCATATTAAAGCTTTTCTATATCGGGCTGTTTATACAAGATCTATTAATTTTCTGAAGCATAAATCGGTGGTGGATGGTTATACGTCGGAAGAAAAAGAATTCTTTGCTCAGAAAATAGCTTATTATAATTATGAAAATTCTGAGGTAATGGCACGGTTGGAGAATATGGAGTTGAAGAAGGAAATTCTGTCTGCCATAAACGACTTGCCAGACCAGAGCCGGAAAGTGTTTAAGATGAGCTATCTCTACGATATGAAGAATAAAGAAATTGCCGACATACTTGGTATTTCCCTGAGAACAGTAGAAGCCCATATGTATAAGGCTTTGAAGATACTGCGTGTAAAGCTCAGTCATTTGCTTTTATTATTAATTTGTTTTTTTAGGTGTGTATGAATAAAATTAGTGATGATATTATATGGAGGTATCTTCAGGGAACTGCGACTACTGAAGACATGAAGGCATTGAATGAGTATATCAGTGCTTCGCCTGAAAACAAAAAGTATTTGTTTTCCATAGAGGAGTTGTATCATCTGGGAAAGTGGAAATACGACGAAGAAGATAAAATAAACGCAGCCATGCAACGACTGAAATCGGTTGTACAGCCTGTTGAGATGTCTGTGGTTTCGGAAAAGAAGGAGAAAAAACAGATGAAGCACCTCTTTTTGTGGACTCGATATGCGGCGGCCGTGCTGGTTCTGGTGCTTATAGGGTGGCTGTCCTTTAAAGGGCTGACAAGCGAGGACATGATAAAAGTTTACGCGGACAGTAAGATAAGAAAGATTGAACTGGCGGATGGAACAAAAGTCTGGTTGAATAAAGGGAGTGTGTTTGAATATCCGAAAACTTTTACGAAAAACAACCGGAAAGTCAGACTGGATGGGGAAGCTTATTTTCAAGTAGCCCGTCAGACAGGCAAACATAAGTTCACGGTAGAGAGTAAGCTGATGACGGTGGTAGTGCATGGTACGATTTTTAATATGAAGAGTTATGCTAGGGATACCGTAGCCGAAACGTCGCTTATTGAAGGAGAAGTGCTTGTGGAATCTGCTAATGATGATTCAAAAATCGTTTTGCTTCCAGGTCAGAAAGCCATTGTAGAAAAGAATAACCATAAGATGGTGGTGAAAGAAACCAATTCAATTATGGATGGAATCTGGCGAAACAACATGGTGCCATTCCAGAATGCGACAATTCAGGATATTGCAAAAGTGCTGGAGGATTTATATCATGTTAAGATAGAGGTTCGTAAGGATATTGACCTGGAACATACTTATCGGGCATGATAGAGAAAAGCAAGAGCTTGAAGATGTAATAAAACATTGCAAAATAGTATACCGATAAAATATAAGATAGAGAGTGATAAGGTTTTGATTGAACCTGTGGAGTAAAATCCGATTCGGCAAACACGCTTTTATGAGGTGTTTGCCGATTTTTTTGTTCCCTGAAAAAAATAATGAACTTGAGTAAGTGTTTTATATAAGATGGCTGTTATATATGTACTATCGGAAATTGTAGTAATAATTTAAAATAACAAGATTATGTTTAACCTTAAAAAGGTAACCATTCTATTTTCCGCCTTGACACGCATGTTCCCTAAACCTACCTTTGCGCCGTAACCCTTAAACAACAATGATTATGGCAAAAAGAAAAAGTAAACTACCAGGAGGTATATGACCTCTATCAGTTATGCAGTGAGACCAAGGATCTTCGTGAGTTCTGTGCGGATTATGGAGTAAATTACGACAAGTTCATGAACTGGCAGCGTCAT
>ENA-OQBJ01000563-OQBJ01000563.1-human-gut-metagenome-genome-assembly--contig:-NODE-563-length-18976-cov-3.367871_pt1 | contig 18976 bp, 24 predicted proteins | sample MGYA00242743_ERZ504545 | MGnify/ENA primary metagenome ERZ504545 (study PRJEB26092, sample SAMD00036252) | human gut metagenome | host: Homo sapiens | study: EMG produced TPA metagenomics assembly of...
GCCAGATGAAAAGAATTGCATGAACGATTAACTATCATAATTTCTTAAAAAATAAAAAAAGTAAAATAAAGAAAAAAGAACTTTGTGAATAATGAATAAGTGAAACGAAAAACGGAGGGAAAATAGAAAAATATACAAAAAGCAGATTACATAATTGTTCAAAACAACTAAAAAAAGATAAAAAAAGATAAAGTATTGCAATATAAGTAACAATGATGTAATATAGAGGAAGAAAATAAATGATATAAAAATTTTCTATAACTGAAAAGAAGAGTGGGATGATATTTCTCAAGAGAGAGCTGCCAGGGCAGCCGCCGAAGAGGCAAACCGGTATCGAAAAAAATGGAGAAAAACCGGACGAAACTTTCAGGCAAAAGGACGGAGAAAGGGACTGCATTCTGAATCTTGTACTGTAAGAGGAATTAGATTTAACAGGACGAAAGACAGAAAAGGACGTTTGAACGCAGTAACTGGCGTGGAACGTCCTTTTTATTTTCTAAGGCTGGTTGAAATAACAGAAATAACATAAGAGAGGATGGACATGAATGAGTAAGTATATGGTGATCACAAATAATCCGCTTGTACGATCCAGGCTGGATGATACACATGAGGTAATCTATCTGGAACTCTCTTATGAAGAATTTCTGAAGGTAGTAAGGGACAGAATTTACGAAGGTCACAGATTATTGACACATCCATTATCAGGAAGTGTAAAACCAAAGGAAACACCGTACAAATCTGTGCTGATATCTGAGAGAAAGGAGAAGGTGGATGGGGAATCTGTCAGATTGATTGAAAATGCGATTCTGGTATGTCAGAAATTTCAAGATAAAAGTAAGTATTACAAAGAAGAAGTTTATAAGGATTTTCAATTGGTTGACTGGACTTTATTAGAGAGCGGACTGGCGTCTGCGGATGTCTGGTAGAAGACAGTGATAAAAGAGGTTGTAAAACGGGCAGCGTTTTATAAAAGAAGATGAAAAAAGGAGGAAAAGATCGTGAGATTAGAAATGGGGAATATTTACATTAAGGATATCCAGTTTGCGGATACATCAAAGATTGAAGATGGAATCCTGTATGTAGATAAAGGAGCTGTAAAAGCGGTAGCATTGGAAGATGAGCATATCAAAACAGTCACTTTTGATATTGCGAAACCAGGAGAATCAGTAAGAATCACACCGGTAAAAGATGTGATCGAACCAAGAGTAAAAGTTGAGGGAAAAGGCGGGGTATTCCCGGGAATTATTTCAAAAGTTGATACCGTTGGTTCCGGAAAGACATATGCATTAAAAGGAATGGCTGTTGTAACAGCAGGAAGAATCGTTGGTTTCCAGGAAGGTATCATTGACATGACCGGACCGGGAGCTGATTACACACCATTTTCCAAGACATTGAATCTTGTTATGGTCTGTGAACCTGTAGAGGGAATCAAACAGCATGAATATGAAAAGGCAGTCCGTTTCGCGGGATTCAGGGTTGCAGCGTACATCGGAGAATTAGCACGGAATCTTACACCGGATGAGACAAAAGTATATGAGACATGCGGTATCAAAGAAGGAATCACACAGTATCCGGATCTTCCGAGAGTTGCATATGTCCAGATGCTTCAAAGCCAGGGACTCTTACATGATACTTATGTATACGGAGTGGATGCAAAGAAGACACTTCCTACAATCTTAAGCCCTACAGAGATCATGGACGGGCCATCGTTTCCGGTAACTGTGTATCCGCATGTGATAAGAATCCTACATATGTACATGAGAATAATCCGGTTGTTCATGATCTGTTTGAAGAACATGGAAAGACACTGAACTTTGTATGTCAGATCATTACAAATGAAAATGTATACCTTGCAGATAAAGAAAGATCTTCTGACTGGACAGCAAAACTGTGTAAGATGTTAGATCTGGATGGCGTTATCGTATCACAGGAAGGATTTGGTAATCCGGATACAGACCTTATTATGAACTGTAAGAAGATCGAAGCAGAAGGCATCAAGACTGTAATTATTACAGATGAGTATGCCGGACGTGATGGAAAATCACAGTCTCTTGCGGACGCAGATGTGGCAGCAGATGCGGTTGTAACAGGTGGTAATGCAAATGAAGTTGTTATCCTGCCAAAACTTGATAAAGTAATTGGAACTTTAGATTATGTGACAAAGATCGCCGGAGCAAGTGAAGATACACTTCGCGAAGATGGATCTCTTGAAGTAGAACTTCAGGTCATCACAGGTGCAACAAATGAGACAGGTTTCAATAAGCTGAGTGCAAGATAGAAGAGGAGGATAAGAATATGTCTAAGATAAAAGTAGTTCATTATATCAACCAGTTCTTTGCACAGATTGGTGGAGAGGAAAAAGCAGACTATCCTGCAGAAATTCGTGTTGGGGAAGTTGTAGGACCTGGTCTGGCACTGACACAGAATTTTAAAGATGAAGCAGAGATTATTGCAACAGTTATTTGCGGAGATTCTTACTTCAATGAGAACCTTGAAAAAGCAAAAGCAGATATTCTTGCAATGGTAAAAGAGCAGGCACCGGATGTATTTATTGCAGGACCGGCATTCAATGCAGGACGTTATGGTGTGGCTTGCGGTACAATTGCGGCAGCTGTTCAGGAGGAACTTGGAATTCCTGCAGTTACAGGTATGTATGTAGAAAACCCTGGAGCAGATATGTTCAAGAATGATGTCTACATGATCTCAACAAAGAACAGTGCGGCAGGTATGAGGGATGCAGTGAAGAAACTTGCTCCGTTGGCAGTGAAACTGGCAAAAGGAGAAAAAATCGGTTCATCTGCAGAAGAAGGATATATCCCAAATGGTGTACGTGTAAACTTCTTCGAAAAAGAAAGAGGATCCAAACGTGCGGTTAAGATGCTGATCAAGAAATTGAATGACAAGCCATATGTAACAGAATATCCGATGCCGAATTTTGACAGAGTAGAACCAAATCCGGCAGTGAAGGATCTTGCACATGCGAAGATTGCCCTGGTTACTTCCGGTGGTATCGTTCCAAAGGGAAACCCGGACCACATAGAAAGTTCAAGTGCTTCTCACTATGGAGAGTATGATATTACAGGAGTTACAGATCTTACAGAAGAGACATATGAGACTGCACATGGCGGATATGATCCGGTATATGCGAATGAAGATCCGGACCGTGTACTTCCGGTAGATGTTCTTCGCGATATGGAAAAAGAAGGTGTGATCGGATCGCTTCATCATCTGTTCTATGCAACCGTAGGAAACGGAACATCTGTAGCATCTGCGAAAGCATTTGCAGCAGAATATTCACAGAAATTAAAAGCCGACGGAGTAGATGCAGTAATCCTTACCTCTACCTGAGGTACCTGTACTCGTTGCGGTGCAACGATGGTAAAAGAAATCGAAAGAGCAGGAATTCCTGTTGTACATATTTGTACAGTCACTCCGATTTCTATGACAGTTGGTGCAAACAGAATTGTACCGGCAGTTGCAATTCCACATCCACTTGGGAATCCGGCACTGGATAAGGAAGAAGAAAAGAAATTACGCCGTGGAATCGTAGAAAAAGCTCTGGAAGCTTTGACTACGGAAGTTGACGGACAGAAAGTTTTTGAATAGTACATGTGAATATAGAAGGAGATATAACGTAAAATGAGTGAGATTTATGACGTTATCATTCTGGGTGCAGGTCCTGCCGGTCTGGCGGCGGGGCTGTATGCAGGAAGAAGCCGGCTCAATGTTCTGATCATCGAAAAAGGTCAGGATGGAGGTCAGATCGCAATTACTGACGAGATTGAAAATTATCCGGGGCAGATTGTAGAAGGGGAATCCGGACCATCCCTGATTGCAAGAATGACAGAGCAGGCAGAAAAATTCGGGGCAAAAAGGGTATCCGATATGATCAAAGAAGTAGAACTTGAAGGAGAGGTCAAGGTTCTTAAGAGCGAAAAGAATGAATATCGCGGAAAAAATGTGATCATTGCAACGGGCGCACATGCAAGACCGATCGGATGCAAAGGAGAAGGACAGTTCAGGGGAAAAGGTGTTTCTTATTGTGCAACATGTGATGCGAACTTTTTTGAAGATTTTGAAGTATATGTAGTCGGCGGTGGGGATTCCGCGGTAGAAGAGGCTATGTATCTGACAAAATTCGCAAGAAAAGTTACGATCATTCACAGAAGAGATGAACTGCGGGCTGCAAAATCAATTCAGGAAAAAGCATTTAAGAATCCGAAGCTTTTCTTTATGTGGGACAGTGTCGTAGAAGAACTGGAAGGTGACGACATCCTTCAGGCAATGTATGTGAAGAATGTTAAGACCGGAGAAGTAACAAAAGTCGAAGCAGATCCGGAAGACGGAATGTTCGGGCTGTTCGGATTTATCGGAACGGTTCCGAATACAAAGATCTTTGAAGATGTCATTGACATGGATGAAAGAGGATACATTAAGACCGATGCAGATATGCATACCAATATCCCAGGTGTATACGCAGCCGGCGATGTGCGTGTAAAGAGTCTCCGCCAGGTAGTGACTGCGGCGGCAGATGGTGCGATTGCTGCGGTCCAGGTTGAAAGAAGCATGTCAGATTATTTCTAAAGAGATGTTCTTTTAGGAGAAACTCCGGAGTTTAACCGGATTAAGAATATTATATAAAAGGAGGAAAACAGACATGATAGATGTAGATAAGACTACTTTTGAAGAAGAAGTATTAAAAGCAGATGGTTATGTGTTTGTTGATTTTTATGGAGATGGATGTGTTCCTTGTCAGGCTTTAATGCCAAAGGTACATGAATTTGCAGAGACTTATGGGGATAAGTTAAAATTCACATCTTTAAATACAACAAAAGCGCGCCGTCTTGCAATTTCACAGAAAGTTTTAGGACTTCCTGTAATGGCAATCTATAAGGATGGCGAAAAGGTAGAAGAGCTGGTCAAAGACGACTGTACAGCTGAATCAATTGAAGCAATGATTAAGAAATATATCTAGACAGAACGGTAATTTCTAAATCATAGAGAAATGACCTGTAAAAGGTTAAAAATAAAAAGAAAGGAGATATAATTATGGCTATTTTAGAAGGGAAAAAAGCAATAATTATCGGAGATCGTGATGGAATTCCGGGACCAGCCATTGCAGAATGTGTAAAAACTGCAGGTGCTGAGATCGTATTCTCATCTACGGAATGTTTCGTCTGAACGAGCGCAGGCGCAATGGATCTGGAAAACCAGAAGAGAGTAAAAGAATTCGCTGAAGAATATGGTGCAGAGAACTTAGTAGTAGTTCTTGGTGCAGCAGAAGGAGAGGCTGCAGGTCTTGCAGCTGAGACTGTAACTTTAGGCGATCCTACTTTCGCAGGTCCATTGACAGGGGTCCAGCTTGGACTCACGGTATATCACGTATGCGAACCAGAGATGAAAGCAGAGTTTGACGAAGCGGTTTATGATGAGCAGGTAGGCATGATGGAAATGGTATTAGATGTTGATGATATCGTTTCAGAGATGCAGGCTATCAGAGATCAGTTATAGTCCGAAGTTTCTCATACGAATAAAAAGGACAGGTCCGTTGTGTTCCTACAGGGGACTGTCCTTTTTTCAAAATTACAATGCATTTGTAAGAAGCTGCAGGTGGCAGGTTCTGTAGATACGGTGCTTATTTTGAAGTAAACAGAAAGGTGGATAACCAATGAACAGTGTAATTAAAGGGGCAAGTTATGTATTAGTACATACACCAGATATGGTTTTATATAACGGAACAACGCAGACAACAGAGAGAGTTGTAAATCCGGATTCCGAATATCTGAAAGCAGTGCCGGAACACCTCCGGTCATATGAAGAGGCGGTTTCTTATTGGCCGAATCAGACTTATATCGGTAATGCACATCCGGATGAACTTGCTGCAGTTGAATTTCCATATTACGATAAGAAAAAAGAAGGAGCAAAACGTTACGGAAAATATGGTGAGATCATGCCGGAGGAAGAATTCCTGCTTCTGGTACAGGCATGCGATATGTTTGAAGTAGTGAGACTGGATAAAGCATTTGTAGCAAAATATAAAGATGTATTTGCCCAAGATCCAATTATCTCTGATGACATTATTGAAAAAATCCATGAAGGTGTAGAGCTTTCAGAGATCGAAGCATTGATCAATGAAGATCATGCAGAACCATTATATTTTGAACATCAGTTAGTCGGATGTGTAAAACCGGCACATGATATTGATGTGAATTTATCTTCTCATATTATGCATGAGAATCTTATGAGCAAAGCATCCAGCGTACTTGCCCTTCTGTATGCTGTGAAAAATGCAGGAATTGAAAAATCGGATGTTGAATATGTAATCGACTGTGCGGAAGAAGCATGTGGAGATATGAACCAGCGAGGCGGCGGTAACTTTGCGAAGGCAGCGGCAGAAGTTGCAGGTCTTGTAAATGCTACCGGATCCGATGCGAGAGGGTTCTGTGCGGCACCTACACATGCGCTGATCGAGGCAGCAGCACTGGTTAAATCCGGTGCATATAAGACGGTTGTTGTCACAGCAGGAGGATGTACGGCCAAACTTGGCATGAATGGAAAAGATCATGTAAAGAAAGGACTTCCGATTCTGGAGGACTGTCTGGGGGGATTTGCGGTAGTTGTATCTGAAAATGACGGAGTAAATCCGGAGATTGACCTTGATATGCTTGGACGGCACAGCGTAGGAACCGGATCTGCACCACAGAATGTAATTGGAAGTCTGGTAGCAGATCCACTGGATCGGGTCGGTATGAAGATTACGGATATCGATAAATTTTCACCGGAGATGCAGAATCCGGATATTACGAAACCGGCGGGTGCAGGAGACGTTCCGCTTGCAAACTATAAGATGATCGGAGCTCTGGCAGTTAAGAGAGGCGAGCTGGAAAGAAAAGAACTCGTGAACTTTACAAAAGAACATGGTCTGACAGGATGGGCACCGACACAGGGACATATTCCTTCCGGAGTGCCTTATATCGGATTTGCACGGGAAGATATTTTAAGCGGTAAGATCAAGAATGCCATGATCATTGGAAAAGGAAGTCTGTTCCTTGGACGTATGACGAACCTTTTTGACGGCGTATCATTTGTAATCCACGGTAATACGGCAGCAGAGGAAAAAGCGGCTTCCGGTGTATCTGAGGAAGAAGTAAAGGGACTGATCGCAAAAGCGATGAAAGAATTTGCAGCAACCCTGATGGCAGAATAAAGGGGGTGCGTGAAATGGCAGACAAGATTGAAAGAATCATTGCAGATACATTCTTACAGATGGCAGAAGGACTAGAGACAGGAAACTTCGGAAAGAAGCCAAAGATTGCATTGACAGGTATGGGCAGTGAGCACGGAGAAGAAAATGCAATGGAAGCTGCGAAGATGGCCGCCAAAGATGGAATTGAGGTATATTACATCGGAACACTGGAAGCAGAAGGCGTTACTACTGTTAAGGTGGCAAATGATGAAGAAGGTCATAAGAAGATGGAAGAACTGCTGGCATCTCAGAAAATAGATGGAGCAGTAACTATGCATTTCCCATTTCCGATCGGTGTGTCAACGGTTGGACGTGTAGTGACACCCGCAAAAGGAAAAGAGATGTTTATTGCCAATACGACCGGAACATCCAGTGCAGACCGTATTGAGGGAATGATTAAGAATACGATCTATGGAATGATTACGGCGAAGGCGTGTGGTCTGGAACATCCGACAGTAGGAATCCTGAATGTCGACGGTGCACGTCAGACAGAGATTGCATTAAAAGAACTTAAGAAGAATGGATATGATATTACGTTTGCAGAATCTGCAAGAGCAGATGGCGGATGTGTCATGCGTGGAAATGATGTATTGCAGGGGACACCGGATATTATGGTATGTGATTCCCTGACGGGAAATATTATGGTTAAGATGCTGTCTTCCTATACAACCGGAGGAAGTTTTGAAGCATCCGGTTACGGCTATGGTCCTGGAATCGGGGAAGATTATGAACAGTTGGTTATGATCGTGTCCAGGGCATCCGGTGCACCGGTGATCGCAGGAGCAATCCGGTATGCGGCACAGCTGGTAAGAAGTAAGGTGTTTGATATTGCAAAGAAAGAATTTGAGATGGCGGAGAAAGCCGGACTAAAGGAGATTCTGGAAGTAAGAAAACAGAGCTCTAAGCCGCGGCATCAGATGAGAATATAAAAGAGCCGCCAAAGGAAGTTGTAACATCCCAGATCGCAGGAATTGAGGTCATGGACCTGGAAGATGCAGTAAAAGTATTGTGGAAACAGAACATATACGCGGAAAGTGGAATGGGTTGTACCGGACCGATTATCCGTGTGTCCGATGCGAATCTTTCAAAAGCAGAAGAAGAGCTTAAGAAGGCCGGATATATGAATTAGAAAATAACAAATATGAAAAGCCTGGGTGAGAAGAAATTATAAAAGAAATTCTTCTCATTCAGGCTTTTTGCATTGTTATGATTCGTTATTTCTGATTATGAAGTCTCTTCTCACGGATATCGGCGATTGCTGTATAAAGTACATCAGAAGAAGAGTTAAGACCAGTCTCACAGGAATCCTGGATAACTCCGATGATGAAACCAACACCGACTGCTGCATGGCAACGTCATTCGGCACTCCAAAAAGGCTGCAGGCCATAGGAATCAGAAGTAAGGATCCTCCGGCAACTCCGGAAGCACCTGCTGCACTTAAAGCGGCCAGTACACAGAGAATGATCGATGTAAGGAAATCTACATGGATTCCCAGTGTATGTGCGGTAGATAATGCCATAACGGAGATTGTAATAGCAGCACCAGCCATGTTGATCGTTGCTCCGAGAGGAATGGAGATAGAATATGTATCCTCATCCAGTCCAAGTTTTTTACAGAGTTCCATGTTCACAGGAATGTTGGCAGCAGAACTTCTGGTGAAGAATGCTGTGATGAAACTTCCTTTTAAGCAGGTAAATACCAACGGGAAAGGATTCTGTTTTGTGAAAATAAACACAATGATCGGATTAATGATGAAGATGACAACAGCCATACTTCCGACCAGAACCAGGATTAGTTTTCCGTAAGAAAGTAATGCATCCAGTCCCTGCTCAGAGATTGTAGAAAAGATCAGTCCCATGATACCGAATGGAGCACAGCTTATGATCCACTGAACTGCAGTAGCGGTAGCATCTGAGATGTTCTCTAATGCATCTTTCGTTCCCTGATTTGCATGTTTTAATGTGATTCCGAAAATAACTGCCCAGAAAAGAATACCGATGTAATTAGCATTGACAAGGGAATCAACCGGATTCTTAACCAGATTTGTTAAAAGGTTGGTCAGCACTTCTGCAATTCCGCTCGGTGGAGTGATATCCGTAGAAGAAGCTGAATCTGTAAAGGTCAGTGTTACCGGGAATAACCGGCAGGCGATAACTGCAACAAATGCAGAGACAAGGTTACCGACCATATACAAAACGATAATAAATTTTAAGTTGGTCTTCTGACCAGTCTTCATGTGGCAGAGCGCGCTCATAACCAGAAAGAATACCAGAAGCGGAGCAATGCCTTTAAGGGCTCCGACGAACATGGTTCCAAGGATTGAGATTACGGATGCCTGAGGAACAACAAGACCAAGAATCAGCCGATGATCAGTCCACAGATGATACGCTTGATCAGGCTGATGTTGTTCCACTTTTTAATTAAGTTTTTCATGCGTCTTTTGGCAGGATGAAATCCTGCACCCCTCTTCTTTCGTATTTTGCTTTCGTAAGCATAGTTTGATTATACAGGAAGACTTTAAGAAAGTAAATAAATACTTTGGAAAAGCAACCATAAAAATAGTGCAAAATAACAAGAAAAATAAGAAAAGAATGTGAAATATTTGTCAAAATAAACAAAAAATATGCGATTGAAGGTTGTCTATAAGAGTCAAGAGTGTTATAATAACCATTGTTAGTATGAATGCCATCTGGGGAGATGGTGTGTTTTGGGAGGTTATAATATGCAATTGAATAATGATGGTCTGATGTGGGCACTGGTAAAAGAAAAACCGGAAGAAGGTCTCTGGATGAAGAGAGTTCCGATTCCGGAAGTGGGATCGAATGATGTGAAAATCAAGATTCATAAGACAGCAATCTGTGGAACGGATGTACACATTTATCAGTGGAATGACTGGGCGCAGCATACCATTCCGATCGGCCTTACTGCAGGCCATGAGTACGTTGGAGAGATTGTAGAAAAAGGGGAAGGCGTACGGGGATTTGAGATTGGAGATCTGGTATCGGGAGAAGGACATATCACATGTGGAAAATGTAGAAACTGTCTGGAAGGCCACAAAGAGAACTGTAAGGATGCAAAAGGGGTCGGTGTTAACCGTAACGGAGCATTTGCCGAGTATCTGGTAATTCCGTCAAGTAATGTATGGCCATGTAATCCGAACATACCGGAAGAGATGTATGCAATCTTTGATCCATTCGGAAATGCAACACATACCGCACTTTCTTTTGATTCACTGGGAGAAGATGTGCTGGTCGCAGGAGCAGGCCCGATCGGATGCATGGCGGCAGCAATCGTGAAATTTGCAGGAGCCAGAAATGTTGTGGTGACAGATATGAATCCGTACAGACTGGAACTTGCCGCGAAGCTGGGAGCTACAAGAACGGTTAACTTAAAAGAAGAAAATTTGAAAGATGTCATGAAGCAGATCGGAATGACAGAAGGATTTGATGTCGGACTTGAGATGTCCGGTTCACAGGCGGCATTAGATGACATGATCCACAATATGAAACACGGTGGACATATCGCATTGCTTGGTTTGCAGAGAACAGATGCGAAAGTAGATCTTGAGACAGTGATCTTTAATGGATTACATCTGAAAGGAATCTACGGACGTAAGGTATGGGATACCTGGTATAAGATGTCTACGATGTTGCAGGCAGGACTGGATATTTCTGATATCATCACACACCATTTTGATATCAAGGATTATCAGAAAGGATTTGAAGCAATGATTTCCGGTAATTCAGGAAAAGTTATCCTGGACTGGGCACATGTGAATGACTAAATAGAAATTGAGAGGTAAGAAAATGGCACGTAAGAATGATATTTTAAACATTTATACAAAAGAAGTAGAAGGAATCAAAGAGGCGGGGCTTTTCAAAGGGGAAGCACCATTCGTATCTCCTCAGGGAGCAAGAGTGAAGATGGAAGATGGAAGAGAGCTCCTTTGCATGTGTGCGAATAACTACCTGGGACTGGGGGATAACCCAAGACTGATCGAGGCAGCTAAGAGGACATATGATGAAAAAGGATACGGAGTTGCGTCTGTACGTTTCATCTGTGGTACACAGGATATTCATAAGAAACTGGAGAAGAAGATATCAGGATTCTTGGGAACAGATGATACCATCCTTTATTCTTCCTGCTTTGATGCCAATGGCGGTTTGTTTGAGACAATCCTGACAGCGGAAGATGCAGTTATCAGCGACGAGCTGAACCATGCTTCTATTATTGACGGAGTCCGCCTGTGTAAGGCAAAACGTTTCCGTTATAAGAATAACGATATGGAAGATCTGGAGGCAAAATTAAAAGAAGCGGATGAGGCAGGAGCAAGAATCAAGCTGATCGCTACAGACGGTGTATTCTCCATGGATGGAATCATCTGTAACTTAAAGGGTGTATGTGATCTTGCTGATAAATATAATGCACTGGTAATGGTGGATGACAGCCACGCAGTCGGATTTGTAGGAAAGACCGGACGTGGAACCGCAGAATACTGTGGCGTAGAAGGCCGTGTAGATATCATTACCGGAACATTAGGAAAAGCACTCGGAGGAGCATCCGGCGGATATACATCCGGACGTAAGGAAATTATCGATCTTCTGAGACAAAGAAGCCGTCCGTACCTGTTCTCGAATTCCCTGGCACCGGCAATCGCGGGAGCGAGCCTTGAGCTGTTTGATATGCTGGAGGAAAGCACAGAACTTCGTGATCACCTGGAAGAAGTGACTGCATATTATAGAAAGAAACTGGTAGATAACGGTTTCGATATCATCCCTGGAACACATCCATGTGTACCGGTTATGCTTTATGATGAAAAGACAGCAGCAGAATTTGCAAAACGTATGATGGAAAAAGGGGTATATGTTGTTGCATTCTCTTATCCGGTTGTACCAAAGGGAAAAGCAAGAATCCGTACACAGGTATGCGCAAGCCATACAAAAGAAGATATTGATTTCATCGTAAAATGCTTTATCGAAGTAAGAGAAGAGATGGGATTGAATAAATAATTTAAAATGAAATAAAAACAGGAAAATGGTATGCAACATTTATGAAAAGTGGTGCGTACCATTTTCGTTTTTGTGCTATACTAAACACAGCGTGGATTTGAAAGGAGAGACAAACAACATGGAAAGAAGAAATGCATGGAAGATATACACAGCTGATCAGTTAAAAGAACTGGATCAGATCAACAGCAGATATAAAGTATGCCTGGATGAAGGAAAGACAGAAAGAGAATGCGTCCGCCTGACGGTAAAAGAGATTGAGAAGAAGGTTACCGCGATCTGAAAGATATCAAAGGCAGCTTAAAAGCGGGAGATAAGGTCTATGCAGTATGTATGGGAAAAAGTATTGCAATGTTCCAGATCGGAAAAGAACCACTGGAAAATGGTATGAATATTCTCGGAGCACACATTGATTCACCAAGAATTGATGTAAAACAGAATCCGTTATATGAAAATGAAGATCTTGCTTATCTGGATACCCACTATTATGGCGGAATCAAGAAATATCAGTGGGTGACACTTCCACTGGCACTTCATGGAGTGATCGTTAAGACAGACGGGACTGTCCAGAAAGTAAATATCGGAGAAAAAGAGGATGATCCGGTATTCGTAGTTACAGATCTGCTGATTCACCTGGCAGGAAAACAGATGGAGAAGAAAGCAAGCGCGGTAATCGAAGGTGAGAAACTGGATCTTCTGATCGGAAGCCGTCCGCTTGAGAAAGAAGAAGGACTGGATGAGGATGAAAAAGACGCAGTAAAAGCGAACGTTATGAAGATCCTGACAGACTATTATAATATGGAAGAAGAAGATTTCCTGTCTGCAGAACTGGAGATCGTTCCGGCCGGAAAGGCAAGAGACTGCGGGCTTGACAGAAGTATGATCCTTGCTTATGGACAGGATGACAGAGTATGTGCATTTACTTCGTTATTTGCAATGCTGGATGTAGAAGATGTAGAACGTACTTCCTGCTGTATCCTGGTAGATAAAGAAGAGATCGGAAGCGTGGGAGCAACCGGTATGCATTCCCGTTTCTTTGAAAATGTGGTAGCAGAGCTTGTTGCACTGACAGAAGGAGAATCAGATCTTAAGGTACGCCGTGCACTTCAGAATTCAAAGATGCTTTCCTCTGATGTAAGTGCAGCTTACGATCCGATGTATGCAGAAGCATTTGAAAAGAGAAGTGCCGCATTCTTCGGAAGAGGGCTGGTATTCAATAAATTTACCGGAGCAAGAGGCAAGAGCGGCTCGAATGATGCTAATGCAGAATATCTGGCAGAAGTACGCCGTGCAATGAATGCAGAAGATGTATCCTATCAGTTCGCGGAACTTGGAAAAGTAGACCTCGGCGGAGCGGAACAATTGCATATATCATGGCAAATTATGGTATGGAAGTCATCGACAGCGGAGTTGCAGTGCTGAGTATGCATGCACCATGGGAAGTTACAAGTAAGGCAGATGTATACGAGGCATACAGAGGATATAAGTCGTTTTTACGTAATATTTAGAAAATTAAGTCGCATATTAGTACTTGAATGTACTAAAATTTAGACAATTGTGCAGAATGCCCGAAATTCCAGGGAAAAATCGGCAGATTTATTGGTGAAAGTCTTGACGAAAACTGGTAAAAACAGTAAAATATGAAGTGCGACTTAGAAAATTTAGTTTTAGGAGGTCATGACAAATGGCAAAATGGTTTATATGTTTACAGAAGGTAACGCAACCATGAGAAACCTTCTTGGTGGAAAAGGTGCAAACCTTGCTGAAATGACAAACTTAGGTCTTCCAGTACCACAGGGCTTTACTGTAACAACAGAAGCATGTACACAGTACTACGAAGACGGCAGACAGATCAATGACGAAATTATGGGTCAGATCATGGAAGCCATCGATAAAATGGAAGGAATTACAGGAAAGAAATTCGGAGATAAGAAGAATCCACTTCTCGTTTCAGTTCGTTCTGGAGCAAGAGCTTCTATGCCTGGTATGATGGATACAATCCTGAACCTTGGATTAAATGAAGAAGTAGTTGAGATACTTGCTGAAGCTTCAGGTAATCCTCGTTGGGCTTGGGACTGCTACAGAAGATTCATCCAGATGTTCTCTGACGTAGTTATGGAAGTTGGAAAGAAATATTTCGAAGAGCTGATCGACAAGATGAAAGCTGACAGAGGTGTTAAGCAGGACGTTGAACTTACTGCAGAAGACCTGAAAGAGCTGGCTAACCAGTTCAAGGCTGAATACAAAGAGAAGATTGGTTCTGATTTCCCATCTGATCCGAAGGAACAGTTAATGGAAGCAATAAAAGCTGTATTCCGTTCATGGGACAACCCAAGAGCTAACGTATATCGTCGTGACAATGATATCCCATATTCATGGGGAACAGCTGTTAACGTACAGATGATGGCATTTGGTAACATGGGAGATGACTGTGGTACAGGTGTTGCGTTTACACGTGACCCGGCTACAGGAGAGAACGGTCTGTTCGGAGAATTCCTTACAAATGCACAGGGAGAAGACGTAGTTGCCGGCGTTCGTACACCAATGCACATTTCAGAAATGGAAGAGAAATTCCCAGAAGCATTCGTACAGTTCAAACAGGTTTGTGAAACTCTTGAAAAACACTATAGAGATATGCAGGACATGGAGTTTACTGTAGAGCATGGTAAACTGTACATGTTACAGACACGTAATGGTAAGAGAACAGCAAAAGCTGCTCTGAAGATCGCTTGTGATCTTGTTGATGAAGGAATGAGAACAGAGGAAGAGGCTGTTGCAATGATCGACCCTCGTAACCTTGACTCTCTGCTTCACCCACAGTTCGATGCTGCAGCACTGAAAGCTGCTACACCACTTGCTAAAGCACTTGGAGCATCTCCAGGAGCTGCTTGCGGTAAGATCGTATTCACAGCTGATGACGCTGTTGAATGGGCTGCAAGAGGAGAAAAAGTTGTTCTTGTACGTCTTGAGACATCACCAGAAGATATCACAGGTATGAAGTCTGCACAGGGTATCCTGACAGTTCGTGGTGGTATGACATCTCACGCAGCCGTAGTTGCTCGTGGTATGGGTACATGCTGTGTATCTGGTTGCGGTGACATCGCAATGGACGAAGCTAATAAGAAATTTACACTTGCCGGAAAAGAATATCATGAAGGAGACTGCATCTCACTTGATGGTTCTACAGGTAATATCTATGATGGTATCATCCCAACAGTTGATGCAACAATCGCTGGTGAATTCGGAAGAATTATGGGATGGGCTGACAAATACAGAACAATGAAAGTTCGTACAAACGCTGATACACCACACGATGCTGTAAAAGCACGCGAACTTGGTGCAGAAGGTATCGGACTTTGCCGTACAGAGCATATGTCTTCGAAGGAAACAGAATCGATGCATTCCGTGAAATGATCTGCTCTGAGACAGAAGAAGAAAGAGAAGCAGCACTTGCTAAGATTCTTCCAGAACAGCAGGGAGACTTCGAAAAACTGTATGAAGCACTGGAAGGTAACCCGGTTACTATCCGTTTCCTTGATCCACCGCTTCATGAGTTCGTTCCTACAGAAGAAGAAGACATTAAGAAACTTGCTGACGCTCAGGGTAAAACTGTTGAGCAGATCAAGACAATCATCGACAGCCTTCATGAGTTCAACCAATGATGGGACACCGTGGATGCCGTCTTGCAGTAACATATCCAGAGATTGCTAAGATGCAGACAAGCGCTGTTATCCGTGCAGCAATCAATGTAAAGAAAGCTCACCCAGACTGGAACGTAAAACCAGAGATCATGATCCCACTTGTTGGAGACATCAAAGAGCTTAAATATGTTAAGAAATTCGTAGTAGAGACAGCAGACGCTGAGATTGCAGCAGCAAACAGCGATCTTGAGTATGAAGTTGGAACAATGATCGAGATCCCAAGAGCAGCTCTTACAGCTGATCAGATCGCTTCAGAAGCTGACTTCTTCTGCTTCGGTACAAACGACTTAACACAGATGACATACGGATTCTCTCGTGACGATGCTGGTAAGTTCTTAGAAGCTTACTATGATGCTAAGATCTTTGAGAACGATCCATTTGCTAAGCTTGACCAGACAGGTGTTGGTAAATTAATGGAAATGGCTATCGAATTAGGTAAGCCAGTTAACCCAAGCCTTCACGTTGGTATCTGTGGAGAGCACGGTGGAGATCCATCTTCAGTTGAATTCTGCAACAAGATCGGTCTTGACTATGTATCTTGCTCACCATTCCGTGTACCAATCGCTCGTCTTGCAGCAGCACAGGCAGCAATTAACCAGAAATAGTACACTGTAGGTGACTAACATAGAACGTTAATTAGCTTATATAGAGAACCCCTTACATCAATTATGGTGTGAGGGGTTTTTACGTCGCCATGCGTTCAAGAGAAGTTGCCGGTGGCAAGTTCTCTGTGTGAAAAAATGTACAAAAGTTTTTGGGTGTGGTAGTATAATGATAAAGACAAATCGGAATTTGTGGAGGATAACTATTGTGGATAAAGCAGTTATTTATATACATGGAAAAGGTGGTAATGCTGAAGAAGCTATTCATTACAAACCGCTCTTTAGTAATTGTGATGTGATTGGTCTCAACTATACTGCACAGTTTCCATGGGAAGCAAAAGAAGAATTTCCATTACTTTTTAATTCAATTTATAGAAACTACAAGACTGTCGAAGTAATTGCCAATAGCATTGGAGCGTATTTTGCTATCAATGCCTTATCAAATCAGCAAATAGAGAAAGCATATTTTATTTCGCCCGTTGTAGATATGGAAAGGCTTATTGCTGATATGATGATTTGGGCAAATGTTACAGAGGATGAACTCAAAGAGAAAAAAGAAATTCAGACAACCTTTGGAGAGACTCTTTCATGGGATTATCTTTGCTATGCAAGAGAAAATCCTATTATATGGGAAATCCCAACGCACATTTTGTATGGTGAAAAAGATAATCTTACCGCTTATGGAACGATATTTGAATTTGTACAGAGGACTAATTCAACACTTTCTATTATGAAAAATGGAGAGCATTGGTTTCATACGGATGAACAAATGAAATTTCTTGATGAATGGATAATAAAATCTTCCAAATAAATTCAAGTTTGGAGAATTGAGAAAATCGGAATTTTGGAGGTTATTATGGCTTTTGATTTTAAAAAAGAGTATAAAGAATTCTATATGCCGAAGAACAAACCAGAGATTGTAAATGTACCTAAGGCAAATTATATTGCAGTTAGAGGAAAAGGCAACCCAAATGAAGAAGGCGGAGCATATCAACAAGCAATCAGTGTTCTATATGCTGTTGCATACACATTAAAAATGAGTTACAAGACTGATTATAAAATTGAAGGATTTTTTGAATATGTTGTTCCGCCATTGGAAGGTTTTTGGTGGCAGGATGATGTCGAGAGTGTAGATTATACAAGTAAGTCTGCTTTCAGCTGGATTTCTGTTATCCGTTTGCCTGATTTCATTTCTAAAGCTGATTTTGACTGGGCGGTAGAAACAGCAACGAAAAAGAAGAAACTTGATTGTTCGTCAGCAGAGTATCTTACGATTGATGAGGGATTATGCGTTCAAATTATGCATATAGGTTCTTTTGATAATGAGCCAGCAACTGTTGCGCTTATGGATACTTATTTAGAACAAAATGGATATGTTAATGATATTAACAAAGATAGGTTGCACCACGAGATTTATATGTCTGATGCAAGAAAGGTTGCCCCAGAAAAATGGAAAACTGTAATTAGACATCCAATTAAGAAAGCGTAAAATTCCCGTTTATTGGGAAGTCGCAGAGAACGAAAAATCGGAATTTTGCTTTCGATGACCAGAATGAAAATCGTTACCGTTGCGCCTGTTTTCACAAGCGTTGCGTGACATAAAAAGAATTCTATTTTAATATCAAAGTATCAAAAACAAAGGAGGTTCTTTTTATGTTGAAGGAATTAAAGAAAAACAAAATGAGTGTTGTTGCAACTGGAATTTTATTTGGTGTTATGGGGGTATTAATTATTCCTATGATAGCAGTAATTATAAAAATATCGAATGCATTATCCCAAAAACATCCTAGGATATACAAAGTATAGTATGATTGCTTTTATCGGTATGTTATTGGCAATTAGCCTATTTTGCGTTGTTATTAAACATCAGATGAGTTTTCTTGTAATAGTTGCTTGTTTAGCAATAACATTATGCGACACTATTAAAAACAGATAATAAATGGAGTACAACATATGGAAATATCAGATTTGATTAAATCAGCCAGAATTGAAAAGGGCTTAACCCAACAACAACTGGCTGATGTTGTCTTTGTTACGCGACAGACAATTTCGAAATGGGAATTGGGAAAAAGTGTTCCTGACCAAGCCTCTCTTATATTGTTATACCAGTATTTGGACATCAAGGATAATGAGAAAAAACAGTTATCAAAGCTTATTTTTAATAAGCAAAATATTATATTAATTTTGATTTGCAATCTTATTTTCTCCTATGGTTATTGGAGTACGTTTTATCTGTTGTAAAATTGATAAGATTGAAAATCGAAAAAATTAAAGCGGTAATCAAGGTTATTGGCTTTGTTGTATTCTCATCGTATCTAGTATCTTTAAAAGAAAATGTGGCGTATTTGTTAATTGGTATATTTTCTCTGGTGTATTTGTTATATCAATTCTATTTGAGTGGATTGGAAACTAAATGATTTG
>ENA-OQBJ01000564-OQBJ01000564.1-human-gut-metagenome-genome-assembly--contig:-NODE-564-length-18943-cov-2.552190_pt1 | contig 18943 bp, 26 predicted proteins | sample MGYA00242743_ERZ504545 | MGnify/ENA primary metagenome ERZ504545 (study PRJEB26092, sample SAMD00036252) | human gut metagenome | host: Homo sapiens | study: EMG produced TPA metagenomics assembly of...
TTTTATTTTAGTACACAATAACTGCGTCCCTTCGCCATGTAGACGGCATTACCGTCCTCGGACTACTACGAACGCTCCGTACCCATGCAGGATTTTCAGGCTCCATAGCCATAGCCGATATACACCTCCTTGGTGGCACTCCTGTTTAGGGTATCCCCAGTTAGCACTGTGTGTAGGTAATTGCAGATTGTCGGTTTCGCTTTCGTTTCGTTACCATAGGTTCTCCTACAGATTGCATGAGATTGTCGATAACCGATTGATTGACGAACATAATCAATCGTTCTCATGCCGGAGGTTACAGGCACTTTCCTCCACCTGAAAATAACAGGAATTAGAAACTTGCGTTCAGTAAATCCAACTTAAACCTCATATCCGCTTAACATTGTGGTTCAGTCGCACCAAAATGCCTTTAGGTGACTTACCGCTTTCCTGCCGTGCTATGTTCCGTGTCAGCTTTCGCCTTTCGGTTAGGCAGGCTGTTTCCCGTGTTATCTTACGGGGTAGTACCTTACGCTACTTCACACAATGCCCTATCTGGCGCACTTCCTCCACCTTCATCTTGTCGATATCGGAGACTTTGGCCTTGATAGCTTTCACGGCGGCGGCCTGATCGACTGTCTGCACATGGAGGGTGATGGTCATTTCCGCGTCCAGCTCCAACAGCTCCGCCAGCAGTTTATCGGAAAGCTCCGAGGCAAGAATCTGCAAGTAGGAGGAGGCTCCCCATGTGGTGCCCACCCGGAACAGACGGCTGAACCGGAAGTCAAAGCTGGTGGGCGCGATAAAGTCCTTTGTGGAAAGCCCGGTTTTTGGTATCATATCCCATGAAAAACGGAAGGGGTCATTCCCGCCCGGGTGGAGCTGGCCGTGGAGCAGTTCCAGCGTTCCAGCCCGGAGAGGGCGGCTGATTTTACGCCCAGCTTCTTAAAATTGTTCATAATATCGGCCTCCACCCGTTCCAGCCTCGCCCGGGCCGTGGATAAATCGTCCACGTTCACGCCGAAGGTCAACAGTTTCGTCCGCACGATTCCGTTGTTGCTTTTGGCTATCTGGTTTTCCAGCATTTCCACGTATTCCTGCCGCACCCCGTTATATTCGTCCTCCTGCATGGAGATGTTGACGCTGTAGCGGCTTTCCGGGCGGCTCCGGTGGTTGATGAATGAGAGCTGGAAGGGGAGGGTGCTGTCAAAGTAATTTAAGCAGGCGCTCCACCCGTCAAAAATGGCGGCCTGATCCTCGGCCTGTGCGAGCTGGTAGTTGATGTCCTCGTATTCTATGGTTTTCGTGTAATAATGGTCGGCCACCCGGCACACGCCGTCCCGGTACATTTCCCGGTAGAAGGGTCTGCTGGGCGGTGGCGGGAACCTTCCGCTTTCCGCCGGGAAACAGGCCGCCTTTCCGGTCAGGCTTTTTTCCTGCGGGGCTTTTTCTTTTTTTCTGGTTCTGCAATCGGCTTCGCTCCTTCTTGAAACCGCTCAATAGAGCATAAAAATTTTCTGTCTGATAGGGCCGCACCCTCGGATATAGGAACCGGGTGCGCAGGATATTCCTCAGCACCTTTTCAAGTGGCAGGCCGTCACGCTCATACATGGCGAAAAAGAAAAACGGGAGCATGAGGCCAATCATCAGGAAAAGGGCCGGGCTGTTTCCGATGGTTCCACGGCTGGACAGGTAGGACGGAATCCCCACCGCCGCCGCAAGGGAGAAACAGATAAGCTGGCGCTTCGTCAAGTTTAAGGCCAGCTTCGTCTTGATTTTGTTTAGGTCTTTTGGTACGGGTACATATGCCATGGGCTGTTCACCTCCTTTGGCACTTCGGGCCATGGTGGCCCGAAGCTATCTGGCCGTCTGCTTTGCGGGCAGGGGCCGTTTCCCTTCCACGGCGGCCTCTCGTCCGGCCTGCCTTGCCCGCCAGTAGTCGGGGTTATACTGTCTGATGGACTGGTTGATGTTTTCCTCAAATTTTTCCTTATCCTTGATACGGTCAGGGATTTTCCACAGCTTTTTATCTAAGAGCTCCCGCAGTACCACGCTTTCCTGTGCGTCCTCCTCAAAACAGATGTAACCGTTCCTCTGGAAACCGCATTTTTTAGCCGCAGTAGACAGGACGGCGGCCACTTCCTTTGCTACCATTGTCCCGCCGTGGCTGGCCGTGCTCACAAGGAACACCCCGGGGCAGAGCGTGTCGCAGGTCTGAACCTTGCCCCACGGGGAGCTTTCCGGCTCATGGAACATGCCGCCTGTCCTCTGGCGGTCGGCCTGCATGAGCGCCGCTTTTTCCAGAATGGCTTTCAGCTCCGGGGACAGGTAGGGATATTCCCGCAGGACACGGACGGCCTCGCCGCCGCACTCCTTCATCAGAAGGGAATAGCTTCACTGTCAGCCACGGTACAGCGGCCCAACAGCTTTCCATCGTAGTAGCAGGCGGCGTCATAGGCTTGTTTTATGTGTGTCATGGGCATACGCCTCCTTCCTTCACTTCGGGCCACCATGGCCCGAAGTTATCTGTCCTGCCCGCGGCTGGCCTTTGCCTTTGCGGGTTTCTCCGCCTGCGCCTGTTCCGCCTGTTTTGCCCCGGCGGTGAGCTGTTCCTTGATGGAGGGCCGTTCCTGGCCTCCCCGTGCGGCTGCTAATCTTGCCTGCAAATGGTCGAGCTCCGTCGTATAGGCTTCCACAACCGCTTCGTTAAGCTGACTGCGGAACTCCTTCGTGATGGGTTTTGCTACGTCACGGTAGCCCCCGTTTCTGTCCGGCTGGCTGGGCATACCTGCATAAATCCCTTTTTCGCCTTGCAGTATCTTGAAATTCTCCACCACAAAACAGTCGTTGAATTTCACACTGGCAAAGCCAATCAGGTTTTTTACGGGGTCAATGAGCCTCACGCTCACGTCCAGCTTCATGGGTTCCTGTGTAGCGGCGGGTGCGCCGCCTGTCTGTTCCTGCATAACTGTCTCCTTTTCTGAAATGGGGATAAGGCCCCCGTTTTTATACTCGTAGCCTTCTGCCCGGAGTGCGGCATGAGTGTCCGCCGACAGAAGCCTGTATAACTGGATATCCGTGTCTGCGAGGAAACGCAGGGTATCCTCTTTTGTAAATTCCTCGGGGAGCTTTCCAAAGTAGGCCGGGTGGGCCTGCCCGTCCGCCCCCAGCTTGTAGCGTCTCGGCATATGTCCTCCTTCCCGCCTCGGGCCAGGGTGGCCCGAAGTCCTTCTGCCGGTTTAACCGGTGCCGAAGATGGATTTTGACAGGCTCCCGGTCTTAAAGAGAGAAAAGCACAGGAGCACCGTATAGCCGACACAGCGCCAGATGGCTCCCATGGGGTCGCCGTCCGTTGCAATACTCTGAATCAGCACGGCGTAGATTGCCACGCATACCATAATCAGGAGCCCCTGAAAGCCGACCGCGCACAGTGACCGGAAATAGTTCTGCCCCATGTGCCGGTTTCCCGGTTCGCCACGGTGGAGAAGGGGATGAGGGCAAGGCTGGTCAGCAGGTATATCTCAATCATGCGGCCATAGACAATGACAAATATCACGATATTCAGGGCGGTCATGGTGAACTGGACGAGGAATGACTGGAGGAACAGCCCGAACAGCGGGCCCAGCTCCATCGCCTCCAAGTCCGTGCGCAGGCTGTCCATAATGTCCGGCGTGATTTCCGTGCCGCTCTGGATAAGCCCCGCCGACTGTTGTATCACATGCTGGCTCACGTCAAAGACAGCCAGCACGATATTGAAGGTGTTCGTCAGGATCGTCACGGCCACGAAGGTTTTAAATATCCACTTGAAGAACATCCATGTGTCTATGTCATGGAGGTTGTTCCGGTCTATGAGCATCTGAATGAGCTCATAGGTCATGACGAACGTGAGGATAATCCCAGCGATTGGCAGAACGACCGTTTCCGATATCTGCCGTATCATGGAAAAGACCCCGGCGTTAAAATCCGCCGGGGTCGTCCCAACCTGCGAGGCAATCCCTCCGACCTGCTCATTCACGTTGTTGAAAAGGCCGTCCAGATTTCCCATGATACCATCTACAAGCACACCCTTGAGCCATTCCACGATTGCATTGATGATAGTATCCATATATCACTCCTTTAAATGGGAACGCTTTAGAACAGGCCGGATAAGAGGGGGATAAGCTGTGTGCCAATCAGGACAACACCGCCTCCGGCCATGAGCTGTTTAATTCCCTGTGATTTTGCCGCCGGGTTGTCCGAGCCGTATCCTTCTAACAGGTTGATGACTCCCCACACCGCAAGCCCGGCCCCCAGGGCGATAACGAGAACCTTTAATATGTCGATAGCAGAGTTGAAAAATTCCATGTGGTTTCCTCCATTTTCTTAGATTGAATCGGTTTTCGGGTAACAAAATAGCCGCCCATAACGGCGGCGCTTCGGGCCAATGTGGCCCGAGGTCACGCAAAGTCGTCACTGTCCATGTCGTCAAAGTTGAGAATGTCAGCTTCTTCCTCTGCGTCTGTTTCCTCTATCTCGTAGACCGTGTATTCGTCCTCCGGTTTTAGTCTCAATGGCCGGTGGCGGAACAGGGTTTCCGAGCGGAAGGCGTTTTTCTTTTTGTCGTACTCGGCTGTCTGATTATAGCTGGGGTGCTTTTTCAAGTCATACTTCGGGCTGTAAAAAGGCGGGAGGCCCCGGAGCTGGCAGATACACATATTTCCGGGCATGGTGGTGATTTCGCTTGTGGTGAGAAGCTCCCGGCCCAGACGTTGCATATTCTGCCCGTAGCTTTCGGACTGTCCCCGGGTGCGGCTTTCTGTCTGCATGGAGATGGTGGCCTTGCCCAGCCAATTTTCAGAAATTTCCTTGATTGTGGAGCTTTCCCGGCCTCCGAGGAAGACGATGGATCCATATTCCCCATGATTGTCTCGGCGTTGTCCTTATAGAGCGCCTTGCACTGGCTCATGGCCTGATAGAACAGCGTCAGGCTGATTTCGCGGGAACGAATGACGGCCACGATTTTTTCCAGTCCCGGCACCTGTCCCGTGTTGGCTGCCTCGTCCCACAGCACCCGCACATGATGGGGGAGCCTCCCGCCGTACTTGTTGTCGGCCCGCTCACAGAGCATGTTGAACATAGTGGAGAAGGCAAGGGCAACGAGGAAGTTGTAGGTGGTATTTGTGTCGGATATCAGGAAAAACAGGGCTGTTTTTTCATCTCCCAGCATATCAAGCCCCAGCTCGTCATAGGTCATAATTTCCCGGAGCTCCCCAATATCGAAGGGCGCGAGACGTGCTCCACAGCTAATCAATATACTTTTTGCGGTCTTGCCGCTGGCTAATTTATACTTTTTATACTGCCTCACGGCAAAGTGGTTGGGGTTCCTCCGTTCCAACCCGTCAAACATATAGTCAACGGATACCGATAGGTAAGGCTCTGACTTTCGTCTCGGCCTTTTCCCCCGGCCCACACCGGACGGGCACCTTTCAGCGCATCCGGCGTACCCTCTTACTTTGTGAAGATTCCCCCATTCCAAAGGGGTCTCTTGCTCAACAAGCAAACGACATATTCACAATCAATCTCTTTGCAAGGAATCAATAAGTGCTTTTATTCTCCGTATCTTTCTGGGAAAAATGGAATAAAGCCGCTCCGGGGTACTGCTGTGCAGTATCGTATGTTCCATTTTTGAAAGCACACAGAGGTTTTTAAAATCATTTGTTCCGCCTTTGCTAAGTGGTTTGATATGGTGGCAGTGGTATTCGTCTACGGGGACAAAATTTCCCGACAGATAGCTGACACCTTTCATGGAACTGTATTTACTGATTCTGAACATGGCTAACCGGCTGTTTTTGATGTATTTTGAAGTGTTGACTAAGTAGCTGATATCCTTCATTGATACACCGGGATTGTGCTTCTTTTCGCCGTAGGCATAAGGATTTTTACGGATTACCTTGCCCTTTCCTGCAGCTATCAGTTTATTGTCCCAACTGGCCCATTGAATCTCAATGACCGGGAACTGATGGAAGCAGTAATAGCCACGCTTTCCCCATGAGCGGTATTCTCCGCCCTGAAAGTTATCCTTGTAAGCTTGGTCTTTTATGAATTTAACATCTCTGCTCATTGTGTGATAAAACAATTCTTTGATTCGCCAACCTATTTTTCTAAAGCTCAAACAAAACAGAGACATGCCTTTATAGTAGTTGTGGACTCCCACCACATAGGCATTCCATGCGTGTATTGTTTCAAATGACGGATTGCGCCTGATGTCATGCAGCAGTTCCCTGCATTTCTTAACAATCACGTCCTCTTTGCTTTTTGGAAGCTCATTTGTCACCATCAGCTTCCCCTTTTGCTGTGGGTTCTTCGTCTGCTTTTTATAGGCATAGAAGTCATATCCCAGATACTTCATCTTTTCCCGGGTAAGGTCATATATTCTTGTCTTATCCTCGTTGATTTCCAGCTTCATGTTCCGTGTCAGGTAATTCGTAACACTGTATTTGAATTTCACAGCGTCCTCATAATCCTTGCACAATACCAGAATGTCATCAGCATATCTCACATGAATCCCAACTTTTAGATTTGTGAGTGCGAGGTTGCGTCGCTTGTTCGCATAGTTGTGAAACTTTGCAACGCTTTTGTCATGCCAGCAATCACCCTGGTCACGGAGCCATACATCAAATCTATGTAGATATACATTACTGATTAACGGCCCCAAAATCGAACCTTGTGGAGAGCCTTTCGGATTCTCCACTTTACAGGAATCCTCATAGTATCCCTTTTTAATGAAACGGTAGATATAGTTGAGGATTATCTGGTCTTTTATCCCGATATGCCACAGTTCCCGGTATGCTATATCCGGGTCTATGGTTCCGAAGAAATCTTTCATATCCACGGACAGGACATAGGGCATTGTCTGACATTGGCTTTTCACCTTTGCCAGCGCATTGTGAGTGCTGACCTGTTCCCGGAATCCGAATGAACTCTCTACAAATTTTGTTTCACAATAGGGTTCCACCACCAGTTGAATACATTTTTCAACCAGCTTATCCCAAATGGAGCAAATCCCAAGAGGCCGCTTCTTCCCATTGCTTTTCGGTATGTACGTTCTCCGTACATAATCCATTCTTTTGTTTGTCAGACGGTCTTTCACAATCTCCGCAAGTTCCTGAATAGAGTAGGGTTCCAGAGTTTTGATGTTTGTTTTATCCGGCCCCAGTGCCATTCTTCCCGGACTTTTGCTTAATTGACGCAGTGCAAGGGCTACGTTATCAGTGTCATAAACCATGACGTGGAGTGCCCGTAGGTCAATTCTGTTATTCTGGAAATCTTCAAACCGCTTTTCCATGTCCACAAAATAGATGTTATTGGTACTCAATTACTTTTCTTTGGTTCTTCATAGGTTGTCGCCTCATTTCCGTAACGAATAGTCTCTTGCGTCTAATCAGGCGAATCGGAAATATTGTTTTATTATTCAAAGCAAGACTAAGGCCCTTCGCTACTCCCTGTTTCTTGACAGGGTATCTACGCTACTATGGCCCCGCTGACTACCCGTTCATAACCTTTCTGGCCTTACCCTTTCAGTGCGGGCCGTCCCCGGTTATTCCTAAACGTCGGGCAGTTCGCCCTTATCAATATGACTGCCTTAATACTGCACTTAGGACTTCCTCTGCTCCGTAAACCTGGGTCTCCCCGATACGTTTTACACGTATTCTATGGCGGCCATAACGCCATCCCCCATAGTGACAAAACGAAATCACGTGAGGTAGATTTATTATTCCGTCCTCTCTGCACAGCAGAGCAGGATAGGGTTCATAACGAAGCTTTAGCAAATGCGGAATGTTGAATCCATATGCAGTGGAACCGGGGTGTGCTGTCACCAGCAGTGTCCCCGCCTTCACCTATGCTTCGCGACTGCCTGTTACCAGACAGCCGGCAGGAGTATTAGTCGAGGTCGGATACATGGAATATTTGGCTTCCATGCCGCCTCCAGTCATATCAATTACCTACAAGAGTGTGCCGCTTTTCACCTCCTTAGCACCTCTTATCAGGTTTGCAGTGGTGTCACCCTACTACGGGAGTTTTACACTGCAATTAGGGTCGCACCATTTTTAAATTCTTCATCATCTTCCTTGCCTCAGAAGCATTGATAAATTCCAAAAGTGTGGAAAAGTTCTGTTCTTCTTCCGGTGCTTCGTAATAGATATACCCAATTAAAGCACAATACAGCAATCGTTCCGCTTTAATCCAGAAATCTTCTCCTGATTTTTCCCCATCACCTTTTGTATTGGCAATGATCGTATTGACCAGTTTCAAAATATCTTTTTCACTGCGTATGTAACGAAACGGGTTATAGTGCATACTCTTTTTGAAGTTGATTGTATTTAAAACCTTAATCTTATAAGGTTCATAGATTACCTTCCCATTCTTATCCAGTACCGGCTTTCCGTCTTTTATTTTGGGTGTCCCTTTTTGCAGCATCTTTCCGCATTCTACTAAAATAGTCCCTTTCGGATCAGTCACTACATAACTGACATTTGGTGTCATCTGCATTAAATTAGGTTTCACATAAAATCTCGTCTTACCTGAACCGGAGCCACCAATAATCATAACATTTTTATTTCTGGCATACTTCGGTTTTTTCGGGCGGCTGTTCATGGTAAGCCTTTCCGTTTGCGTAAGAATGATATTGTTTTCAAATGCAGAGTCCATAAAAGGTGCAATATCCTTTGCTGTCCCCCAACGCAGAACCATATTCCACTCCCTGACGGAATTTCTTTGCATTCTTACCTTTCACATAGACAATCCCTTTTAATAAAACTGCACCTGTAAATCCCACTCCTATATCAGAAAACCGCAAACTCGGCAAAATATTCTCAAATGCCAACGATACATTCAATGTCAAAACACTCAGACGTTCCAGTAAAGAATTTCCCTGGCAATACTGATAAAGCCATGCCAATTTATTCACTATATAAAATACAAGTACATAGGGCAGGTTTGTCAGAAACAATCTCTTTATGTCTACCTCTGGCAGCCTTCCTATAACATTCTGCCACAGCTTTTCCCATACTTTTTTGAACTGCTTTTCTTTTTTTCTGTTCTTTCTTTTTCATCGTGCAGCATCTCTCTCCTTACTCTTTGTCTTCTGTCTTTCTCGGTGCTGTGCCTGACGTTCCTTTACCTGAGAGAGTTTTTTCCGTTATGGATACTTTTTTGCTTTGTCTTCATACTCCTAGCCTGTATATTCCTTAAATGCTGCGGTCATAGAATCTACATCTCTTGCTTTAAAAAACACATAATAACGGGGCGGTTCTGAAGAGCGGTCTTTTTTCAGACAATAGTCAACATTGTATTTTCTGGCATACTTTTCAAAGGATTTAATATTTCCGTCTGTAATCTCAATGTTGGAAAGTTCACAGTTCTGCTCCTTGAGTTTCTCCATGCTTTGTTTTCCTTTATAAACTGCCAAATTTTTTTCTTCCTTAGATACCCCTTTCTTTTGCTTCCTCTGGGATTTCTGCTGTTCCAGCTTTGTCAAAGTTTTTAATAATGCACTTTTTTAAAATCTGTGCAGAAATTTTTCCTCCACGGATACACAGGGACACAACTTTCTCATTGACTTCGTCCTGCATAGGCTGTTTCTTCCTTTCCTGATTTCTTCTTTCTCATGTCCTGTAATATTTTCTGCAAACAGTATCCAATACAAGGAGAATGTTTTCCATAAGGGCAACCCACACATTGTCCTGCTTTTTTCGTATCTTTCTCTGGCTGTTTTGGGAGAAGATAATAGCACTGTTTTCTGGTGCAGCCATTTTTTCGTCTGCTCCAAAAATAGCAGTCCTCACACACCAAAGGTTTGTCCTCTGCGTATTTTCTCTTATCCGCTTTCTCCATTTTCCTGATCCTTCCTTTTCTTTTGCAGCATTTCTTCCATCTGGCGATCCGCCTGACCACCTACACGGACACAACAATATAAGCCAAATGTCAAAATAACAGCAACTCCAAAAATTATTTTTCCTACCATGTTTTCTGCTCCTTTAAAAAGAGGCAGCCACAGATTTTCCGTGACCGCCTTTCCAGTTATGGGAATCTCCCATGTTATTTTTTCCTTTTCTTAATCCAGTAATAAGAAGAACCTGCCAGTAACACTGCCATTGCAGATAACAGCACCCACAATTCTACATGGCTGGTATCCCCTGTTTTTGGGGCATTTCCTGTCGGTTTTGATTCCTGTGGCTGTTCCACATTTTCAGAAGGCTTCCTTTCGTCTTTCATCACAACCTTCTGGATTTCCCCGGTATCTTTTACTTCAAAGATAATATCCTCTGCTACCAGATACCCGTCTGGTGCAGACACTTCATGAAGCGTATACTTTCCAATCGGAAGCATCTCGATATAGTGAGGTTTCTCACCAGACGTCCAGCTTTCTACTTCATTGCCTTCCTGATCCAAAATCGTTAATTTTGCGCCGGGAAGTTCTTTTCCTGAAATGTCCGTTTTAGAAATTTCGACTTTCGTAATATCATCTTTCATCTCCACTTTCTGGACTTCTCCTGTATCTGCTACGGTAAAAGAAATACTTTCTGCTGTTACATAACCATCTGCCGGAAGTGTTTCTTCCAACACATAAGTATGCCCTGCCACCAGTTCTTTGATAACATGTGGTTCTTTTGCAGAAATCCATTCGTCAATGACCTTTCCCTGCTCATCTTTTACCTGAAGTTTCGCACCTTCTACTTCTTTCCCGTCTGTCAGGGACGTTTTTGTAAATTCTACCACTGTCGGTACATTCTCAAAAGTAAACTCATAAGATACACACGCTTCCTGACTGTTTTTCGGATCAAAAGTAAATTCTTTTCTCTCTCCTGTCATAGAAAAGCCCGGTGCCGGAGCTGTTTCTTTGATATAATAAGTATATCCCACTGGTAAATCTGCCTCGAAACGCAGCATTCCCTGTGCATTTGTTGCCTGTTCCTCAATGACGGTATCTGCTTCATGATTACGTTTCCCTGTGCATTTTTTATATCTTCCTTGACACAGAGGGCAAATACTGCACCCTGAAGCATACGGTCTGCATCTTTTTCTTTCTTCCACACAATTACTTCCGCTTTCTGGCGTTTATTCTGCCAGTCTGTGGAATATGTAATTTCTGCTGTTTCCTGATCACGATATAGCAAATCAATTTCTCTGGCTTCTTTATCCAACACAAATCCATGTGCTGTTTCTTTCTCCTTTACATAATATTTTCCAAGTGGCAAACCGGAAATTCTTGCAACACCTGCGTGATCTGTGGTAATCTCCGCTACCAATTCATCTTTTTTATAATAATCCTTGCTTTCCCCATCTGCCGCCGGAATATCTTCCCTCGCATACACTGCAAAAGTAACTTCTTTCAATGAGCCTGACAGGTATTCAAATACATGGGAAATCCAGCCTCCAATCTGCTCAAAGACTGATACCTTTTCTAAAAATTCACCTTTTTTGTTAATCAGAATACTTCCCGTCGGCACATCATCTTTCATTTCCACTTTCTGAATTTCCTCCGTGTCTTTCACAGTAAAGGAAACTTCCTCTCCCCTCAGATAACCATACGGGGCAGTTTCCTCTCTTAAAGTATACGTTTCTCCAACTTTTAGTCCACGAATGACATGTGCTTCTCCTTTGACCGATTTCCAACTGTCTACAATTTCTCCATCTTTATCAAGTACCATAAGGGTTGCCCCGGAAAGTTCGACTCCTGTTGCAGTATCAACTTTAGTAATGGAAACTTTTGTCGGCTGATTTAAAAATTCTGATGTAAGTTCTACCACATCAATCTCTTGTCCCTGATAGGAAAAATCGACATCAAGCACTTGTTCCGAAGATACATAGCCCACTGGTGCTTCCAGTTCTTTCACATAATATTTTCCAAATGGCAGATCAAAAGAAAATGTTGCCTTTCCATCTTCCCTGTTTCAGCTTTCCCAATCAGTGTATCCGCTTTTACTAAAGTCTGATTTCCTACCTGAATATCTTCTTTCGCATACAATCCAAAGACTGCACCTTTTATTTCTTTTTTTGTTTCTGCATCTCGCTTTACTACGGAAATTTTTGCTTTCTGACGTTCATTTTTTAACAGGACTTCCTGCTCAATTACAGGAGTTTTCTGATCTTCATATTTGAATGTCACTTTCTGCGGCTCTGGATTTTTCACAAATCCTTCGGGTGCTGTGATCTCTACCAGCTCATACGTTCCAAGTGGTAAATCTGACACACTTGCTTTTCCTTCTTGATCTGTTGTAAGGGTAGCAACTTTCGTCCCCTCTGCGTACTCCAATATGCGGTTTCCCTGCTCGTCCTTCTGAGCATCTGCAGTATAAATATCCTCTGCCGCATACAAATCAAAGACTGCACCGGAAAGATTGATTTCCTGATAAGAAAAGTCTTTATCAAAATCTTCTAAGATTTCTCCCTTTTTTACAATCTGCAATTCGCCTTTTACCGGGTGATTTTCATATACCACTTCAATAATGACATCTCCTGAAATACTGTCCATCTGATATGCTGTATCAGAAGCTACGGAAACCTCATAATAATTTTCATTCAAAGTATAACCGTCTGGTGCTGTGACTTCCTCAATACGGTAATGTCCTGCATCCAAATTCTGAGGAAGAATTAAGTACCCAGTTTCATCTGTAAAATAAGACTTATGCACTACCGTTGTAGGATAGGTGGTAACCTGCTCCACATATTTTTTTCTGTCCAAATCATATACCTTAAACTCCGTCCCCTTTTTGAGTACAGGCTTTTTACTTTCATCGTCCTTTTTTACGATTTTTAACTTTGCCTCAAACTCTTTATCCAGAAGAACTCTCCAGATTTGGGGTGTATCCGGCTTATGCTCTGTAATACGGACAATAAAGTCTTTTACAGGTTTATAGTTTGGCGGTGTTGTTGTTTCCCTGACCACATACGTTCCATACGGGAGTGGGATACTGCAAGCATACCCTCTTTCATCTGTAAATAACTCTGTTGCTCCATTCTCTCCAATCACCACGGGAGTTGCAAAAGCAAAATCATAGCTTCCATCTTCTTTTTTCTTTAAAGAAGATTCCAAATATGCCTGAAAACCTGCTCCTTTTAAGAGTTCTGCGTCTGTATTTCCATTATTTCCGGCTTTAATTAACTGAAACGGCTGTTTTTTCACCTGTTCCTTTACATTGCAAACTCTCTTTACAATGGCAACCGTATCGCCTTCATCATCGCATACTACATCATGCTCCGTTTCATCTAAGAGATAACCCGCCGGAGGCGTAATCTCCTTGATGTAATAACTTCCTAAATATAAATCCTTTACTTCTGCTTTGCCTTTATCATCAGTTTTTAAAGTCGCTACCTGTTCGTCCTTCTGATATAAGACTCCGGTTTTCCCATCTGGATGCACGATATTTTCACGGGCATACAGTCCATACACCGCTCCTTTTAAAGACGCATCTCCCTGTGGTGTTTTTCCTGTTTCGGCGTCTTCTTTTTCCAAAATAATTTCTGCCTTTATCCTCTCATTTTGAAACGTATGAGAAAAAGAACAATATGCTTCTCCCTCTGCATACTGAAAGTCAAAGAAGAACTTCTCGGTTTCCTTTTTTACATACTGAGCAGGCGCCTGCAATTCTTTGATATAATAAGAATATCCAATAGGAAGGTCTGCCTGATAACTGGCAGTTCCGTTTTCTCCCGTTGTAACTTTCTCAATCAAAGTATCTTTTTTCACCAGCAGATTTCCAGCCTTTCCATGTATATCTTCTGCCGTATATAACCCATAAATACCCCCCGCCAGTGGATTTTTCGTTGTCCTGATCCTCTTTTCTCACGGACACGCTTGCTTTCTGCCTATCGTTTAACAAATGTTATGGTTTTAAAAACAACTTCCTCATTCTGCCCTGCATAGGATAACGTAACTGTCTGGGATTCTCCCTTGCATACGAAATTTTCAGGTGCTTTTACTTCCACCACTTATAAGTACCAAGAGGAAGCTCCGAAAGTGTAACACTTCCATCTTCTCCTGTTTTTAGTCCTTTTTTCACCACAGCACCTTTTTTATAAGCAACTGTTCCATCTGCTCGGACAATTTCTTTTTCTGCATATACATCATATACAGCACCTTTTTGTTTCTCTTTTGTATAGGAAAAGGTTTACACCTTCTTCCGTAACGTCTGCTCCTGTCAGAACTTCTCCCTCTTTATAAACGGTTAAGGAAGCAAGCTGTTCCTGATCCGCAACTTCTATCTGTACCGTCTTTCCTACTTCCAATTTCACACCATAATATTTTGTGTCTAACACATATCCCTGTGGTGCAGAAATTTCTTTTAAGTAAACGGTATCCTGTATCTTTTCTATGGTAACGCTGGAAACACCATTTTTATCTGTTGCAGGCATTTCCACAATCAAATCTGTGCAATCTTTATCACGGTATACACCATATACCGCTCCTTCCATTTTTTTCTGGCTGCTCTGATCTTTTTTTATAAGTTCTATCTTTGCATTTTTCAGCCACTCTACGGAAAACTCAACATACTGTTCCTGTTCAACTCCTTCTCCGAATACAAATGCCAAGTCCTGCACACTGTCATTTGTTACCAGCTTATATGCGGAATAATCTTTTGTAATACTTCCCTGCATAGTCGCTGACCAAGAACCTTCCACATCTTCCGTCTGTGTAAGTGGCGCACTCAAATAAAACTTCGTTCCGCCCGAAAGTGTTACCCTTGCTCCGGTAGCGCTGTTTTTTCCAGTTGTAAGATTATGAAACACAACCCCTTTGGGAAGCTGCATGATAATGGACTGCAAGGAATCTGCAGTAAATGTAATATCCTCTGTCCGCTGTTCCTGCCCTTCCTGAAATGCCTTCACATGATTGTTAGAAAAAGACATGGAAATCTCTGGAATTTCCGGCTTTCCTACACAATAATTGTAGATTTCCATTGCCAAAGATTTTGCTGTTTCATTTGCTCCGTAAAAAGCATCCGCACTTCCGTAAGCATAAGCTGCAGCTATATGCGTAAGAATAAACTGCTTTCCCTCTGAAAAATCACTGTGGTGTTTTGCAAAATAACTTTCTTTTCCTGCCGCTTCTGTCCCATAATAGCAGACCTTTGCAAGTGCCTGATTATCCTCAATTTTTGTAATTGTATAAGTTCCTGTTCCCGGTCCCGGTAAAGACGGTTGGATACAATAAGCGGTGGCATGGACATTCCCATAAGAAATAAAATAAGGCTCTGTCACATAAGTACCCAGATCATAATCCTGATAACGATATAACGGACCTTTTGTGATTGTAACTGTCTGTGTTGCCCTTGCTGCCTGATCAGAAGAATTTGCTACAAAAGTAACCGTTTCTCCTTCTTTCATCTGAAAAAGATCAATCTCCTGTTCCTCTGCCTGTGACAACACATCATAAAACCCTAACCCGGATTCTTCATCATAAGTATCCTGTTCTTTTGTTTCCTTAAGTGCCTGTGAAAATTCATCTTCTGTTAAAATCTGTTCCTCTTTTTGTGACGCATCTTCTTCCTCTTCTGAATTTTTCTCCTGTTTTCCATGCTCTTTTGACGGTGACGGATTTTCTTTTTCTTTATACTCAGCAACTGTGATATTTCTAATCACATGGTAGTTCGGCGCTTCCCGAACCGGCTCTACAAAATACACTGCCTGATAAGTGTCCGCACGGTCTGTATGAAAATCCTGCCCCTTCTGATTTTTCGCTTCATAAAATGTCACTTTTACTTGGTCAGAATGAAACTTCATGCCGGAAAAATCTGTCTTTATATCAAAGTCACTGCCTTTTTCCACTTCATAATCCTGCACAGTTACAATCTCATCTTCCTGAAGCTGATCTTTTACCTGTTCCAGCGCAGGGTATTTCATTTCATAAGATTTTGGATTTGTTTCTCCTGCATACGCTGTCATCGGCTGTACAACAGAGGTTAAGATTGTAAGTGCCGAAAGTACGCCTGAGAAAATTCTTTTTACTGTTTTTTTCATACTTTTCTCTGCCTCTTTTCTATATTTTACTGATACGATGTATTTTATTTCTTTTTTCTAACTCACTCCCTTCTCTAAGTCCTGCCTGTTCTCTTTCCAAATCCGTTCCTACTCCAAATTTCCTTTCGCAGCGTTTTCTCTGATAAGGCAGGCAGAATGCCCACTCAATATCAGGTATCACTTTGGACAGGCAATTCAATTTTCAAGGTACAAAAAAGGGATTTTTTAAGATTTGTATTACCCCTTCACTAATCGCATATTGGAAAGGGGATATTTTAACCATTTAAGAAAAACTTTTTCATTTTCTATTCCGAAATGCCTCGTAATTTCAAGATATGTATTCTATAATAAAATAAAAAAGGAGTTATCATGGGTAAATGCCAACGAATTTGTCCCGCTTGTGGACGAAAAATGAAGCAACAATTCATTGGACTGAAACATTGTTCTTGTGGAGTAAGCTGGAAAAAAGATATTGGATATTTTGAACGTACTCCGGATATGATCTTTTCATTAGAACATCAACTAATCAACGGAAAGCGAAAAACTTTCCCCCGCATAAGTTACAAATCTCATGAAAAAGAGTGACTTTACGACATCTTGTCGCAAAGCCACCCTTTTCTAAAAAGCACCGCCTACAATTCCTAAATCATGCAGAATAGAACGCAATTCTGACAAAATACGTTTTCTCCGATTATAAATAGTCTTCCGGCTACACCCCATAATTTGAGCTGCATCTTTGATTGTCACTTCTTCAAAAAATAGCAAATAAATCAAACGGGCATCTTCCTTTTCCAACTGAGCTATTCCTTCCCGTACTTTTGCTTCATACAACTTACAAAGTACCGTTTCCTCTGTATCATATTTTTCTTCTTCCAAATCTCCATATCCATTCAGTGCCTCTAAACTACACACCCTTGTTTCTTTTGCCTTTCCATCTGGTATCTTTCTTTTCGTCTGGACTGATACCATTCTAAGTATACTTCTCTGGTTACTTCAATCAACGAACCGTCTGGCATTCTCAATACATAGCTTTTTCTCTCTTTTGGCTTTTTCCCTCGCATTCAGTTTTTCCTCCTTTTATACAGCCTCTTCCCATTCCATACATTTTTTTACGAAGCCGATTGATTGCTCTTGTCAGGATTTTCGATACGGCGGCATGAGAAACACCGAGTTTTTCTGCAATTTCACTTTGAGATTTCTGTTCCCAAAAATATTGTACAATCACTTCTTTCTGCCGATCTGTCAGTAGTCCAAGTAATTCCCGCATCGTTTCTTTCCTTATCGTTGTTTCCAAAACAGTTGTTTCTAAAGAACTTAAAACTCCCCATTCTTCTGAAACTGCACTATAAGAAATACTCTTTCTTTGTTGCCTTGCTTCCAGATTTCGATTGATACGATCCTCACCTTCTAAAATCAAACGAAGATACCAAGCCTCTTTTTCAAACCATTGCTCTGAAATTTCACTTTCTTCCATCTCATAGCTATAATCCTGACAAGCACAAACAGGAAATACCGTTGTAAGACCAGCTATTTCATAAAGGGCATACCCATTTTGATAAACTGAGATTGTTGCATTCGTAGCAATTCTTTTTGACATCAATATTGTGCCATGTGTTTTTAAATACTTTGCAGTTGGGTAATTCTGTTCCGGAACTGGAACAGACATGAAATGTTTTAACTCTGCTAACGTAAGCATATCCTGACCACCTTTCAACGGGCAGCCAGAAATACCAGCTTAAACGTATGTTAAGACAATTAGAAAGCAGCCCCAGGCATACCCGTTTTTTTTTAACGGGACTGGAACCCTCCATAATCCTCTTCTTCTCCACGTTTCTTACTGACTGGATTTCTTATGCTTAGTGTAACAGCTTATCCTATTATTTTCCTCATCGGGTATGTGGAACCTGACTACTCCTATCCGTAGAAATTTTTAATCGGTTTTTCTCCATACTTTCAATTAAGGCGTTCATGGTATGTTTTAAAATCTCCTGCTCATTCTCCTTTAATGCCTGTACTCGACAGGAAAATGCAGATACCCATATATTTGTTTCATTTACATCTGTACTTACCCCAAGCAGCACATTGGCATCTACCCCAAGAGCCTTTACAATTCTTTGTAAAATTTCCACTGACATTGCCATCTGTCCCCCTTCGATACGACTGATTGTATTGGTGCTGACACCGGATTTCTCAGCAAGAATTTCCTGTGAAAATCCTCTTTCCTTCCGATACTCCCGAATACGATTTCCCAACATAATCAACTCCTGTGATACTGCCCGGTTACCCAAATAGTCCCTCCTTTCTTTCCCAAAGTCTCACCTTGCGTCATGATGTCGTAAAGTTTCAAAATACAAAAAGGCAGCCATTTTCAGGCTGCCGAACATTCTCAACTCTTATTATCTTCTACTATTTTATCAATTTTCTAATTCCTCTATAAAGTTGTAATACCATAAAAACAAGCAATAAAAAAAGTTTCCACACTAATACAACTCCACCTATCATACCTCCAATCAGCATTTGAAACACCAACATGGCAATGGTACTTCCTACATCTCTGTTTCTTGGAACAATCCATATCTGCATCTTACGGATTCCAAAAGGAATGCCTACCAGTATCCATAACTTTAAATAATCACAAGTCCCTGCTTCTACGCAAAATGGATAAAAAATCACTGTCCACAGGAATACCTCTGTCACAAAATCATACGGCAAAAAATTTCCTGCCTCATTTTCCCCATCCTCCTCCGTATAAATCATGGTTTACTTCTGCCTGATAGTAATGATTGATTGTCAGAACCGAATTATAAAGTGCAGTTAAAAGATAGGATTTAATATTCCCGACTTTCGTTGTATTTTTATTCAGGCAAAGACAAACATACTCAATATGGGCATGTGTCAACTTCATAAACTGGCTTTTTACCAGTTGATACTAATTTATCTTCTCCAGCAATCCGGATTTCCCTTG
>ENA-OQBJ01000565-OQBJ01000565.1-human-gut-metagenome-genome-assembly--contig:-NODE-565-length-18933-cov-3.371690_pt1 | contig 18933 bp, 13 predicted proteins | sample MGYA00242743_ERZ504545 | MGnify/ENA primary metagenome ERZ504545 (study PRJEB26092, sample SAMD00036252) | human gut metagenome | host: Homo sapiens | study: EMG produced TPA metagenomics assembly of...
AGCAGGAAACTCGGCATTCATCTTTTCTCTGATAGAAAGCTGCAAGCTTAATGACATAGATCCTCAGGATTACCTGAAGCACTTGTTTGAATGTATTCTTCATGGTAAGGACTGCGACAAAAAAGCCCTTCTGCCATGTTTTTATCAATCGGAATGTTAAAACAAAAATATTTTCTTGCGGACATTTTTATTTTATCGGCTGAAAAACAGCCGATAAAATTGTCATGGCGGAAAATAGAATGCTTACCTTAAAAAGAATTTATTTTTAGAAGGGAAAATGCAATCCTTATGTTCGGGAAAGTATCTCAGGACATTGGTTTTTCTAGGCTTGTCGGCAGCTCCGTTTCAGTGGGTTTCGGCGCAGTTTAATCTTTCACTGTCTAATCCAGTTTGGGAAGTGTGATTAAAGAAATTCAGGCGCAGTCGGATTATCAGTTCTTTTATGACGATAAGCTTGCTTCTGTTCAACTTGAATCTTTGAATGTAACTGATTCTTCTTTGCAGGAAGTATTGAGTAAGGCTTTGAGTGGAAAAAATATTTCTTATAAAATAGACGATAAAGTCGTTTATCTGTCTATGGATAATTCCACAGTAAAGAAGTCGCCTGCACAGAATGCTGCAAAGAAGACGATTACCGGACGTATAGTAGATGCGACAGGTGAACCATTGATTGGTGTGACTATTATGGAAAAAGGAACTACCAATGGTAGCATTACCGATTATGATGGAAATTATTCTTTGAGTGTACCTGGAAATGCAGTGCTTCAGTTCTCTTATATCGGCTATAAGAGTGTAGAGATGAAGGTAGAAGGCAAAGAAGTGATTGACTTGACCATGCATGAAGATACTGAGGTATTGGACGAGGTTGTCGTTACTGCTTTGGGTATCAAGCGTGAGAAAAAAATGCTGGGATACGCTGTGCAGGAATTGAAGAGTGATGAGTTGAACAAGACAGGTGACCCTTCTGTGACCAGTGCTTTGCAGGGTAAGGTAGCCGGTTTGTCAATGAATACTTCATCTACCGGTTTGGGAGGTTCTACCAAGATTACTATTCGTGGTAACTCTTCATTGAGCGACAATAACCAACCGTTGTGGATTGTGGATGGAGTGCCGTTCAGTGATAACAGTACTTCTGATGCTTCTTTCTATGGTGGTGTAGACCGTGGTGGTGCTTCGTTAGACATCAATCCGGATGACATTGAGAGTATTTCAGTTTTGAAAGGCCCGAATGCCGCAGCATTGTATGGTTCACGTGCTGGTAACGGTGTAATTTTGGTTACAACGAAGAAAGGTTCCAAGAAAGATGGTTTTGGTATCCGCTATACTGGTAACTTTACATGGAGTAGCGTAGCCGAAACATTAGAGCAGCAGGAACGTTATGGCCAGGGACAGATTGGTGCCAATGGTGGTGCTAGCTATACCAAAGAAACATCAGGTAGCTGGGGACCCGTATTGGATGGAAGCCCATTTGAAGCTTGGAATGGTGAGACATATGCTTATTCAAAATATGGCAATAAGTTGAAGGATTATTTTGATACTGGTTTCTCACAGAATCACAATGTGTCTATCAGCAACGGTACTGAAACGTCACATTTCCGTGCTTCGTTCGGTGCATCGGATAACAAGGGTGTGTTCCCGAATGAAAAATTGAATCGTATAAATATCGACTTGAATGCTGGTACAGAATTGAATAAATGGATGTCAATCGACGGAAAGATTTCATTGTCACGTACCAAAGCAGAGGATCGGCCTGAATATGGTACATACGGTGCTATCAACCAGTTGATGGGTATTCCTCACAATGTACGTTTGGATGATTTGAAACAGTATTCAACTGAAGATGCCGTACATGTGAACTGGTATGGACCGAGTGCTGAAATCCGTAACCCATATTATGTATTGCATCAGCGTCATAATTCTGACGAACGCTGGCGTGCATTTGGTTATTATAGCACTAAGATTAACTTTACTGACTGGTTGCATTTATCTGCTAAGTATGCCTTCGATTATTACCGTACGCGTGTTCAGAATACCAATGCAGGTGATGCGTATAATAATGAAACGGTTCCTAGTGCTATCACTGATGACAAGATGGATCGTGGCGAAGAAAACTTCTTCGAATCAAATGCTGAATTTATTTTGATGGGTGACCGTCAGTTGACTGAAAACTTCCGCCTTGGCTTTACGCTGGGTTCTAACTTCATGTATCAGAAGTTTGAGTCTTTGAGTGCCGGTGTAGGTAATATGTTGACTAAGGGTGAATGGATGTTCAATGCGGCTAACCTGTTGCGTACAGCTGCTGAAACAGGTAAGGAACGTGCCATGAATTCTGTATTTGGTTCTGTGCAGATGGCATGGAAGGAATATTTGTCATTAGACCTTACTGCTCGTAATGACTGGTCATCTACATTGCCTAAGCAGAATAATTCATTCTTCTATCCTTCTGCTAACTTGAGTTTTGTTATTTCTGATTTCATGAAGTCTATCGACAAATCTTTACCTTCATGGGTAACTTTTGCTAAGTTGCGTCTGTCTGCTGCACAGGTAGGTAAGGATACAGAACCGTATCAGTTGTACAATACTTATGCTTATAAGTTTGATAATGGCATCTTGACTCCTGATAAGAGTAATGTGAAGTTGAACGATAATTTGAAGCCGGAAATTGCTACTTCATACGAAGCTGGTTTGGATATGAAGTTCTTTGATAATCGTTTCGGGTTTGACTTTACTTATTATTACAGCAAGACTAAGAACCAGATTATGAAGGTGCCTGCTGCAGCTCCTTGGAGTGGTGGACAGTGGGTTAATGCCGGTTTGATTTCGAACCAGGGTGTTGAATTGATGTTGTATTCTACCATTGTAGATACTAAGGACTTCACATTTGATTTGAATGTGAACATGGCGCACAATGTTTCTACTGTTAAAGAACTGGCTCCTGAATCTAATGTGAACTATATGTTCTTTAACGGTGATGGCAACTTCCCTGTTAAGGTTGGTGCTCGTGCAGGTGAAAAACTGGGTGAGATTTATGCAACTACCCTGTACAAACGCAATGATAACGGTGATATTATAATCGGTGCCGACGGTATGCCGATGACTGTGACTGATGAAGCTGAATATGTAGCTAACCCGATTGGTAACATTCAGCCTGACCTGACCATGTCTGTATCACCTACTTTCACTTATAAAGGTGTAACTCTTTCTGCTATGTTTGATATGAAATTCGGTGGTGATATCTTCTCTTACTCAGAAATGATGTCTACCGGTAGAGGTTTGGCTAAGCGTACGGAAAATCGTGGAGAAGCTGATAATTATATGATGGTATTCCCTGGTGTGACTGAAAATGGTCAGCCTAATACCACGAAGATTACAGCTAGCCAGTACTATGGTGCGTTGTTGGCTGAAGACTTCTTGTATGATGCTTCATTTATTAAGTTGAAAGAATTGTCATTGGGTTATTCATTCCCGTCAAAGATGCTGAAAAAGACCCCGTTGACTTCACTGAACGTTTCATTTGTAGCACGTAACTTGTGTTATCTGTTGAAGCATACACCGGGTACAAGTCCTGAAGGTGGTTACGATACAACTATGTTCTCACAGGCTATTGATTATGCGGCTCTGCCTTATACTCGTACCTTTGGTTTGTCTGTTAGTTTAGGTTTTTAATCTTAAAAAATAGTATAGAGTTATGAAATTCAATATATATAAATCTGTCGCCTTGTGTTCGTTGTTAGCACTTACAGGCTGTCATGACTTTGAAGAAATGAATACCAATCCGTATGCTCCGGTTTATGATCCTACAGTGATAGGAGGTACGGCTGACGGCATTGATATCGACTATACTTTGTCGGAAAATGCGTTAAAGAGTTTACAAGCTACAGAAAGTGCGGTAGGTGCAACTTTCTTTAACTTCATGTATGAAGGGTTATACAATGATTATCAGACTGCTACTAACCTGACACATGATGTGTATGCAGCTTATAGTGGATCAAACGGTTTTTTGAATAATGCTCCGGCTTATGCGTATAACGATGCTTGGTCAGCATCTCGTTGCGTCATTTCTATGATGACCGTACCATCTCAGAATATAGCCAGTTGATTAAGACTTTTTGGTTCTGTAATAGAGAATATTATCACAATGTATTCCACATTACACGTATCTACTATGCTTTCTTGATGTCTGCTCAGACTGATACTTATGGAGATATTCCAATTAAGTATTATGTAAAAGGTATGATTCCTCCTGAAGAAAATGTGGAATACAGTTCACAAGAGGAAGTATATGGTTTAATATTCCAGATACTTGATCAGGCTATCACAGGTTTGCATAATCCTCCAACTGGTGCTCAGTATAAGTTCAGTGATACGGATGACCGTGTGTACAAAGGTGATGTAAATAAATGGCTTCGTTTTGCGAATACACTGCGTCTGCGTCTTGCCTTGCGTGTGTCAAATGTAAATCCAGCGTTGGCTAAGGAACAGGGTGAGAAGGCATTGACAGATCCTGCTGGCTTGATGCAGGGACAGGAAGACAATATGAAACTGATTCCTAAACGTCAGTTTGTAACCGGCGGTAATGAGAATATTTTTGCCTTGATGTACGGTTGGGGTGCCAGTGTAGTTTTGCCTAAGGAAATGGAGTGGGCATACAAGAACCAGGCGTTAAAGGATGGTATTGACTCATCGGCTGATGGTTTTGTGGCTAAGGTGTCACAAGGTGCTGAAGAAGGTACAGTAGTGGGCCTGGATAACCAGAAGTTTAATGAAAAAGAAGCAAATTGTTATCTTGACCCCCGTTGTGAAGTGTTATGGTTCCGTCCTACATCTTTGGATGATTTGAATGCGAAAGATGGTATTCATGAATCAGATAAAGAATTCGGTGGTTACCGTAATGGAGTAACAGAGGTTGGTTCTAAATATACTACAGTTTATTCTCCGATGCGTGTAGATCAGCGTACAGATGTTATGAACCGTAAGGTATGGTGGAACTTAGCTCGTGAAATTGTATGGATGGGCTATTCTGAAAGCCTCTTCCTGAAGGCTGAAGCTGCTTTGCGTGGCTGGCTGGACTGCCTAAAACTGACGCCAAGAAATATTATGAAGAGGGTATTCGTGCTTCAATGAACTATTATGAAATTGATGCAGATGCCGAAGGTCAGCAGAAGATTGATAATTACATTAATCACTTGGCTGGTATGAAAGTTTTCACTAGCGGTTCTGACGAAGAACAGCTTGAACAGATTATTACACAGAAGTGGTTAGCTGTATATCCTAATGGTAATGAAGGTTGGGCAGAGGTACGTCGTACTGATTATCCTCGCTATTTGCTGTTGCCGCGTTATGGTAATAACTCTAACGGTGAAGTAGAAAATACGAAACTGATTAAGCGTATTAGTTATCCAAATAGTGAGTCACGTAATCCGTTGAAGCCAGATTATACTCAAGGTACAAGAGTTTGGTGGGATGTAGCTGACACGATGGATGACAGCGGCAAATGGCATACGCCGAACAACTTCAGATAATTACCTTTAATAAATGAATAAAGAAAGCCGTTTTAGCCTGTTGGTATTGGTTTGATATACATTAATATGGCTAAAACGGCTTTTTTAATCATTATTTTTCTTAACTTTAGTCACTGCGGGGTTGCAGTATCTTTTAGCTATTATAATAACATGAAAAATTCACTTTGGGCTTTTATTGGTTTGGCTGGTCTTACATGGGCTTGTTCTACTCCTGTTATTCATGTGGAAGAAGATTTGACACAGTATGTGAATCCTTTCATTGGAACGGACTTTACCGGAAATACTTATCCGGGTGCACAAGTTCCTTTTGGCATGGTTCAATTGAGTCCGGACAACGGGCTTCCGGGATGGGATAGAATTGCAGGCTATTACTATCCGGACAGTACCATTGCCGGGTTTAGCCATACGCATCTTTCAGGAACAGGAGCAGGCGATTTGTATGATATTTCTTTTATGCCTGTAACCCTGCCATACGTAGAAGCAGAAGCCCCTCTGGGGATACATTCCAAGTTTTCGCATGAGAAGGAAAGTGCATCTGCCGGATATTATCAGGTCTTCTTGGATGATTATGGAATCAATGTGGAACTGACGGCAACGGCACGTTGCGGAATTCAACGCTATACTTTTCCGGAAGCGAAATCGGCCATTATTCTGAATCTGAAAAAAGCAATGAACTGGGATGCCACACAGGATAGTTATGTGGAGGTAGTAGACTCTGTGACTATCCGTGGATATCGTTTTTCGGACGGTTGGGCCAGAAAGCAGAAGGTGTTCTTCCAGACCCGTTTCTCTGTTCCTTTTGAGAATGTACAAATGGATACGACTCCTATCTTGAAGGACAATCTTCCTATGGGTACTGCATACGTTGCCCGGTTTGATTTCTCAACGAAAAAGGATGAGCAGATAATTGTTTCTACCGCCATTTCGGGAGTGAGTATGGAAGGGGCAGCCAAGAACCTGCAGGCAGAAGTTCCGGAAAACGATTTTGAAAAGTATCGGTTGCTGGCCAAGGAAACATGGAATAAGGAATTGTCGAAGATAAAGGTAGAATCGGAAAACAAGGATGACAAGACCGTGTTCTATACGGCACTTTATCATAGCATGCTGGCTCCTACCATTTATTCGGATGTCGACGGACAATATTACGGACCGGATCAGAAGGTGCATCAGGCGGAGAACTGGACCAATTACAGTACGTTCTCTCTTTGGGATACGTTCCGGGCTTCACATCCGCTGTTTACTTATACGCAGCCGGAACGGACTAATGACATGATTAAGTCGTTCTTGGCATTCTATGAGCAGAACGGCCGTTTGCCGGTATGGAACTTCTATGGAAGTGAAACAGACATGATGATTGGTTATCATGCGGTACCAGTTATTGTGGATGCGTATTTGAAGGGTATCGGTGATTTTGATGCTGAAAAGGCATTGGAAGCTTGTGTAGCTACTGCGAATATTGATGAATACAGAGGCATTGGCTTTTATAAGCAGAAGGGATACATCCCTTATAATGTCACAGACGAATATAATTCTGAAAACTGGTCGTTGTCAAGAACACTGGAATATGCGTTCGATGATTTTTGTATAGCTGAAATGGCTGCAAGATGGGGCGGAAGGATATAGCGGATACTTTCTATGCTCGTTCGCAGAATTACCGTAATGTGTATAATCCGGCTACTTCCTTTATGCAGCCCAAAGATGATAAAGGTAATTTTATCAAGGACTTCCATGCTGAGGAATATACGCCACATATTTGTGAAAGCAATGCATGGCATTATTTCTGGTCTGTACAGCATGATGTGGATGGTCTTGTGAGCCTGGTGGGAGGAAAGGAGCGTTTTAGAGAGAAGCTTGACAGCATGTTTACATATCACCCGACGGATGACCACGAGTTGCCTATTTTCAGTACGGGTATGATTGGACAGTATGCACACGGAAATGAGCCGAGCCATCATGTAGCCTATCTGTATAATAAGGTAAATCAGCCTTGGAAAACGCAGCAATATGTGTCGCAGATTATGGATGAACTGTATCTGAATACCCCGGCTGGTTTGTGTGGAAATGAGGACTGCGGACAGATGTCGGCATGGTATGTATTCAGTGCCATGGGCTTTTATCCTGTAAATCCTGTTTCCGGTGAGCATGAAATAGGAAAACCAAAATTTAAAAAGGTTGAATTGCAGTTGGCAAATGGCAAAGTGTTTACTGTGCTTGCGAAGAATCTTGACAAAGAAAATAGGTACATACGTGCTGTGAAATTGGATGGCAAGGATTATCATCAGAGTTTTATTACGCATGAACAGATTCTGTCAGGTGCGACATTGGAACTGGAGATGTGTAATGAGCCTGGGCATACATGGTATTAATTAAAAATTTTAAACTAGGAATTTATGATGAAGAAATTAGTATTGTTAATCATGATAATGTGCTTTGCCCTTCACGGTAAGGCTACGAATTATGCAGACTATGTGAATCCGCTAATTGGTACACAGTCTACTTATGAGTTTTCTTCCGGAAATACGTATCCGGCTATTGCACGTCCGTGGGGTATGAACTTCTGGACTCCTCAGACCGGAAAAATGGGAGACGGATGGCAGTATATGTATACAGCTACTAAAATCAGAGGATTTAAACAGACCCATCAGCCCAGCCCGTGGATTAATGACTACGGTCAGTTTTCCATTATGCCGGTGGTAGGAGAGCTGGTGTTTGATGAAAACAAACGTGCCAGCTGGTTCTCGCATAAAGGTGAAGAAGCAAAGGCATATTATTATAAGGTATATCTGGCAGAACATGATGTAGTGACAGAGCTGGTTCCGACTGAACGGGCTGCCCTGTTCCGTTTTACTTTCCCTGAAAATGAGCATTCTTACATAGTGATTGATGCGTTTGACAAGTTCTTATGTGAAGATTGATGCGGCAAATAACCGTATCATTGGTTATTCTACCAAGAATAGTGGTGGTGTGCCTGATAATTTCAAAAACTATTTTGTAATAGAATTTGACAAGCCTTTTACGTACAAGGCTACGGTGGCTGACAGCTGTATCTCTGTAAATAAAGCTGAACAGGAGGCAAATCATGCAGGAGCTATTATCGGTTTTGCTACTCGAAAAGGAGAAAAGGTACACGCCAGAGTGGCTTCTTCTTTCATCAGTCAGGCACAGGCTTTAGAAAATCTGAAGGAGTTGGGCAATGACAGTTTTGATGTGTTGGTAGAAAAAGGTAAGACAGCTTGGAATGAAGCGTTGGGCAGAATAGAGGTAGAAGGCGGTAATCTTGACCAGTATCGTATGTTCTATTCTTGCTTGTACCGTTCATTGCTGTTCCCTCGTAAGTTCTATGAGATAGATGCCAACGGACAGGTAGTGCATTATAGTCCTTACAACGGACAGGTACTTCCGGGATACATGTACACAGATACAGGTTTCTGGGATACATTCAGATGTCTTTTTCCCTTGTTGAATTTGGCTTATCCGTCAGTTAATAAAGAGATACAAGAAGGACTTGTCAATACTTACAAAGAGAGTGGATTCTTCCCTGAATGGACCAGCCCCGGACACCGCGGATGTATGGTGGGCAACAATTCTGCTTCCGTGTTAGTTGATGCTTATATGAAAGGTGTAAAGGTGGACGACCTGAAGACATTGTATGAAGGATTGCTTCATGGAACAAAGAACGTGCATCCGGAGGTATCTTCTACCGGACGTCTGGGATATGAATATTATAATAAATTAGGTTACGTGCCTTGTGATGTGAAGATACACGAGAATGCAGCCCGTACACTGGAATATGCGTATGATGACTGGTGCATCTATAAACTTGCTAAAGAACTGAAGCGCCCGAAAAAGGAAATCAAGCTTTTTGCGGAACGTGCCATGAACTATAAGAATCTGTTTGATTCGGAAACCAAACTGATGAGAGGCAAGAAGGAAAACGGTGAATTCATGAAGCCTTTCTCTCCGTTGAAATGGGGGGATGCCTTCACTGAAGGAAACAGCTGGCATTATACCTGGTCGGTATTCCATGACCCTCAGGGACTGATTGACTGATGGGAGGAGACAAGGCCTTTGTGTCTATGCTTGATTCTGTCTTCTCTGTACCGCCTGTATTTGATGACAGCTATTATGGTTTTGTAATTCATGAGATTCGTGAGATGACCGTGATGAACATGGGTAACTATGCACATGGAAACCAGCCTATTCAGCACATGATTTATCTGTACAATTATGCCAAACAGCCTTGGAAAGCGCAGTACTGGTTGCGTCAGGTGATGAACAAGATGTACACGCCGACTCCGGATGGGTATTGTGGTGACGAGGACAATGGACAGACTTCTGCATGGTATGTATTTACAGCATTGGGATTTTATCCGGTATGTCCGGGAAGCAATGAATATGTGGTAGGTGCTCCTTTGTTTAAGAAAGCGACTATTCATCTGGAAAATGGAAAGGACGTAACGATTGAAGCTCCGTTGAACAGTGAGGAGAATTTGTACATCAAAGAGATGAAATTGAATGGGAAATCTTATACTCATAACTATTTTTCACATGAAGATTTGATGAATGGAGCGAAAATACAAATAGAAATGAGTAACTTGCCGAACGAAAACAGAGGTATAGCTGCAGAAGATGCTCCTTACTCGTTTTCAGTGGATGAGAAATAAGAACCTTCATATATTAAATTTAAAACCATGAATAAGAAATCATTATTGTTTGTTCCGGTTTTGTCTTTGTGTCTGGCTTCTTGTGGAAGTGGCCAGAAAGGGCAGGAGATGGAAGATTTGACACAGTTTGTAGACCCTCGTATCGGTACTGGCGGACATGGACATGTGTTTTATGGTGCCAATGTGCCTTACGGATTTATTCAGCTGGGTCCGACAAGCATTCCTCAGTCATGGGACTGGGTATCGGGGTATCATGTATCAGACTCTACGGTGATAGGATTTCCACATACACATTTGAGTGGAACCGGTATAGGCGACTTGCATGACATCAATGTAATGCCGGTAGTAGGAGAAGTGACTTATTCAAGAGGGGATGCTTCATCGTATGAAACGGGATTATGGTCTTACTCAGACCGCTCGAAAGAAGTTGTGACTCCGGGTTACTATCGTACTCACCTGTCAAGATACAATGTGGATGTAGAATTGACAGCTACTAAGCGTGTCGGTTTTCATAAATATACCTTCCTGGGAAATGAAAGTCCGGCCATTGTATTTGATATGGTAAACGGTGGCTGCTGGGATAAAACCACAGAAGCGTGATACGGGTGGTAAACGACAGCACCGTGAGCGGTTATCGTTATTCAAAGGGATGGGCCGACGACCAGCGTGTATTTTTCCGTGCAGAATTCTCACGTAAGTTTGATAATGTAGAATTTATTGTCAACGATTCTGTAAAGGAAGGTGATATGGCAAAAGGTGCACAGCTGTTTGCCAGAGTCAATTTTGCTGCAGGAAATCAGGAACCGGTGTATATGAAGGTGGCATTGTCTCCTACTTCAGAAGAAGGTGCACAACTGAATATGCAGACAGAGCTGAGTGGTTGGGACTTTGAGAAGACGATTGCAGATGCTAAGGCTGCTTGGAATAAGGAATTGAATAAGGTAAAAGTGTATACCACAGATGAGGCTTCAAAGAAGATTTTCTATACAAGTCTGTATCACACCTTGTTTGCTCCGTCTGAATTTTGTGATGTGAACGGTGATTATTATGGAGCCGATAAGCAGATGCACAAGGGCGAAGGTTTTGTAAATTACACTACATTCTCACTGTGGGATACCTATCGTGCGGCACAGCCGTTGATGACGATTCTGCATCCTGAAAAGATGAGTGACATTATCAATACCATGCTTCACATCCATCAGCAGCAAGGAAAGCTTCCGGTATGGCATCTGATGGGGTGTGAAACCAACTGTATGGTAGGTAATCCGGGTGTACCGGTGGTGGCAGATGCCATTTTGAAGGACATCAAAGGATTTGATACAGAATTGGCCTTCAAGGCACTGAAAGAGTCTTCTATGTTGCCTGAACGTGGAATGGAACATCGCATTGAATACGGATTCATTCCGGCAGACAAGATGACGGAAGCTATTGCGTACGATATGGAATATGCTATTGCAGACTGGACAGTGGCACAGGCCGCTCAGAAACTTGGCAAGCAGGAAGATTATGAATATTTCCTGAAACGTAGCAAATCATACAAGAATTATTTTGATGCTTCTACGGGATTCATGAGAGGAAAGATGCTCGACGGTTCCTGGCGTACTCCGTTTAGTCCTTATGCATCTTCTCACAGAGAAGACGACTATTGTGAAGGAAATGCATGGCAGTACACATGGCTGGTACCTCACGATGTAGAAGGATTGGTGGAATGTTTCGGCAGTAAAGAAGCGTTTGTGAACAAACTGGATTCTTTATTCCTGGCAAACGGTGATATGGGAGAAGCTTCTTCTCCGGATATTAGCGGATTGATTGGGCAGTATGCGCATGGTAATGAACCGAGTCATCATACAGTTTACCTGTACACACTTGTTGGTCAGCCTTGGAAGACAGCCGACAGAATCAAGGAGATTCTTCATACAATGTATACAGACCAGCCGGATGGTTTGTCGGGTAATGAGGATGTAGGACAGATGTCGGCTTGGTATATCCTTTCTTCTTTCGGATTCTATCAGGTAGAACCTGCCGGTGGCAAGTTTGTATTTGGCTATCCGAACTTTGATAAAGTAGAGATTGCCGTTCCTGCTGGTAAATTCGTTATAGAACGTGAAAATAAAGGCCAGCAGAACAATTACATACAAGGTATTGTCCTCAATGGAACTGAATATAAGAAACCCTGGATTGAATACGCTGATATTATGAAAGGCGGCGAATTGAAGTTCCTGATGGAGATGAGCCGGTAGTATGGTATTAAAATAAAATGTAAGTCTGACTATATATTGGGAACCCGTCATCGAGTTTATAGCTTGGTGGCGGGCTTTCTTTTTTTAAGAAAATAAAATTCATAAAGGAGTTAGGAAGAAATATGAAAATTTCTTCCTAACTTTCGCCTCAGAAATAATTAACCTTAAAAAGGAAAGATGGAAAAAACTCTTACTAAAGCAATCAAAACTATTTGCTGTTCATTGACGGGAGTGCTGACGATTAGTGGGACTCCTCAGCAGTTGTATGCAGAAAATGTATCCTTGCCTTATTGGAAGGATATTCAGACTGTATCAGTAAACCGGGAGGCACCGAGGTCGGCTTTTATGACTTATGCCGACAAGACTCAGGCCTTGACTGGAAAATACGAAAACAGTCCTTATTATGAGTTGTTGAATGGTACGTGGAAATTTTATTATACAGATTCGTACCTGAATCTTCCTGCAGACATTACCTCTCCGGAAGTGAGTACAGAGGGGTGGCACGATATTAAGGTGCCGGGAAACTGGGAAGTGCAAGGATTCGGTACGGCTATTTATACGAATCACGGATATGAATTTCAGCCTCGTAACCCTCAGCCTCCCTTGTTGCCGGAGAAGAATCCAGTGGGAGTGTACCGGCGTGATATTACCGTGCCTTCAGAATGGAAAGGCCGTGATATTTACCTCCATATTGCCGGAGCAAAATCAGGATGCTATGTGTATTTGAACGGAAAAGAAGTTGGTTATAATGAAGACTCCAAGAATCCGGCTGAATATCTGATAAATGATTATTTGAAGGAAGGCAATAATGTGCTGACTTTAAAAATCTTCCGTTGGAGCACGGGTTCTTATCTGGAATGTCAGGATTTCTGGCGTATCAGCGGTATAGAACGTGACGTATTCCTTTATTCGCAGCCGAAAGCTTCAGTACAGGATTTCCGGATTGTGTCTACTTTGGATGATTCGTACCGTAACGGTATTTTCCGTTTGGATATGGAGCTGAAGAATCATCGTACCAATACGGCTGGGTTGAGTATTAGATATGAATTACTCGATAATAACGGAAAGGTAGTAGCCAATGGTGAAGAAACCGTAGACGTACTTGCTGGTAAAGAAGGTACCGTATCGTTCAGCAAGGAACTGCCTGAAGTAAAAACCTGGACTTCGGAAGCACCTAACTTGTATAAACTATTGATGACTGTAAAGGAAAAAGGAAAAGTGACCGAAGTGATTCCTTACCATGTAGGATTCCGGCGCATTGAAATCAAAGAAATTGATCAGAAAGGTACTAATGGAAAGAATTACCATGTGTTGTTTATCAATGGGCAGCCTTTAAAACTGAAGGGTGTAAATATTCACGAACATAATCCGTTAACAGGGCATTATGTAGATGAGGCCCTGATGCGTAAGGACTTGGAGCTGATGAAACGGAACAATATCAATACGGTACGTTTGTGTCATTATCCGCAAGACCGCCGTTTCTATGAACTCTGTGATGAATATGGTATTTACGTGTACGATGAGGCGAACATTGAAAGTCATGGAATGTATTATGATTTGCGTAAGGGTGGAACCTTGGGAAATAATCCGGAATGGTTGAAGCCGCATCTTTACCGTGTGGAGAATATGTTTGAACGGAATAAGAACTATCCTTCGGTTACATTCTGGTCGTTAGGTAATGAGGCTGGAAACGGTTACAACTTTTATGAGGCTTATTTGTGGGTAAAACAGGCCGACAAGGGACTGATGGACCGTCCGGTAAATTATGAACGTGCTCAGTGGGAATGGAACTCTGACATGTACGTGCCGCAATATCCCAGCGCATCCTGGCTGGAATCAATAGGTCGGTTGGGAAGTGACCGTCCGGTAGTGCCTTCAGAATATGCACATGCCATGGGCAACTCTACCGGAGGCTTGTGGGACCAGTGGAAGGCTATCTATCAGTATCCTAATTTGCAGGGAGGATATATCTGGGACTGGGTAGACCAGGGTATTTTAGTGAAGGATGAAAATGGAAGAGAATATTGGGCATACGGAGGTGATTTCGGAACCAACATGCCGAGTGACGGTAACTTCTGCTGTAATGGTATCGTGAACCCGGACCGCAATCCTCATCCGGCCATGAGCGAAGTGAAATATGCGCACCAGAATGTGGCGTTTGAAGCTACAGACCTGGCAAACGGTAAGTTTAATGTACTGAACCGTTTTTATTTCACGAACCTGAAGAAATATATGATTTCGTATGAAGTGAAGGAAAATGATAAGGTGGTGCGTCGTGGAAAAGTTTCACTGGATATAGCTCCTCAGGAAAAGAAAGAGTTGGCGGTGAATGTTAGTGGATTGAAAGCTAAAGTGGGTACGGAATATTTTGTGAACTTCTCAGTGACTACGGTAGAGCCAGAACCACTTATTCCGGAAGGATATGAGATAGCACACGAACAGTTCCGCTTGCCGATAGACCCTGCTTCACGTTCATTCTCGGTACAGGGCCCTGCTTTGCAGTGCAGTGAAAATGGCAACTTGTTGAGTGTGCAGTCTTCGCGCGTAGCTTTTGTATTTGACAAATCGACGGGTCTGGTAACTTCTTATAAAGTGAAGGGGACAGAATATTTCCATGAGGGATTTGGTATACAGCCTAACTTCTGGCGTGCCCCGAATGACAATGACTATGGAAGTCAGATGCCTAAACGTCTGCAAATCTGGAAGCAGTCCAGCAAGAATTTCAATGTGGTAGATGCTTCATTGGCTATGGACGGAAAAGATGCGGTATTGAAGGTCAGCTACCTGTTGGCTGCAGGTAATCTGTATATCGCTACCTATCGCATTCATCCTTCAGGAGTAGTGAAAGCAAATTATACATTTACTTCTACGGAAATGGAAGCTGCGAAGACAGAAGCTTCGGAAGCTACACTGATGGCTACGTTCACTCCTGGAAACGAAGCAATCCGCAAGGAAAGTTCTAAGCTGGTAGTACCGCGTATTGGTGTCCGTTTCCGCTTGCCAGCCGAAATGGAACAGGTAACTTATTTTGGTCGCGGACCGGAAGAGAATTATTGCGACCGGAATAATGGTACATTGGTAGGTGAATATCAGGCGACAGCAGAACAAATGTATTTCCCTTATGTACGTCCACAAGAAAACGGACATCATACCGATACACGTTGGTTGATGCTGAAAAAGAAAAACGGCAAAGGACTGGCTGTGTATGCGGATGGTACATTGGAATTTAATTCACTCCGTAATTCGATAGAAGATTTTGATGGAGAAGAAGCTACCCATCGTGACTATCAGTGGGGTAATCGTGATGCAGAAGAATTGAAACATGATGTAAGTACCGCTAAGAATATCAAGCCTCGTCATACACATATCAATGATATTACTCCTCGTGACTTCGTGGAAGTGTGCTTGGATATGCGACAGATGGGTGTAGGAGGATTTGATAGCTGGGGTGCCGTGCAGATCCTCAATATCTGATTCCTGCCAATAAGGAGTATCAATGGGGATTCACGATTGTACCGATGTAAATAATAAAGCGTTAAATGAAAATTCCGGGCTTGAAAAGACTTGTTTTCAGGCCCGGAATTTTTTTTGTTCAGATAGGGACATAAAAAAAAGGAGTTCCGCTGAACTCCAACCTTTTGTTAACCTTAAATCTAATACTATGAAAAACACGATGCAAAGGTACGGACTTTCTGGAGTTATGCAAGTTTTGTGTGCGTTTACATGTGTTTTATAACATAATTTGAAATTTTGGCCGTATTTGAAAGACTTATTAATAAAATTACAGTGGCAATAAGAATCGTTCTCTAAAGTACATTCATCTAAAAGTCATGTGTTTTACATGGTTCTGTAATATGTTTTTTTGTTCTTTGTTACAGAATTAATCAGAACTTTGTATGGAATTAAGTGTTAGGGAGCGCCAGAAGGCATTGACGGTTACACTGGCTATGCTATGTATAGCATGTGCTTGTTTGTTTTATCTGGGATATAGATTGTGCATGTATTATTAGTAAGAGTAAAAAAAGGTGCGTCTGGATAATTCCGGGCGCACCTTTTTAGCAATAAAAGCCGATGAATTATTTGCTTTCTTTTTTAAACTTGTAGACAGCAAATGTCATGGCACCTATTTGGGTATTGAGCGTATTTCCTTCAATTGAGATGCTGCTTTCTTTAGGAGTAATAAGATTCGGGTTGTCGAGTGTATTTTCGGCATCCGGATTTTCTGTATGCAGTGTGATGCATTTTCCATCTCCTAAAGTTACCGACTTCTTCAGTCCTTTAAATTCCAGACTGATGGGTTGTGCTTTTTCAGACACGTTCGCTACTTTTACAATGTAGGTCTGTGTGTTTTCGTCCCATACGGCACTGGCGAAAAGTCCATTCTGACCTTCCTGACCACTTACCGGTTTTTTATCCATAGTCAGAGGAACTACATTTGTTCCTGCATTGTGACCATAGAGCGACTGAACATACCAGCTACAGGTGCGTACAGAACGGAGGTTGTCAAACCATATTAAGTCTGGACGCCACTGCCAGCCTTCTACGTGAGCCAGCAACGGAGCATAAGTAGCCATGTGTACTACATCTGCGTTTCTTTCTACTCCAGTCAGGAACGCTGCTTCAAGCAAAGAAGCGTGGAAGTGATTCCATTTCTTTCCTTTTCCGTGGCAGGCATATTCTCCGGCAAATACTTTCGGACCTTTACGGTCGTAATTGTCGTAACGGTTTCCTGATTTCAGGAACCAGTCTTCCGGACGATAGAAGTGTTCGTCTACCAGGTCTACTTTCAGCTTTTTCATTTCCGGCCACAAGTAATCAAAATCTTTTCCTTCAGAGTTCGGACCAGATGAACCGATAATCTTGATTTCAGGATGTGCTTTACGGAGTACTTCCACAAACAGTTTCAAACGTTCTGGATATTCAGGTCCCCATTGTTCGTTTCCGATTCCAATGAATTTCATGTTGAAAGGAGCCGGATGTCCCATATCGGCACGGAGTTTTCCCCATTTGGTATCAGTACCTCCATTGGCAAATTCAATCAGGTCGAGTGCATCCTGGATGTAGCTGTCGAGGTCGCATAGCTGAACATGTGCTTTCGGGTCATCGTTCTGATACTGGCAAGCAAGTCCGCAGTTCAGGATTGGCAGTGGTTCTGCTCCCATATCCTCTGAGAGAAGGAATAGTTCATAGAATCCCATTCCATACGTTTGGAAGTAATCCAGGAAGAAACGGTGTGGGAAGGTATAATGCCATCTGTTGCTGTTCAGCGGACGGTTTTCTACCGGTCCTACTGAATTTTTCCAGTTGTAACGGTCGCTTATTTCTGTACCTTCCACGATACATCCTCCAGGGAAGCGGAATATGCCCGGTTTAGTATCGGCTAATGCTTGTACAAGGTCTTTTCTTAATCCGTTTTCACGTCCCTTCCATGTATCGACTGGGAATAAGGATACATGTTCCAAGTCTACAGTTCCTGCTGATTGTAAGAAGATTCTCAGGTGAGCTTTTGCTTCTGTTTTTGTAGGAGTCAGTATTAGCTCGTATTTTTTCCATTCTTTGGAGTTGATGTCTAAAGACTGTGCCGTGATGACCTGAGTCTCATCCATGGAATCGTTGTCAATAAGTTCTACTCGTATTTTCTGGTTTTCTCCTCTTGCCCATACAGTAAAACGATATTTTTCATTGGCTTTAATTCCGATGTCGAAGAATCCTTCATTTTCAATACCTGTACGTTTGTGTGCGTGGCTGGGAGCTCCAAGTCGTACGTAATGTGGATTACGTTCAAACGGGCCATCGTTTTGCAGAGTTACGTTTCCAAAGATGTTCCATCCCATAAAACTCTGTGGAAATTCAAATGAACGGTTTTTGATTAATTCTGCATAGAGTCCCCCGTCTGCTCCATAGTTAATGTCTTCAAAGAAATGACCGTACATGGTCGGTTGAATCTCTGCTCCAATTTTGTTGGCTTGGATAACCATTTGGTTGACATTCTGTGCTTGCAAGCTGAGTCCTGCCGTTAGTGCAAGTGCAGAAAGAAAGGTTAAGTGTTTGTTCATGGGTTTTTAGTTATATAGTTATAAAGTGATTTCGCAAATATATAGAAAAAATTGTAATATTCACACTTAATTCCTATTTTTGTCCTGATTAGTAATTATCTGGAAAAACACCTATGAAAAAACAAGTACTTTTTGGCACATTGGCATTATTGGCCTCTCAGGCATTTGCCCAGCAGGCAGCAGTTATCGGCCCTGATTCTCGTTTGAAACTCGACTTTCAGTTGCAGGACGGCAAGCCTGTCTATTCGGTGACCTACGATGGAAAGACCGTGCTGGAGAACTCTCCTCTCGGCTTTGTATCCAATATCGGTGACTTCAGCCGTCAGATGAGTTTTGTCGGCCAGCAGGCGGACAAGGTGGAAAAGACGTACACGCAGGACCGTATCAAGTGTTCTACGGTGAATTATTCTGCCAACTAAGCTGAACTGTAACCCTTGAAAACTGACGGACG
>ENA-OQBJ01000566-OQBJ01000566.1-human-gut-metagenome-genome-assembly--contig:-NODE-566-length-18933-cov-2.869669_pt1 | contig 18933 bp, 18 predicted proteins | sample MGYA00242743_ERZ504545 | MGnify/ENA primary metagenome ERZ504545 (study PRJEB26092, sample SAMD00036252) | human gut metagenome | host: Homo sapiens | study: EMG produced TPA metagenomics assembly of...
CAAAAATCAGAAAACAGAAGCATTATAAATTTGAAAAATATAATATAGGAAAAGAGGAAGATATATGGCACAGATTTATGCATCGAAAACAAATGAAATTCAGAAGTATGAGACAGAGGCATGAGAATGAAGTACGTCATCTGGCCGGGGAATGTATGGTCCTTTTGGAGAATGACGGTGTATTACCATTTTCAGATAAGATAAAGAAGATTGCATTATATGGAACGGGAGCCAGACATACGGTGAAAGGAGGAACAGGATCCGGAGATGTCAATGTAAGAAAAACAGTTTCAATCGCACGGGGATTAGAAGAAGCCGGATTTGAGATCGTGACAGAAGACTGGCTTGACAGATACGACCGGGATCTGGAAGAGGCGCAGAAAACATATTTGAAAAAATTAAAAGATATGTCAGATGAGACGGGAGAGCCATCGGTAATCCTTGGGTTCAAACATCCGTTTCAGGAACCGGAGCAGCCAATTGTCGAAGAGACAGATATCAAAGAGGCGGATGCAGCCATTTATGTGCTTGCAAGAAATTCCGGAGAGGGAAAAAGACCGGCGGGCAGAAAAAGGAGATTATTATCTGAGTGACAGAGAATTGCAGAACATCCGGTTTATGACGGAAAATTATTCGAATTGTGTTGTATTATTGAATACAGGAGGCGTGATAGATCTGACAGAATTGCGGAAGATTTCCGGAGTGCAGGCAATCCTTCTGACCGGACAGACTGGAAATATGGGTGGCCATGCAGTGGTGGATGTCTTGATGGCTAAAACAGTTCCGTCAGGAAAATTAACAGATACATGGGCAAGATCTTATGATGACTATCCGTCATCGAGAACTTTCAGTTACCGCGATGACAATCTGGATGATGAATACTATAGTGACGGGATTTATGTCGGATATCGTTATTTTGATACATTTGGAATCATGCCGTTGTATTGCTTTGGGTATGGAAAAGGATACACGGATTTCTCATTGGTGACCAAAGAAGTGACCGCAGATGAAAAGCTGGTAAAGGTAGAAGTGGAAGTGACGAATATCGGTAAGGTATATCCGGGAAGAGAAGTCGTACAAGTTTATTATTCGGCACCGGATGGAGTTATGGAAAAACCAACACAGGAGCTTGCAGGATTTGCCAAGACAAAGCTTCTCATGCCGGGAGAAAAAGAAGTGGTAACAGTTACATTTGCGACAGAAGATATGGCATCTTATGACAGCTATGATGCAGCATGGGTCATGGAGGAAGGCGAGTATACGATTCGTATGGGGAACAGTTCACGTACAACGGAAGTAGCCGCGATCATAGATCTGGATGAAACGGTTCAGACGGTTCTTTTAAAGAATGTGATGAAGGATAAGGAATTTGTAAAAGAGATTCATCATATGGTCCCAATCTTTGACCTGGAACTGGATGACACACCATTTATGCGCCCGATATTGATCTATGCGGAAAACTTTAAGAAAAAGATCATGGAATATGAAGTGATACGTACTACGCTGGAAGATAAAAGACCGGACGAGATATTAACACTGGAGGATGTGAAGAAGGGGGCAGCATCACTCGAAGAATTGGTTGCACAGCTTACGGTAGAAGAGATGGCCGATCTTTGTGTCGGAACCGAACGACTGGAAGAAGGCGGCAATGTAATCGGGTCATCTTCTGCATGTGTGCCGGGAGCAGCAGGGGATACGACGTCGGCACTGATCGAGAAGCGGAAGATCCCGAATCTGATCCTTGCAGATGGACCGGCAGGATTACGGTTACAGACACATTTTAAAACGGATAAAGAAGGCAATAAATTACCGGGTGGGGAACAGTTCGGAATGGAAATTGCACCGTTTGCGAAAGAGCAGCCGGAAGGAGCGCAGGATTATTACCAGTACTGTACGGCAATCCCTATTGCGACGACACTTGCGCAGTCATGGGATGTGGATCTTATCAAGAGAATGGGTGAGATTGTCGGAGAAGAGATGGAACAGTTTCATATTCACCTGTGGCTGGCACCGGGCATGAATATTCACAGAAATCCATTGTGTGGAAGAAACTTTGAATATTATTCGGAAGATCCACTGCTTACCGGACTGTGTGCGGCAGCCGATACAAAGGGTGTACAGTCTTACAAAGGACATGGAACGACGATCAAGCATTTTGCGGCAAATAATCAGGAAGACAACCGTATGTTCACGAACGCACATATCAGCGAACGTGCATTAAGAGAAATCTATCTGAAAGGATTCGAAATTGCGGTGAAGACAGCACAGCCATATGCGATCATGACATCGTATAATCTGATCAATGGAACACATGCCGCCAATCATTATGACATGCTTCAGAATGTAGCGCGTGATGAATGGGGATTTGAAGGCTTTATTATGACAGACTGGTATACGTCTCAGGATACGACGGCACTTGGAATGGTATCAGAAAGCGGAAAATACAGCTATTCCGATGGTGTACAGTGCATTAAGGCAGGAAATGATCTTCAGATGCCAGGGTGCAGGAAAAATGTAGAGGATATTGTAGACGGCGTAAAAAATGGAAGGATTACCAAAGCGGATCTCCAGAGATGTGCAAAACATATCCTTGGAATTGCGTTAAAAACAATATAAACGAAAAAGAATAAAGTGATTAACAGGCAGACAATATATTATAAGTAGTCTGCTGTTTGCGTTGATGTGCATTCGAAAGAGTGGTAATCAGAAGGTTTTTTACATTTTATAAAAAATATCTAAACAGTGTTGACAAAAATATGTGAGAGTGCTATCTTAATAGTCGAAAGGTGTTAGCACTCAGATAAAAAGAGTGCTAATAACCGGAAACCGAAAGGAGGAGGTACCGGTGATAAATCATGAAGAGATGAGTGAAAGAAAACTGAAAATACTTCATGCAATCATCCAGAATTATCTGGAGACAGGTGAACCGGTTGGTTCCAGAACGATTTCCAAGTACACGGATCTGAATCTTAGTTCAGCAACGATCCGTAATGAGATGGCAGATCTGGAAGAGATGGGATATATCATCCAGCCTCATACGTCGGCAGGACGTATTCCTTCGGATAAAGGATACAGGCTCTATGTAGATATGCTGATGGAGGAGAAAGAGCAGGAGCTGAATGAGATGCAGGATCAGATGCTTGACAAAGCAGATAAGATGGATCAACTTTTGAAACAGGCAGCAAAGGTTCTTGCAACGAATACCAACTATGCAACGATGGTTTCAACTCCGATGAACAATTCAAACAAGATTAAGTTCATCCAGTTATCTATGGTAGATGAGGAACAGGTGATCGCAGTCATTGTACTGGGAGGCAATGTGATCAAGAATAAGATCATTAACATTGATGAGCCGATCAGCAATGAGAATCTGTTAAAGCTGAATATGCTGCTGAATACAACACTCAACGGCATGTCGATCGAAGAAATCAACCTGGGATTGATCGCCAGATTAAAGGAGCAGGCAGGAATCCACAGTCAGGTAGTCGGATATGTACTGGATGCAGTTGCAGATGCGATTCATGTAGATGATGATATGCAGATCTACACAAGCGGTGCGACGAACATTTTCAAATATCCGGAGCTGAGTGATAACCAGAGCGCACAGGAAATCATCAGTGCATTTGAAGAAAAACAGCAGTTATCCGAACTGGTTACACAGACCCTGGCACAGGATGAGAATACCGGCATTCAGGTATATATCGGAGATGAGACTCCGGTACAGACTATGAGAGACTGCAGTGTCGTAACTGCAACCTACGAACTGGGTGATGGTATGAAGGGAACGATAGGAATTATCGGACCGAAACGTATGGATTATGAACATGTTTTAAAATCTATGAAACGTCTCCAGACAGAACTGGATCAGATGTTCCATAAGAATGATAGAAAGGTGGAATAACCCTTGGAAAATAAGCAGGAAAAAAGCCAGGAAGATATGGTAAAAGAAGCTGTAGAAGAGGCAAAAAAATCCGCTGCTGAAGCAAAAGAAGCAGAGACAGATACAGACGAGACAACGGAAACTTCTGAAAAAGTGGAAAACGAAGAAGCCGAAGAGACAGAAAAGAAATCTGGCAAAAAATTATTTGGCAAGAAAAAAGATAAAAAAGACGAGAAGATCGAAGAGCTTACAGATAAGCTTACCCGTCAGATGGCAGAGTTTGATAACTTCCGCAAACGTACAGAAAAGGAAAAATCCCAGATGTACGAAGTTGGAGCGAAAGATATCATAGAGAAGATTCTTCCAGTTGTAGACAATTTTGAAAGAGGTCTGGATGCAGTGAAGGAAGAAGACAAAGAAGATCCGTTCGTTCAGGGAATGGAGAAGGTGTATAAACATCTGCTTACCACTCTGGAAGGAATCGAGGTTAAGCCTATTGAAGCAGTAGGCCAGCCGTTTGATCCGAATTTCCACAACGCAGTGATGCATGTGGAAGATGAAAACTTCGGTGAGAATATTGTTGCCGAGGAATTTCAGAAGGGCTACACATACCGTGATTCAGTGGTAAGACACAGCATGGTAAAAGTAGCAAACTAGAAACAAGAACATTCACAATTATCAGAATAAAAAATCATACAGGAGGAAATTTATCATGGGTAAAATTATAGGTATTGACTTAGGAACAACAAACAGTTGCGTAGCCGTAATGGAAGGTGGACAGCCGACAGTTATCGCCAACACAGAAGGCGCAAGAACAACACCATCTGTAGTTGCATTTACAAAGACTGGTGAGCGTCTTGTCGGAGAACCTGCAAAACGTCAGGCAGTAACAAACGCAGAGAGAACAATCTCTTCTATCAAGAGAGAGATGGGAACCGACTACAAGGTAACAATTGAAGATAAGAAATATTCTCCACAGGAGATTTCAGCAATGATCCTTCAGAAACTGAAAGCAGATGCAGAAGGATACCTCGGAGAGAAAGTAACAGAGGCTGTTATCACAGTACCTGCTTACTTCAACGATGCTCAGCGTCAGGCAACAAAAGATGCAGGTAAGATTGCAGGACTTGATGTAAAACGTATCATCAACGAGCCAACAGCAGCAGCTCTTGCATATGGTCTTGACAATGAAAAAGAACAGAAGATCATGGTATATGACCTTGGTGGTGGTACATTCGACGTATCTGTTATCGAGATCGGTGACGGAGTTATCGAAGTATTATCTACAGCCGGTAACAACAGACTTGGTGGAGATGACTTCGACCAGAAGATTACAGACTACATGATCGCTGAATTTAAGAAACAGGAAGGTGTTGACTTATCTGCAGATAAGATGGCACTTCAGAGATTAAAAGAAGCAGCTGAGAAAGCTAAAAAAGAACTTTCTTCAGCAACAACAACAAACATCAACCTTCCATTCATCACAGCTACAGCAGAAGGTCCAAAACATTTCGATATGAACCTTACAAGAGCTAAATTTGATGAACTGACACATGATCTTGTACTGAAGACATCTGAGCCGGTACAGAGAGCATTATCAGATGCTGGTATCACAGCTTCTGAACTTGGTCAGGTACTGTTAGTTGGTGGATCTACACGTATCCCTGCAGTACAGGAAGAAGTAAAACGTCTGACAGGTAAAGAGCCAAGCAAATCTCTGAACCCGGATGAGTGTGTAGCACTTGGAGCATCTGTTCAGGGTGGTAAACTTGCAGGAGATACAGGCGCCGGCGACATCCTTCTTCTGGATGTAACTCCACTGTCACTGTCTATCGAGACAATGGGTGGTGTAGCTACTCGTCTGATCGAGAGAAATACAACAATTCCTACAAAGAAGAGCCAGATCTTCTCTACAGCTGCTGATAACCAGACAGCCGTTGATATCAACGTAGTACAGGGAGAAAGACAGTTCGCAAGAGATAACAAATCCCTCGGACAGTTCAGACTGGACGGAATCGCACCAGCTCCACGTGGAATCCCACAGATCGAAGTTACATTCGATATCGATGCAAATGGTATCGTAAATGTATCTGCAAAAGACCTTGGAACTGGAAAAGAACAGCACATCACAATTACAGCAGGATCTAACATGTCTGATGAAGATATCGACAAAGCTGTAAAAGAAGCTGCTGAATTCGAAGCTCAGGACAAGAAACGTAAAGAAGGAATCGATGCTAAGAACGAAGCTGACGCTATGGTATTCCAGACAGAGAAAGCTTTGCAGGAAGTTGGCGACAAGCTTGACGGTGCAGACAAAGCAGCAGTAGAAGCTGACTGCAAAGCTCTGAAAGAATTACTTGAAAAAGCAAATACAGATACTCTTACAGATGAGCAGGTTGCAGAGATCAAAGCAGGTAAAGAAAAACTGACAGAGAGTGCTCAGAAGCTCTTCACAAAGATGTATGAGCAGGCTGGCGCAGCAGCAGGAGCTCAGGGAGCTGGTCCTCAGCCAGGAGCTAATGCAGGAGCAGGCCCGGCACCAGAAGGATTCCAGGGCGACGATGTCGTAGACGGAGATTACAAAGAAGTCTAAGAACATTAAGTGAGGAATAGGAAATGGCAGAGTCAAAAAGAGATTACTATGAGGTGCTTGGGGTCAGTAAAGATGCTGACGAAGCAACTTTGAAAAAAGCATACAGACAGGTTGCCAAGAAGTATCACCCGGATATGAATCCGGGTGATGCTGAAGCTGAAAAGAAGTTCAAGGAAGCTTCTGAGGCGTATGCAGTCTTGAGTGATCCGGAAAAACGCCGTCAGTATGATCAGTTTGGTCATGCTGCTTTTGACGGAAGTGCGGGAGCAGGCGGCGGATATGCGGATTCGATTTTAACGGTGCTGATTTTGGCGACATTTTCGGAGATATCTTCGGAGATCTGTTCGGCGGCGGGCGCAGAGCCGGTCGTGCGAACCAGGGACCGATGAAAGGTATGAATATCCGTAAGAGTGTCAGAATCACATTCGAAGAGGCTGTATTCGGATGCGAGAAAGAATTGGACGTTGTATTAAAAGACCCATGTCCGAAATGTAACGGAACAGGTGCCAAACCGGGAACATCTCCGGAGACTTGTCCGAAATGTGGCGGTAAAGGTCAGGTAGTATATACACAGCAGTCATTCTTTGGAACGGTACAGAATGTACAGACCTGTCCGGATTGCCAGGGAACTGGTAAGATTATTAAGGAAAAATGTCCGGATTGCGGTGGGACAGGCTATGTAGCCAGCAAGAAGAAGATATCCGTATCGATTCCTGCAGGTATTGATAATGGCCAGAGTGTCAGAATCCGTGAAAAAGGTGAGCCGGGTGTAAACGGCGGACCAAGAGGAGATCTTCTGGTGGAGGTTGTGGTATCAAGACATCCAATCTTCCAGCGTCAGGATATGCACATCTTCTCAACGGTACCGATTACATTTGCACAGGCAGCACTTGGTGCGGATATCCGTATCAAGACGGTAGATGGAGAAGTGATCTACACGGTAAAACCGGGAACTAAGACAGAATACAAAAGTACGTCTGAAAGGTAAAGGAGTTCCATCTCTTCGAAATGCACAGGTTCGCGGCGATCATTATGTGACACTTGTGGTCCAGACACCGGAACACTTAAGTGCCGAAGCAAAAGAAGCACTGCGTAAATTCGATGAGCTGACCGGCAATTCCCTCGGAGCAGAGAAATCTGAAAAAGCGGAAGAGCACGAACATAAAGGCAAAAAGAAAAAAGGATTTATGGATAAATTAAAGGAGACCTTTGATGATTAATTTCATCAGAGGTTTCCTCTTTTTTTACAAAAAACACTGGCATTCACCGTGGTAAAGTGATATCATATTAAATAAATCAAATTTTTAACAAACCAGGAGGACTCAAATATGTATGCATTTGATGAAATTAAAAAAGCAGACAGTGAAATTGCAGACGCCATTCAGGCCGAGATGGAGAGACAGAATTCGCATCTGGAGCTGATCGCATCGGAGAACTGGGTAAGCAAAGCAGTCATGGCAGCAATGGGAAGTCCGCTTACAAATAAATACGCAGAAGGCTATCCGGGCAAACGTTACTATGGTGGATGTCAGTGTGTGGATGTAGTGGAAGATCTTGCAAGAGAAAGAGCAAAGAAGTTATTTGGCTGTGATTATGCCAATGTACAGCCACATTCCGGAGCACAGGCAAACCTGGCAGTATTCTTTGCAATGCTGGAGCCTGGAGACAAAGTCATGGGTATGAACCTGGATCATGGCGGACATCTGACACATGGTTCTCCGGTTAATATTTCCGGTAAATATTTCAACGTCGTATCATACGGAGTGAACGACGAGGGTGTGATCGATTATGATAAGGTACGTGAGATCGCAGTAAAAGAAAAACCAAAGATGATCATTGCGGGAGCAAGTGCTTATGCAAGAATCATTGATTTCAAAAAATTCCGTGAGATCGCGGATGAAGTAGGAGCATACCTGATGGTTGATATGGCCCATATCGCAGGACTTGTTGCAGCAGGACTTCATCCAAGCCCGATCCCGTACGCAGATGTCACAACAACGACAACACATAAGACACTGCGCGGACCAAGAGGCGGTCTGATCCTCTGTAATCAGGAAGCAGCAGATAAATTCAACTTTAATAAAGCTGTATTCCCTGGAATCCAGGGAGGACCACTGGAACACGTGATCGCAGGAAAAGCGGTATGCTTCAAAGAAGCCCTGGAGCCTGAATTCGCAGAATATCAGAAACAGATCATCAAAAATGCACAGGCACTCAGTAAGGGACTGATGGACCGTGGAGTGAAGATTGTATCCGGAGGAACAGATAATCACCTGATGCTGATTGATTTAAGAGGAGAAGATGTGACCGGCAAAGAACTGGAAAAACGTCTGGATGCCGCACACATCACATGTAATAAAAATACGGTACCGAACGATCCAAGATCACCGTTCGTGACAAGCGGTGTCAGACTTGGAACACCGGCGGTTACAACAAGAGGATTAAAAGAAGACGACATGGATATGATCGCAGAGTGCATCGCACTCGTACTTCAGAGTGAAGATAACATTGAAAAAGTCAAAGGAATGGTTGCAGAGCTGACTGCAAAATATCCTCTGGATATGTAAGGAACAACGAAAGAAAATAAGACAAAACAGGAAATCCGTCTGGGAAAAGGATTTAAGCTTACCCAGGCGGATTTTATTGTTGCTTGAACAAAATGTCCAACAGTGAAAAGATTGAGCAAAATATTTGAGTAGTTGATAGAAATAGGAGAATAACAAGGGTGGAATTTTTAAAATGAAGGGCGTATAATAAAAATCAGTGTATACGAATCTATACCAGAATAAAAAAGGAAGAATCTTGTTTATACCATACAGATGTATGAATGCAAATATATATGGAAGGAGCCAGATTTTTGAAACTGAGAAACGTAAAAGTCGCAAAAAGATTAGGAACAAAAACGCTTGCAGGGTTGCTTGCATTTGGACTTGTCGTAGGTACGCCGTCGGTTGTTCTGGCAGATGTACAGAGCACGATGTCACAGTCAGATGCTGTACAGACAGAAAAGTTACAGGCAAATCCGTAGATGGGAGAGATACACTTACAGATGTATCCGATAAAGTCATGGATATGATTCAAAAAGGTGAAGTGAAGCTGGATGAAGAATCAAACTATCTGATTGATACCGTGACAGGAAAGAAAGTAGATCCGGTGACAGGAGAACGAGTAGAGCAGATACCGCTAATCCGGATATACCGGGTACACCGGATACACCGGACACTCCGAGCACACCGGATACACCGGACACTCCGAGCACACCGGATACGCCGGACACTCCAGATACGCCGGATACGCCAAATACACCGAATACGCCGAATACACCGAGTAAGTCAGAGACGTCAGGTACTTCGAATGTTTCCGGTACATCGAATGCTGCAGGAAAACACACGACAGCAAATAATAAACAGGCGACAGATACAACTAAGAAAAAAGATGAGACAAAGAGTGCAAAAAGCAATAAAGAACTTATTGCAAAGCAGAAGATTGTAAAACTGCCACAGATCAAGGAAGATTTCCGCTTTTTTACAGTTGCAAGAAACTATGCATTTGCAAAGACAAAAATCAATATCCGTGAAGCGGTGCCGGAAAATATTGACGGAAGTAATACACAGACAGCAGGGACAGATGTTGCGAATGCAAAGAAAGATGCTGAGAAATTGCAGAAAAAAATAAAGACAGTGAAGAAAGATAAGAAGATTAAGAACAAAACCGCCAGAAAAGCAAAGAGTAAAGCTGTCAGGGATCTGCAAAAAGCAGTGGAAAAGCAAAAAAAACAGAAGCAGGAAGGCATGGATGCGGCTCTTGTAAGCCAGCAGTTGGAAGAAAAGGTCCGTACTGTGGGAACGCTGCCACAGGATGGTTTGCTTTATATTTTGAAAGAAGAAGAAAACGGATGGCTTTATGTAGAATCCGGAGATGTCAGGGGATTTGTAAAGGCCTCAGAAGTATATACAGATGATGCGGCACAAGAACTTTTAACTGTTTACCAGAAAAAGGCTCAGAAAAAAGCCAAAAAGGATAAAACAGAATATAATGGAATTGAAGGAATTGCAAAAACGGCAAAAGCTTCAGCTGATGCAAAGGACAATCAGGCATATACGTATCTGCGCGTGACAGCCGGCCAGACAGTGGCAGCTAAAGATACAGCACTTATAAATGATCAGATTGGTTCTGCTGCATTGGAAATAAAAGAAGAAAAAAATACTACAGCCAGAACAATAGGAACAATGGCACAGGGACAGTTGTGCTATATTCTGGCAGATAAAGATTCGGATTGGGTATATATAGAATCCGGAGATGTCAGAGGCTTTGTGGAACAGAAGTATCTGGACTTCAGTGATGAAACAAAAAAGCAGATTGAAGCGAATGGTGAGGATAAATATCAGACAGCAAAAGAAACGGTAAAACCAGAAGAAAATCAGGCATTATATTATACACTGACTTCTGTAAAAGAGGGATCGCCAAGTGGAGAAATCCGGGAATCCATGCTGGAATTTGCGTCACAGTTTATCGGTAATCCATATGTGTGGGGTGGTACAAGCCTGACGGACGGTGCAGACTGCTCTGGATTCGTACAGCAGATTTATAAACAGTATGGATACAGCCTTCCAAGAGTAGCAGAAGATCAAAGCCAGTATGGAACGAAGATTCCTGTAGAAGATGCCCAGCCGGGAGATCTGATCTTCTATGCTAAAGAAGGGTATGTATATCATGTGGTCATGTATGCAGGAGATGGCAGGACGATAGAGGCTGCAAGTACGAAACTCGGAATTATCGAAGGAAAAGTCAATACCAAAAATGCAGTATGGGCAACACGTATCCTGAAAGATGATTATTCTCTTACAGGCGGCGGAATTGAAAAGGCCAATGCAACAGAGGACATGTATGGACAGAAACTTGAAAATTTCCAGATTACATATTATTGTCCTTGTGAGATCTGTTGCGATAAAGCATCTAAAGTTACGGCATCGGGAACACCTGTTGCAGAAGGAAAGACAATCGCAACTGATCCGAATGTAATTCCATATGGAACCAAGGTGATTATCGGAGGACATGTATTTACAGCGGAAGATACAGGAAGAAAAGTCCAGGGAAATCAGATCAGTATTTATGTAAATAACCATGCAGAGGTATCTGCTTCTGACACAGAGAATACAGACGTATATCTGGCAAAATAATATAATAAAGAATGATAAAAAGGTGGTTTTTCAGAACTTACATGTTGAAAAACTGCCTTTTTCAAAGAAGGAACAGAAACTATGAATCAAGAAAATTTATTGAATAAGATCAGACAGAAAGATGCAAAAGCATTTACTCACGGGGGAAAATTTCATGCAGATGATATATTTTCATCGGCCTTGTTATTATATCTGAACCCGGAAATTCAGATTACAAGGGGAAATCAGGTGCCGGAAGAGTATGACGGTATTGTATTTGACATCGGACGGGGAGCATATGACCATCATCAGAAGGACAGCCGTGTCAGGGAAAACGGGATTCCATATGCGGCATTCGGACTTTTGTGGGAAGAGTTGGGAACGGAGATTCTTGGAGAAGAACTGGCAGAAAAATTTGATGAATCCTTTGTCCAGCCTCTCGATCAGAATGATAATACCGGTGAGAAGAATGAACTGGCTTCGCTGATCGGAAGTTTTAATCCGGCATGGGATGCAAAAGGAAATCATGATGATGCATTCTTTCATGCAGTCAGTATGGCTGGAATGATACTGGAAAGCAAATTCGAGAGATTCCGTGGAAATGAAAGGGCGGACAGGAAGATAGAAGAGATTTTGGAGGCATATGATGATGCAGTGGAAGAGGGAAAATGTGATGAAAGAATCCTGATTCTTCCGGAATTTGTTCCATGCCAGAAACGGCTGTCAGAGACGGAGATTGCATTTGTGATTTTCCCGTCAAATCGCGGAGGATATTGCATTCAGCCACAGAAAAAAGAATTTTCCATGAATTATAAATGTGCGTTCCCAGAAGCCTGGCTTGGGCTGGAGGGAGAAGCATTACAGAAAGCAACCGGACTTTCAGGAGCAGGATTCTGTCATAAAGGCGGCTTCCTGATGTCGACAGAGAATCTGGAGGATGCGGTAAAAGCGTGTGAAATCAGCCTCAAAGAGTATGTAGAAGCGCCGTGTATTGTCTGTTACGGAAAATGTGATGAAGAAGTGAAAGAACTTCTGCATATGCTTCCGGAAATGAAGAATGTAACGGTACATATGATGCCGTTGTCAGAGCCGCCGGAGATGGAGACAGATGGAATTTATGGAGAAGTTTTGATGGAAAAGCAGGAATGGAAGAAGCGGATAAAAGTACAGGTAAAAGAAAATTCTGAAATACAAACCGGAGGCGGTATGTGTGAATGGAAATGTCTTTTCGACTTATCCGGTAGTACATGCGCTTCGTAAAAAGCATGTACCGGTGCTGACAATAATGGAAAATGATGAGGAGAAGCTGATTGTGAGAATTCCGTCCGGTTCTTAGAATGTCAGATATAATGAAGTAGAAGAAGTAATAGAACATAACAAAAACGCAGAGACTTTTAAAAGGATTGAAGTAATCCCTCAAAAGTCTCTGCATTTTTATGTTTATTTACATGCTTTTAAAAGTTCTTTCAGGTAGTTCCACATACGCTGTGTAGATGCGATATGTACACGTTCATTATATGTATGCACACCTGTAAGATCCGGACCGAAAGAAATGATATCAAGATCATTCTTCTTGCCGTATAAGATTCCACATTCCAGTCCGCCGTGAGTTGTCTCAACAGTAGGTTCTTTTCCGAACAGTTCTTTATAAAGTTCGATTGCCTTAGGACGGATCACAGAATCGGCATTGTAGCTCCATGCCGGATATTCACCGGAAATCTCACGGGATGCGCTTGCAAGATCCGTTGCAAGATCCAGTTTGTTCTGCATATCATCTAACTTGGTAGCGACAGAGCTCGAACCTGGAATTTAATCTTTACAGTGTCTTCAGTAGTCTCAACAATACCTGTGTTCAGGGAAGATTCTACAGCGGTAGGGAATGCACGGTCATAGCACTGTACACCGTCGATCGCTCCATAAAGGAATCCGATTACATGTGAAGTAGTATCTGCATCAAAGGCCTTTAAGGTCGTCTCGCCATCGGAAACTGCTTTCAGAGATAAAGTAGGTTCCTGTCCGGCAAATTCAGCGTAGATAGTCTGTTCCAGTCCGGCAACAGCATCTATGATATCCTGAGTCTGTGCAGGATCTGCGATGATCTCAGTCGTATTGTACTGTGCGATTACGTTTGCCGCATTTCCGCCGTTTGTACTTACGATGTTAAAGTCGTAATCTTTTGCAAGTGCATACAGAACACGTCCCATGATCTTATGTGCATTTCCGAGCTGCTTCTGAATCTCGGCACCGGAATGTCCTCCCTGCAGATTGGAAAGGGAGATTGTCATCTTGGTTCCGCTTTCTTCACTCCATTCGATCGGGATAAAAGTATCATAAATGTATCCGCCGGCACATCCGACTGTCATAACGCCTTCAATCTCAGAGTCGATGTTCAGGCAGATCTTTCCTTTTAATACGGATGTATCGAGGTGATGTGCACCGCCCATACCGATCTCTTCATCAACTGTAAATACAGCCTCGATCGGTGGATGCGGGATATCTGTGCTGGCAAGAATTGCCATAGCATAAGCGACTGCGATACCGTCGTCACCGCCGAGAGTGGTGTTCTTTGCCCCAATCAGATCGCCATCTACAAAAAGGTCTAACGGATCATTCTCAAAATCGTGATCGCTGTCGGTTGTCTTTGTAGCAACCATGTCCAGATGTCCCTGGATGATGACCGGATCACTGTCTTCATATCCGGCAGTACCAGGTTTTTTGATGATAACGTTGTTCATTTCATCCTGGATATATTCCAGATTGTGTGCTTTCGCAAATTCTACACAAAAATCACTGATCTTTTTTGTGTGGAAGGTACTTCTTGGTACCATACTTAATTCTTCGAAGTACTGAAATACTTCTTTTGGTTCAATATTAGACAAAATTCCCATTGTTCATTCCTCCGTTTGTCTTTAATCTCTATTTATCATTGTATCATGAATTTTAGCACTTTATCATGATAAAAATGTAATGTGTGTATAATGGAATGTAATAGCTCTGATAACCACAGCTTATAAGGTTTCATTAAAACATTCAATAACTACAGGTCTACCCAAAAAAAGCAGAAAAATATATAATATTTAAGGTTGAAAATATGAGAGCAGAATGTACACGGGAGGATATGTATGAGTACAAAAGAAGCAAAACAGATGGATCAGGCATTATTTGATTTTTATGGGAAACCTTCTATCGGACAGGCACTGCCGCTTGCAATCCAGCATGTGCTTGCGATGATCGTCGGATGTGTAACACCATCGATCATTGTTGCAGGTGTGGCAGGGCTTTCACAGGAAGATTCCGTTATTTTAATACAGGCTGCACTGGTGATGTCGGCACTGACTACATTATTGCAGTTATTTCCTTTTATAAAGACAAAAAGTTTCCGCATCGGATCGGCGCTTCCGGTGATGATGGGAATCAGTTTCGCATATGTTCCGAGTATGCAGGCAATCGCAGCAGATTTTGACATTGCAACGATTCTGGGAGCACAGATCGTTGGTGGTGTGATCGCATTGTTAGTCGGACTGAATATTAAGAGAATCCGTAAATTTTTCCCGCCGCTGATTACCGGAACGGTTGTATTTTCTATTGGACTGTCTCTGTATCCGACGGCAATCAACTATATGGCAGGCGGTGCAAGCAGTAAATCATACGGTGCATGGCAGAACTGGCTGGTAGCACTGATTACCCTTGTGATCGTTACGGTATTGAACCATTATGGAAAAGGTGTGTGGAAACTGGCATCGATTCTGATCGGAATCATTGGAGGATATATTGTGGCATTATTCTTTGGAATGATAGATTTTTCATCGGTTGCACAGGCATCATTCTTCCAACTTCCAAAGCCAATGCATTTTGGTATCAAATTCGACCTTCTGCATGTGTGGCAATTGGAATCCTGTTCGCAATCAATGCGGTACAGGCAATCGGAGACTTCTCTGCAACGACAACAGGTTCTATGGACCGTATGCCGACAGACGAAGAACTGACAGGTGGAATCGTGGGCTATGGTATCAGTAATATTATCTGTGCATTCTTCGGTGGACTTCCGACGGCAACATACAGCCAGAATGTAGGTATTGTATCTACAACGAAGGTAGTCAGCCGTGTGGTAATGGGAATGGCCGCCGTGATCTTACTGGCAGCAGGACTGATTCCGAAGTTTCTTCTTTACTGACAACGATTCCTTACTGTGTACTCGGCGGTGCGACAATCTCGGTATTTGCATCGATCACAATGACAGGTATCAAACTGATCACAACGGAGCCGATGGATTTCCGCAATACAACAGTAGTAGGACTTGCGGTTGCAGTCGGAATGGGTGTGACACAAGCAAATGCGTCTCTGGCACAGTTCCCGGAATGGTAACGACGATCTTTGGAAAATCACCGGTGGTACTAGCAACGATCGTAGCAATTGTGTTAAACTTAACACTTCCGAGAACACAAAAGAAAGCTGAGAAATAATTCATATATGATAAAAAGTTATACGAATGGTGAATGGAAAGAGCCTGGCAGTTTATGCCAGGCTGTTGGAATTTATAAAGAAGATTTTCATAAGATAGTATCGGTCGTAGGGGGCGGCGGAAAGACAACGGTGATCCGTGCAATGCTCCGGGAATGTATGGAAAATTCGGATGGAAGGATTCCATGCGCGGTCTCAACAACGACGCATATACAAAAAAACAAATGCGGAATATTTTCTGGGAGAGCCATCGATGAAAATGTTCCGGAAGAAGCTGTCGGATTACGAAGCTGTGTGGATGGGGCGTGAGATACGGAAAGGAAAGCTTGCATCATTCAGAAGGAGTTTCTGGAAGAAGTAAGCCGGGAACCTGTACTTTTGCTTCTGGAAGCGGACGGGGCAAAGCATTTTCCAGTGAAAGCTCCTGCAGAACATGAGCCGGTGATCTGTGAGAAAACGGGCATAGTTCTGAATGTCTATGGGATGCGTGCGATTGGAAAAAGATAAAGGATGTATGTTTTCGTATCGGAGAAGTGGAGAAAATTCTTGGAAAGACAGGGGAAGACATTTTGCGTCCAGAAGATATCATGACACTTGCGGTAAGTCGGAGTGCAGGACGCAAATGTGTGACGGATGAGATGGAATATCAGGTTATACTGAATCAGGCTGATACAGAGGAAGAGAAACAAACGGCAATGCAGCTTGCGGAAGATATTGGAAAGAAGCTGTCAGAGAAGTATATATCAGAGAAGAATACAAAAGATACAGAGTTTTCAGAACAGATCAGCAAAGTCCACGTAACATCGGACCTGATTCCGCTGGAAGAAAGATGGTAGATATGTCAGAAATTTATAAAAATAAGAAAAAGGCATTGGTCCGGGGATCCGGAGACCTGGCTACCGGCGTGGGTGTAGCACTTTATCGGGCGGGCTTTCAGGTGATCATGACGGATATTGCAGTGCCGCTTACCGTAAGAAGGGAAGTGGCGATGTCCAGAGCCGTTTATGAAGGCAGGGCAAAAGTGGAAGGGATAGAAGGAATCCTTGTCCGGAATTATCAGGAAGCGTTGGCTGTACTGGAAGAAAATAAGATTGCCGTGATCGTAGATCCGAAAGCCGAGATCCGCAAGGAATTTCACCCGGATCTACTTGTGGATGCCATCCTTGCAAAGAAAAATATGGGGACCAGACGGACGGATGCACCGTATGTGATCGGTCTCGGTCCGGGATTTACTGCGGGAAAAGATGTTCATGCTGTGATAGAAACGATGCGTGGTGAGACGCTTGCGGATATCATCTATGACGGACAGCCGATTCCGAATACCGGCGTCCCTGGATATGTGGGCGGTTATGCGTTGGAGCGCCTGATCTGTGCGTCTGGCAATGGCCGAATGGAGCCAAAGGCACAGATCGGAGATATTGTAAAGAAGGGACAGCTTCTTGCCGTAACAGGAGGAAAACCTGTATATTCCCAGCTGGACGGTGTGATCCGAGGCATGCTGCAGGAAGGTGTGCAGGTGAAAAAAGGTCTGAAGATCGGAGATGTAGATCCAAGAAAAGACAGAAAATTGTGTTACCTGATTTCGGATAAGGCGAATAAGATCGGCAGTTCTGTAGTGCGGGCGACAGAAGCACGTCTGGCGGATAAGGATTATGCAATGATCCTTCTGGCAGCAGGAAAGTCAAGCAGATATGGCAGTAATAAGCTGTTAGAAGAACTGGACGGGGGAAGAATGTTCGAACATACCCTTCGTAAGATGCGGGCATTTCCGTTATGTACACAGGTAGCGGTGACGAGATTCGAAGAGATAGAACGTGCAGCAGAAGCACAGGGTATGTTGGTAGTGGAGAACTGGGAACCGGATCTTGGAATCTCACATTCCCTGAGATTAGGACTACAGAAAGCACTGGAAGAAAATCCGGAATTAAAAGGTGCAATGTTCATTGTATGTGACCAGCCGGGATTGACAGCCGCAACATTTGCCCGTATGCTTGATATAGGTAAGAAATATCCTGGAAAAATCGTATGTGCCGGGCGAAAGGGCAAAATGGGAAATCCTGTATTGTGGGATCGATGCTTTTTTGATGAACTTAGCAGGCTTTCCGGCGACAAAGGCGGGAAACAGATCATCGGAGCACATATGGATGATGTGCTGCTCTGCGAAACAGAAGAAACAGAACTTCGGGATGTAGATATACCGGAACAACTGACAAAATGGGAGAGAGATTATGGAGAATCAGGAGAAGAAACATAAACGGAGAGTCCGGTATTCCGGAACGCATCCGAGAAATTATAAAGAAAAATACAAAGAGCTGAATCCGGAAAAGTATGCAGATACCATTTCCAAAGTCATCAAGAAAGGCGGAACACCGGCGGGGATGCATATTTCTATCTGTGTGAATGAGATTCTGGACTTTTTGATATTCAGCCGGGACAGCAGGGATTGGATGCAACATTGGGATACGGCGGTCATACGTCGAAGATGCTGGAAAAACTGCAGGGAGAAGGGCATATCTATGGTCTGGATGTAGACCCGATCGAATCGGCGAAGACAAAGAAACGACTGGAAGAAAAGGGATTCGGGCCGGATATCCTGACGGTAAAGCTTGAGAATTTCGCAAATATCGATAAAGTGGCAGAAGAGGCCGGAAAGTTTGATTTCGTACTGGCAGATCTGGGTGTGTCATCTATGCAGATTGACAATCCGGACCGTGGTTTTACATTCAAGGCAGAGGGACCTTTAGATCTGCGTATGAATCCGGAAAAGGGAATCAGCGCAGCAGAAAGACTGCGGGATATTTCCAAAGAAGAGCTTACCGGCATGTTGATTGAAAATTCGG
>ENA-OQBJ01000567-OQBJ01000567.1-human-gut-metagenome-genome-assembly--contig:-NODE-567-length-18927-cov-8.451702_pt1 | contig 18927 bp, 24 predicted proteins | sample MGYA00242743_ERZ504545 | MGnify/ENA primary metagenome ERZ504545 (study PRJEB26092, sample SAMD00036252) | human gut metagenome | host: Homo sapiens | study: EMG produced TPA metagenomics assembly of...
GTGGCTATGGCGATCGCGGTGGCAACCGTGGTGGCTTCGGCGGCAACCGTGGTAACGACCGCGGCGGTCGCGGTGGCGACCGTGGCGGCCGCAACGGTGGCGGCTTCCGCGGCAACCGCTTCTAATTAGTTACGCGGTTCTACGAACCGCGTAACCAGTTGACGCTGCAAACGCCCCTAAGCGGCAATCTGACGTTCAATTTCAAGGGCGCGACCATAAGGTCAGCGCCCTTTCATTTCACGTCACCTTGCTCGCTTAGGGCGTTTTCGCTGACTTATGCTCAACCTGCGGCGTTGTCTTGCTCCGGGGGTGGCAGTTGGGGACGTTCCTTTTCTGCCGGTAGTTTGGGACACTCCTTGTCAGGTAGTCATTGGGGACGTTCTTGTTTGACTAGTCGTTTAAGAACGTCCCCAACGACTACATAGCATGAGAGTGGATAATCTCCCGGTTTGAGTCTGCATTCAAGCTCAAAGTGGGAGATTATCCACTCTCGTTTTTGTTCTACCTACATTTGTAGGAACAGTTCGTGGAGGCGGGTGTCTTCATCGAGTTCGGGGTGGAAGGTTACGCCGAGCTGGTTGCCCTGGCGGGCGGCGACGATGCGGCCATCGACCTCTGCCAAGCCTTGGCGTCGCCGTGGACCTCGACGATGCGGGGCGCGCGGATAAATGTCAGCGGCACTTCACCGTCGATGCCGTCTACCTGTCCCTTGGTGCGAAAACTGCCGAGCTGTCTGCCATAGGCATTGCGCTCAACGAGCACATCCATGGTTGCCAAACGCGGCGTGCCCTTATCGTCATGAGCGGCAAGGTCGTGAGCCAGCAGAATCAGGCCGGCGCAGGTGCCAGGACGGGCATGCCTTCAGCGATACGGGTACGAAGCTCCTCGAGCATGCCCAACTCATCAAGCAGTTTCCCTTGAACGGTAGACTCGCCGCCGGGAAGTACCAGACGGTCAAAGTTCTGCTTCAAATCAGCCGCCTGCCTCAGCTCAATACAGCGTGCGCCCAGCTCAGATAGCCTTGCCTCATGCTCGGCAAAAGCGCCTTGGACCGCCAGCACGGCAACCGTTTGGTGTGCATAATCGCTCATGTGCGATCCTTTCTGCTGGACTAGCGCCCGCGCTCTTCCATGATAATCTCGATCTCGTCGGCGTTGATGCCCACCATAGCCTCGCCCAGGTCCTCCGAAAGCTCGGCGATGAGCTTGGCGTCGGTGAAGTTTGCCACGGCCTTGACGATGGCGGCGGCGCGCTTGGCGGGGTTGCCGCTCTTAAAGATGCCCGAGCCAACAAAGACGCCCTCGGCGCCCAGCTGCATCATCAGCGCGGCGTCGGCGGGGGTCGCGACTCCGCCGGCGGCAAAGTTTACGACGGGGAGCTTGCCCGTGGCATGGACCTCGCGCACCAGCTCGACCGGAACCTGCAGCTGCTTGGCTGCCTCAAAGAGCTCGTCGTCGCGCAGAGCAACAACGTCGCGGATCTGCTTTTGGATCTTGCGCATATGGCGCACGGCCTGAACGACGTCGCCCGTGCCGGCTCGCCCTTGGTGCGAATCATCGTGCGCCCTCAGCAACACGGCGCAACGCCTCGCCCAGATCGCGGGCGCCGCAGACAAACGGCACGTCAAACTGGGTCTTGTCGATGTGATAGACATCATCGGCGGGGGAGAGGACCTCGGACTCATCGATGTAATCGATCTCGATGGCCTGCAGGACCTGCGCCTCGACAATGTGACCGATGCGACACTTGGCCATAACGGGGATGGAGACGGCTCCTGGATGCCCTTGATCATCTTGGGGTCGCTCATGCGCGAGACGCCGCCTGCGGCGCGGATGTCGGCCGGGATGCGCTCGAGCGCCATGACGGCGCAGGCGCCCGCCTCCTCGGCGATGCGTGCCTGCTCGGGCGTGGTGACGTCCATGATGACGCCGCCCTTGAGCATCTGCGCGAGCTCGCGATTGAGTTTGACGCGATCGGCCTTGCTGGTCTGTTCTGCCATGGTTGCTCCCTTGGTTGGCATGTACATTGCTTGACGGAACATCCTATCGGGGAGCTGGGTATGGCGAAATACTCAGTTTTCGAGATAATAACAAGGTCAGACTAATGCCAGATTGAATGATTCGATAAGGTCAGGTGATAGACCCATGCTTGACTACAATTTGGAAAAACGCGGCGAGGCATCGCTTTATGAGTATATTTATCAGCAAATTCGAGATGATATCGTTGCTGGACGCATTGCGGCGGGGGAGCATCTTCCGTCTAAGCGCGCCTTTGCGAGTCATCTGGGTATCAGTGTCATTACCATCGAGAATGCATATAGCCAGTTGCTTGCCGAGGCTATATTTGCTCAATGCCGCGTCGTGGCTACTACGCGTGCGAGCTTCCGGATGCGCCGGTTTTGGCTTTGGCTGCGAGGGATATCGACCGAGATGCTGTCCCTGTTGGTCCCAGCGCGCATGATGCCATGGGGCAGGCAGAGCGATTCGACGCACTTTCTCCTTCCGCTTTGGAGGCGGCGCGGCTTTGGCAAAGTGCGCTACGGGCGACGCTGACGTCCGAAGACGAACGTGAAATCTTTTCGCCCGCACCGGCGCAGGGCACCGCTCGACTGCGACGTGCGATTGCGCACCATCTGCGCGGGACAAGGGGCATGAATGTTAATCCCGACAATATCGTTATCGGTGCGGCGCCCAGCTGCTCGATACCATGTTGGTTCAGTTGCTTGGCGCGGACAAGGTGTATGCCGTCGAGGATCCAGGCTATTTGCGCTTGACGCGCATCTATCAGGCCATGGGTTGCGAAGTGCGGCATGTCCCGTTGGATGCTGAGGGCGTGGACTTGAGCGCGCTGCAGAAAACCAGGACCGATGTCCTTCATCTGATGCCGTCTCATCAGTATCCGACCGGTCTTGTGACGAGCATTGCGCGTCGCTATGCGCTGCTGAGCTGGGCCGCCGAGCGACCAGGTCGGTATCTCATCGAAGATGACTTTGATTGTGAGTTTCGCCTTGCCGGCAAGCCGATTCCCGCGCTCGCGTCGATCGATGCCGCCCAGTCGGTTATCTACACCAACACGTTTTCGAAGAGCCTTTCATCGGCGTTGCGTTTGGCGTACATGGTGCTGCCCGATGAGCTAATGGAGAGGTTTAGGCGCAACCTTGGTTTCTACGCCTCGTCGGTAAGTTCTGTTGATCAGGTTGCTTGGCGCGTTTGCTGGAATCGGGTGATTACGAGCGACATGTGAACCGCGTGCGCGTTCGTGCTCGCGAGGCGCGTGATGGCCTGGCGGCGCTTGTACGGAAGGCATTTCCGGCAGGGGGAGTCTCGATCGAGTATGCAGACGCGGGCCTTTACTGTATCGTGGTTGCGGAGCGTGGAACGGGCGGAAGCACTTTTGCACGGGCCCTCACGCGCTCGAGCATCCCTTTTATCGATATCGGTGACTGTTTTTGGTGTGCCGATGGCGCATCTGTCCCTGAAAACTCAACTCAAATTCTTGTTCAGTATGACGATCTGAGTCCAAAAGTACTAACTACCTTGGAATTGCAGCTAATGGGGGGCACTCTGCAACCTAAGTGAGTAGACTTTTAGCACTTTGGCGACCAGGCAGTTTTGTAACAAGCTATCTACCTGCGGTTTTGAAAAGCAGGATGACCGGCCTGCTCGGGATGTTCAAAAAGTCTACTCACTTGCCGCGCAAAGCTCCTGCATGAGAAAAAATGGGGTTTTCAACAGGCTTCGTCCAGCTCTCGGCAAGCTTTTGGCCAGTTGGGGAGGGCTGTTGAAACTTGGCAGTCCGTTCGGCGCCATTTTTGGTGCGTTCGCGCCAATGCGTGACTGACTGGGTTGAAATTCGTGTTTTCCTGTGCCTATGAAGGATCTACTTTGTGACATATCAGCTTTTAGGTACTGGCGTTTGCCTCCTCAAGTCCGCGCTTTGTGTCCGCCGCTTCCACGACCGGAAGAAGACCGGCAGCGATATGATCTCGCCCGCAACCCGACGGCTGCGGTCGCGCTCGGTTTTCCGTTGTATACATTGGTTCGGACGAGAAACAAACGGACTTGTCCTGCCAGCATTAGGCAGCGGCTGTTTCTTGGTGAGCTTCCCAGGGAATCCGTGCTGGAAACGGAGCATGGGGTTTTGATTACGTCTCCTCTACTGACGGCATTCATCATGTTGCGGCATCTGACGGATCTTCAGCTTCTTTTGGTATTGGCGGAGATGTGTGGCTTGTTTGCGGTGTGTGCCCTGCCGGCGGCACTTGAGGCGGAGCTTTCGCGTGCAATTGATTCGGGCGCGATTTCGACAACGTTCGGTTGGGTGCGCTGCCCGTCCGAGGACGGCACCGCCTCAAATTTATGGCGTCGAGACGCTTTGGTTTTGGGCGGAGACCTTGACCGTTTTTGTTCAGATGTTTGCGGGATGCGTTACGGCAATAGATTTATAGCGGTATCGCAACTCGTTCCATTGGGCGCCGCGTCGCCTTTTGAGGTCGAGGCGTATTTGCTACTTGCACTGCCGCGATCCCTGGGAGGAGAAGGTTTTTGCGGCATAGAGCTCAATGTTGAAGTGATGCTAAGCACAAGTGCTCGAGCGATTGTGGGAAAGTCCCGTGTATATATCGACCTACTTCTTTCTTCGCTGGACGGCAGGCGACAGGTGGCCATTGAATGTCAGGGAAAGGCCTCGCACGGACGCACAGGGGATGGCTTGCGTGACGCTGACCGCATGACGGCCCTTCAGGCCATGGGCTACGATGTACTTCTCCTGACGCACAGACAGATATCCGATGAGGGTAGATTCCACGCGATCGTTAAGGCCGTATGCAGGATGCTCGATGCTGAATATCGTGATAAAAGTTCAGATGAGCAAAGGGCTGAGACATTACTCCGGTCTGAACTGTTCGTTGACTGGACAAAATTGGGAGTAATTGACGGAAAGATGCCCGTTAGACACAAAACAGCTCGATCGTGGACGGCTGCGGTTCTAAGTGAGTAGGCTTTTGGCACTTTGGTGACCAGGCCGTTTTGTAACAAGGCATTTACCTGCGGCTTTATAAAGTGATATGGATGGCCTGCTCGGCAAGTTCAAAAAAGTCTACTCACTTAGTTTTTGACGAGAAGCCGATGCCGAAGGCGGTCCTATTTCAGGGCGTTAACAAGTTCGTGAGGCACGAAAAAGGCCCGAACCAATACGGTCCGGGCCTCATCGAGCTAGAGGTTATGTCTCAAGCGGTTGGCTTAGCCAAAGTAGCGCTTGAGCAGGCCGGCGAAAGCTTGCGTGGCGGGCCTCGTCGCGAGCCATCTCGTGCACGGTGTCGTGAATGGCATCAAGGCCAGCGGCCTTGGCGCGCTTGGCAAGATCGGTCTTGCCGGCGGTGGCGCCGTTTTCGGCCTCAACGCGCATCTCGAGGTTCTTCTTGGTGGAGTCGGTTACGACCTCGCCCAGGAGCTCAGCAAACTTGGCGGCGTGCTCGGCCTCCTCGTGGGCAGCCTTCTCCCAGTACAGGCCGATCTCGGGATAGCCTCGCGATGAGCGACGCGAGCCATGGCCAGGTACATACCGACCTCGGAGCACTCGCCCTCAAAGTTGGCGCGCAGATCGGCAACGATGTCCTCGGAGACACCCTCCATCTTGGCGACGCCCACGACGTGCTCGGCAGCCCACTCGAGCTGACCCTCTTCCTGCTTCAGGAAACGAGAACCGGGAACGCCGCACTGGGGGCACTTGAAGTCCTCGGGCAGCTGGTCGCCGTCGAACTCTTCCACATAACCGCAAACGGGGCAAACAAACTTCATGATTCGATCCTTTCGATCGATGGCGATTGTGCGCTCGTCCGGTCCCGTAAGGCCCTCTCCGGACGTGCGTCTTGACGAGTTCTATTATCCATAAATGCAACCAAATGTGAAGCCTATTAGGAATGATTTTTAATAAAATAATTTTGGGCATGTGAAGATGTTGATTGATTAACGATTGCCAGGCCGCTCGAGACCTCCGCTGAGTACAATCGGTCGAGCAAATGTTGACCTATCAACAAATGAAGGAGTTTCCTTTATGCATCTAGCCCGTCGTGCCTGGTGCCGAACATATCAGACGGTTTTTCGCATCGCATTGCCGATCCTGCCCTATACCGAGCCGCGCATTTTGGAGCATGCCGAGGACGTGCCCGCGGTGCTTCAAAAGCGCTCGATACAGCGGGTTCTTATCGTGACGGATCCCGGTATTGCCCGTCTGGGGCTCACGGCGCCGCTCGAGACGGCGCTCGAGTCCAAGGGAATTGGCGTTACGGTCTATGCCGAAACGCGTGCGAACCCCACGGTCTCAAACGTGGAGGAAGCGGCGTCCCTGTATCGCGAGAGCGCCTGCCAGGCCATTATCGGCTTTGGCGGCGGTTCGGCCATGGACTGTGCCAAGGGCGTGGGCGCACGCATCGCACAGCCAAATAAGCCCATCAACAAGATGCGCGGCCTGTTGCGCGTCCACCGTCTCCTGCCGCTGCTCATCGCCGTCCCCACCACGGCGGGCACGGGAAGCGAGGTCACGCTTGCAGCGGTCATTACCGATGACGAGACGCACTACAAGTACCCCATTAACGACTTTGTGCTGATCCCGCGCTTTGCGGTACACGACCCCGAGTTTACACGTGGCCTGCCCGCCTCCATTACGGGGCAGACGGGTATGGATGCCCTGACGCATGCCGTCGAGGCCTTTATCGGCCGTAGCACCACGCCCTACACGCGCAAGATGGCGCGCCAGGCGGTGCAGCTCATCCACGACAATTTGCTCGAGGCCTATGAGTATGGCGACGACATACGTGCGCGTCGCAATATGCTTTCGGCGGCGTATAAGGCGGGCGTTGCGTTTACCCGCTCCTATGTGGGATACGTTCACGCCATCGCGCACAGTCTGGGCGGCCGATACGGAATTCCGCACGGTTTGGCCAACGCGATCATCCTGCCGCACATGCTTCGCGTTTATGGTGACGCCGCCGCCCCCATGCTTGCCGATCTTGCTCGCATGGCAGGCATTGCGCCGGCTAACGCGCAGGACAGTCTTGCGGCCGAGGCATTTATCGATTGGGTCGATCGCATGAACGTTGCCCTGGGTATCCCCAAATATGTGACAGGCATTCGCCGCTCCGACATTCCCGAAATGGCGGCACATGCCGACGCCGAGGCCAATCCGCTATACCCCGTTCCGCTTTTAATGGACCGCTTGGAGCTCGAGCGTATGTACGAGGTCGTCGCGGGTGGTATGTTTGAGGACGAGAACTAGGAGGGTGCCATGAACACCGAGGAAATTGCGCGCATCGTCGGCGATCAGCGCGCCTACTTTAAGACGCACGCCACGTTTGATGTCGACGCTCGCCGCCGTGCGCTCGTGCGCCTGCGTGATGCGGTTCGTGCGCACGAGCCGATATCGTCCATGCGCTCAAGACCGATTTGGGAAAGTCGCATGACGAGGCGTATATGTGCGAGATCGGCACGTCGCTTTCCGAGATTCGCCATCAGATCGCGCATGTGGCTCGATGGAGCCGCCCGCGCCTGCGTCCGTGTGACCTTGCCAACGCCGTGAGTGTGTGCAAAACGCAAGCCGTGCCCTATGGCGTCACGCTCATCATGGCTCCATGGAACTATCCGTTTTTGTTGACGCTCGAGCCACTCGCCGGCGCCTTGCCGCGGGCAATACTGTGGTCATCAAGCCGAGCGCCTATGCTCCTGCATCGAGCGCGGTGCTCAAGCAAATCTGCGAAGAGGCATTTGATCCGCGCCTGGTGACGGTTGTCGAGGGCGGGCGGGCCGAAAACGAAGCGCTACTCGATGAGTGCTGGGACAAGATATTCTTTACCGGTAGCGTTCCGGTCGGCAAACTCGTCATGGAGCGCGCAAGTAAAAACCTGACGCCCGTGACGCTTGAGCTGGGTGGAAAGAGTCCCTGCATCGTGGACGCGACGGCAAACTTAAAGGTCGCGGCGCGGCGCATCGCTTTTGGTAAATGGCTCAACGTGGGGCAAACCTGCGTGGCGCCCGACTACCTGTTGGTCGATACGCGCGTGCACGACGAGCTGCTGGGCCTTATCAAGGAGGAGGTCCGCCGTATGTTTGGCGAGCATCCGCTCGACAACGAGGATTGCGGCCATATCGTTAACGCCAAGCATTTTGCGCGCGTGCGCGGGCTGATCGACTCCGATAAGGTTGTGCTGGGAGGCACGGCGCGCGAGTCGTCGCTCAAGATTGAGCCGACGATTTTGGACGGCGTAGCCCCGATGACGCGTGATGCAGGAGGAGATCTTTGGCCCGATTTTACCGGTGCTGACGTTTGAGAGCTTAGACGAGGCCGAAACGTTTATTACGGATCGTCCGACGCCACTGGCCCTGTATATCTTTAGCCAGGACCGTGCGGCTCAGCAACGCTTTGTGCGTTACGTGCCCTTTGGCGGCGGCTGCGTCAACGACACGATTATGCACTTGGCTACGAGCCATATGGGCTTTGGCGGCATGGGAGCGAGCGGTATGGGGCAGTACCATGGACGCGAGAGCTTCGATACGTTTAGCCACAAGAAGAGCATCGTGAACAAGGCAACGTGGCTGGACGTGCCATTCCGCTATGCCCCGTATGCGAGCTGGAAGCACAAGTTCGTGCGCATGTTTGTGCATTAGAATCGATGATATAGAGGCAAGCAAAATGGCCGCCCCCGCGCAAGCGAAGGTGGCGGCTTCTCACGCCTAGGCGCTGGGGTGCGGGGCGTTCTGATGGCAATGCGCAGGGGCGGCGCGGTGAATCGGTGCTAGAATACGGGACGACCGCAGCAAAGGGGAGATTATGCATATGTTCGAGACCTACATGGACTGATGACGCTCAGGTTGTCTTGTTTGGTTTCCATATGCATGAGGGGTTTGCTATGTCCCGTCTTCTTTCTCCATCGCACCGTTTGGTTGCGGTAAATTTCTTTATTCAGCTTGCATTTCAGTCGACGTATTTTGTCGGCATCATTGGCTGCGGCACCTACGTTCTCGGGGCCGGCGCATTTGAGACGTCCGCCCTCGTGTTTGGACTCAACCTGGTGCTCATCTTTGCAACGTTTTGCGCCGGCGCACTTGTGGACTCCTTGGGCCCGCGTCATGTGCTTCTAGCCGTTTGCGTCCTGCTTTGCGCATCGGGCGTTTTTGGCCTTGTAGCTCCCGTGTCCTATCCCGCGCTTGCGCTACTCGCCATCTCTGCCGGGTTGCTGTTTGGCGCGGGGACCACGGCCATGGACGCCTATCCGCGCTTTTTGACGGAGGCGCCCGAGGAGCTTTTGCGCATAAACGGCCTCAACAATATCGCGACAAGTGTCGCGGTGATCGTTGGACCTGCCCTTGGAGGCGTTATCGCCTCGGCCTTTTCCAACCAAGGGGTGTTTTTCCTGCTCGCGGCAGCACCTGTTCCCGCTTTGCTGCTTGTGGCCTCGTTGCGTGAAGGCACTGCTGTTCAGGGCGTCGACAAGCCGGAGTCTCGCGATGGGGCGACGGGCTTGCGATCGCTTTGGGAGGGCGTTATTGTCACGGCGGCCGATGTCGACCTGCGTCTGATTTTTCTCATGGGCTTTATGGGTTTCTTTGCCTACGGGGCGTTCGATTCGCTCGAGTCGCTGTTCTACCGCGATGTTCTCTGCGTGGGTGCGGAGTGGATGGGATGCTGTCGGCCATCGCCGGCATCGGCGGAACGCTGGGGTCGTACCTGATCATGCGCGTGCCGTCGGGATGCATCAGGCTGGAGCTTCTGGCGGCGATGCTGCTGGTGACGGGCGTGGGCTCCGTTGTGTATGTGGGTACCGCCCATGTTGCCGTTGCTGCGGTGGGGCAGCTTGTCTGCGGCATCGGTTTTGGCGCCATGGGACCGGTGCGCGTCACGCTCACCCAGCGCTTGAGCGACCCTGCCAAGGTGGGGCGCGTGCTGGGCGTGATGCGCGTGGGCCTCAACGGCGCCGGCGTGCTGCCGCTGATTGTGGCTCCGTTTTTGGCCGATGCCTTTGGCGTGCAGGGAGTACTTGTTGGCGCAAGCCTGGCAACGGCCGCTATCGCCTGCACGTTTTGGGCAATCGCCCGGCATCGGGGCTAGACTCGCGGTGTCCCACTTGCTTTGCTGAATAAGTAGTATGGCGTGCCAATTTTGTGCAATAGAACCGATAGCATAGGGATAAACAAAGTGGCCGCCCCACGTAAGCGAAGACGGCCACTTCTCACGATGAAAACGTGTATCGGAGTTGGCAAGACCCGCGGCAACGGGTGCCATCCGTGTTCCTATCTTATCCGCAAGCGTTGCGGCAAGCGATTGAAGGACGCAGACAGGATGTATTTGTGTCCGCACGGACCCGTAGACTTCTCGATAAGGTTACTTGCCGGTTTATTCGGCCGTTAGAGGAGCTGCCATGTACGAGCCTTCACGTGTTCTTCTGTCATTTTATATCGCAGGATTTCAGTATGCCGACGGCGCTTTGGTCCTGGGCAATCTTAAAGCGGGCGATAAGCTGGCGCTGTGTGCCGAGCGCGATAATCCCCATGACCCCGAGGCAGTTGCGATCTAATATGGCAAGACCAAACTTGGCTACGTTCCGGGAAACGAGGTCGGCCCACTGTCCTTGATGATGTATTACGGCCACGAGGACGTATTTGAGGCCCGTGTGCAACAGGTTGCCCCCGAGCGCAGCCCGTGGCATCAGGTGCGCGTTGGGCTCTATGTGGTGGATGCTCGCTAGTCGGCAATGGAGGCTGCCATGTTTGACGACGACCTGTTCGATTTGACGGACGATCCGTTTGAGTGGGATATGCTGCTCGATGACGATGAGTTGGAACAGGATCGTATGAAGCGGCAGGACAAGAAAACTCAGAGTGACGCTTCGAAAAAGCAAGACAAGCGCCGCCGCAGACTGTTCGGCGGGCTCTTTGAATAACCGCCGCATCGCTGCGTCTGTATACTTAGCACGAGTTGAACACGTTGCGAAATGAGGACAGAGACGATGATGTGGTTTACCGCCGACCTGCACCTGGGCGATACGAATATCTTGCACGATATGGATCGGCCGTTTGATTCGGTCGAGGAGATGAACCGCAAGGTCATCGATGCCATCAATGAGTGCGTGGCTGTGGACGACCGCTCTATATCTTGGGAGACTTTACCTATCGTTTGCCCCTGGCGGAGGCGGTGCGCCTGCGCGGGCGCATCGAATGCCGGAACGTGACGCTCATCCGCGGTAACCATGACGGCGATTGGGAAGATCCCGACGTGCCGCAGATTTGGGAAGACGTGCGCGATTATCTGGAGATTGCCCCAGGCTATGCCAAGGGCCATCGCCTGGTTATGAGCCACTACCCCATGCTCAGCTGGAACGGAAAGGCGCGTGGCGCCATCATGCTGCACGGGCATATCCACAGCAGGGGAGACCGCACCAACTCGCGCAACCGCGATCGCGAGCGCCCTATCTTTCGCTACGATGTCGGTCTCGATGCCAATAACTACAAGCCCGTAAGCCGCGATCAGATTCTTAGCTTCTTTGGGTTATAGGGCGCCAGAGTCACCACAAAGGGACAGTCGCCTTTGTGGTGGTTCTGCGCCGTTGCCATTATGGCAGCGGCGCCTTTTTTGTCCGTGCGGCGCGGTAGAGTGTAGGCGGTTGAAATTTGCGTCCATCGAGGAGCTGCCATGAACGAGATCAAGTGCCCGCATTGCGGTGAAGTTTTTAAGGTCGATGCGTCCGGTTATGCGGATATCGTCAAGCAGGTGCGCGACGCCGAGTTCTCGCGCGACCTGGACGAGCGTGTGAAGCTGTTCAGCGCGAGGGCGAGCAGGCGCTGGAGCTTGAGCGCTCGCGCTCGACGGCTGCCTTGCAAAAGGCAGAGTCTCAGCGCGACGCTCAGCTTGTCGAGCAGAAGAACGCTGCAGCTCAGCAGCTGGCACAAGAGGTTGCCAAGCGCGACGCTGAGCTTGCCGAGCTGCGCGCCAAGCTCGAAGGCGCTGCCGCAGAGCGCGAGAGTGCAAGTCAGCGCGCGGCGGTTGAGGCCCGTTCCGATGCTCAAAAGGAGAATGCCGAGCTTCAGCGCGAGATCGACAATTTACGTGCGCAGTTGGAGCGCAAAGATGATGAAGCCAGGCTTGCCGAGGCGGCGGCACGCAATGCTGCTCAAAACGACCTGTCCGCGCGCGACGCTCAGATTGCCGAGCTGCAGGCCAGGATCGCCGCGGCGGACAAGGCCCAGGAGATGGCGCTTGCCGCTGCCGCGGCAGAGTCGCAGCGTGAGCTCGATGCCGCTCGCAGCGAGGCCGAGCGCGCGCTTACTGACTATCGCGCGAAGGTGCAAGAGAAGTTTTCCGCCGCAAAGGCTCAGTCCGAGCAAGAGGCCGAGGGCCTGCGTGCCCAGCTGCGCGAGCAGGAACTGATGGCAAAAATGAACCTGTCAGAGGCGGTCGCCGCGGCGGAGCGAGAGCGCGATGAGGCACGTGCCAAACTGACGAGCGAGCTGGCGGTGCGCGATTCTCGCGAGGAGCAAGCCAAGGCGGCACACGAGCTCGAGCTTGCGCAGGCCAAGCGCGCGAGCGATGACCTGATTCGCTACAAGGATGAAGAGATTGAGCGCCTTAAGGACATGAAGGTTCGCCTGTCCACCAAGATGGTGGGCGAGTCGCTCGAGCAGCACTGCGAGACCGAGTTTAACCGTCTGCGCATGACGGCGTTTCCCAATGCGTACTTCGAGAAAGATAACGATGCATCCGAGGGCACCAAGGGAGACTTCATTTTCTGTGAGTGCGACGCGAGCGGCAACGAGGTCATTTCGATTATGTTCGAGATGAAAAACGAGAACGACGAGACCGCGACCAAGCATAAAAACGAGGACTTCTTTAAGAAACTCGATCACGATCGTCGCCAGAAAGGCTGTGAGTACGCGGTGCTCTGCACGCTGCTCGAGCCCGAGAGCGAGCTTTACAACGCGGGAATCGTGGACGTGAGCTATCGCTACGAGAAGATGTATGTGATCCGCCCGCAGTTTTTCATTCCCATGATTACGCTTCTTCGCAACGCCGCCATGGGTTCGCTGCGCTATAAGCAGGAGCTAGCGGAGTACAAACAGCAGAATATCGACGTTACGAACTTCGAAGCCAAGATGGAAAAGTTCAAGAATGATTTCGGCCGCAACTACGAGATTGCGAGCCGCAAGTTCCAAACAGCAATCGATGAGATCGACAAGACGATTAGCCATCTGCAGAAAACCAAGGAGGCGTTGCTGTCCTCCGAGAACAACCTGCGCCTAGCCAACAAGAAAGCCGACGATCTTACCATTCGCAAGCTCACGTGGGGCAACAAGACCATGAAGCGGCGTTTGACGAGGCGCGCGGGACTGCGTCAGAGACAAACGATGAGCCAGCCGAGGCGGATTCGTATGAGATCGAGGATGCCGAGTAAGGTATAGCGGATAGTGCAAAAGCGGGGCCGCTGGCGAAATTGCCAACGGCCCCGTTTCGTTTCGGTATGTTCGGCTAGTCCTCGAGCAGGTCCTCGATAAAGCCGACACGGTAGTTTTTGAAAATGACCTCGCCACCGTCTTGCGTGGCGTCCAGATCGACATCGCCCATGATGCCAAAATCGTGGTCGCCATCCTCGTCGGCAAAGATCTGGTGCACGTGCCATACGTGCGCGGTCTTCTCGTCGGACTCATCGATGGAGAACATCGCGGCGCTGCGGGCATCTCCGTCGGTGAGGATTTCCTCGTGCTGCTCATGGTAGGCATCGAGCGCCTTTTGCCAGCGAATCTCGCTCATGCCCCAGTCGTCGTCGAGTTCGCCCAGGTCGCGAACGTGCTCGCGGGCGGCAAGGGTCACGCGGCGGAAGAGCGCATTGCGCACCAGCAGCGTGCAGCCGCGGCGGTCCGCCACGACCTCGTCGATGCCCTTGTGGCGGCGCGGCATCGAGGCTGCCGGGTTGCCGGCGTTCTCCCACTCGTCCACCAGGCTCGAGTCGACCGAGCGCACCACAAAGCCCAGCCACGAGATAATGTCGCGCAGGCGCTCGTCGCGCTTCTCGATGGGTACGGTGCGGTCGAGAGAACGGTAAGCCTCTGCCAGGTAGCGCAGCAAAATGCCCTCGGAGCGGGCGATGCCGAGCTTTTGAATGTAGCCCTTAAAATCGCTCGCGCTTTCCAACATATCGCGCAGGACGCTCTTGGGGGAGAGCTGGTAGTCGTTTGCCCAGGGCACTTCCTGGCAGTACTTGTCAAAGGCGGCATCGAGCAGGTCCTCGAGCGGCTTTTCGTGCGTGACGTCCTGAATGCGCTCCAGGCGCTCCTCGTATTCGACGCCGTCGGCCTTCATCTCGGCCATGGCGCGGTCGCGCGCGGCGCGCTCCTGTGCGCGCAATACCTGCTTGGGATCCTCGAGCGTTGCCTCGACCATCGAGATCAGATCCATGGTATAGGTCTCGCTCTCGGGATCGAGCAGCTCCAACGCGGCAAGCAAAAACGGCGAGAGCGGCTGGTCGAGCGCAAAGTCCTCGGGCAGGTCGACCGTCAGCGCGTAGTCGATGTCCGGCGCGGCATCAGCCGGAGCGTCGGGTGCGGGCGGTACCTCGGTGCGCACGACGACGCCGGAGTCGATGAGCGTGGCGAAGATTTCGTCGGCGCGAACCTCGAGCTTGGCCTTTTCTTCGGGGGTCTGCAGGCTTGTCTCGATGAGGTCGTGCACGCGGGCGCGAGCGTCACCGCCCTGCTCGACCACGCTAATCACCATGGAGTGTGTGATGCGAAGGCGCGGCTTGAGCGTTTCGGGCTGCGTCTCGATCAGGCGCTCAAAGGTCTGCTTGTTCCAGGTGACAAAGCCTCGGGGGCCTTCTTCTTTTTAATCTTGCGGAGCTTCTTGGGGTCGTCACCCGCCTTGGCCATGAGCTTGGCGTTCTCGATCTCGTGCTCGGGTGCTCGGCAATCACCATGCCCTCGGTATCGAAGCCCGAGCGGCCGGCGCGACCGGCAATCTGATGAAACTCGCGGGCGCGCAGACGACGCATCTTGTAGCCGTCGAACTTGGTGAGCGCGGTGAGCACCACAGTATGGATGGGCACGTTGATACCGACGCCGAGCGTATCGGTGCCGCAGATGACGGGCAACAGGCCCTGTTGTGCCAAGCGCTCGACCAGCAGACGATAGCGCGGCAACATGCCAGCATGGTGCACGCCGACGCCGCATCCGAGCAAGCGCTTAAGAATCTTGCCAAAGGCCGTCGAGAAGCTCGTGTCCTTGGCCGCCTCCTTGATGGCCTCGCGCTGCTCCTTGCTGGCAATACCAAAGTTGGCGAGGGATTGCGCCGTCGCAAGTGCGGCGTCCTGGCTAAAGTGCACGATGTAGAGCGGGGCCTCGCCGCGGCGCATTGCGAGCTCGACCGTGCCTCGAGGGAGGTCGTCACATAGTCATAACTCAGCGGAACCGGACGCGGGGCGTCGACAACCAAGTCGCAGGTTGCGCCGGTGTGCTCCTCAAGTGAGGCGGCGATGGCAGTGACATCGCCGAGTGTGGCGCTCATGAGCATGAATTGCGTGTGAGGCAAGGTGAGCAGCGGCACCTGCCAGGCCCAACCGCGATCAGGGTCGGCAAAGTAGTGGAACTCGTCCATGGCGACGCAGCCAACATCGGCATCTTCGCCCTCGCGCAGTGCGTCGTTGGCAAGGATCTCTGCCGTGCAGCAGATGACGGGCGCCTTGGTGTTGATATGCGTGTCGCCGGTGATCATACCGACGTTATCGCGGCCGAGCACCTGTACCAGATCGAAGAACTTTTCGCTGACCAGGGCCTTGATAGGGGCCGTGTAATAGCAACGTTTGCCCTGCGCCATGCCCATAAAGAGCATGCCCAGCGCGACAAGCGACTTGCCCGATCCGGTCGGTGTTCCCAAAATGACATGGTCACCGGCGGCTAGATCCATGAGGGCCTCTTCTTGGTGATCCCACAGCTCAATGCCGCGATTGCTCGTCCATTCAAAGAAGCGTTCGAAGGCCTGATCGGGCGTGAGCCACGGTTCGGGCTCACTGCCGTCTTCGGGCTCCCACCAGGTGGGGGAGAGCGCGCCGAGCGAGCCGAACTCGGCCTCGGTTCCCGTGCCGCCCGAGAATGAGCTGGCGGCGCCGGCGCCCGAGACGGTGCTGGCGGCGGTATCTGTCGTGGTCTGTGCCATGTGGTTGCTTTCTCTCGCGTTTGTCCGCCATCCATTATGGCGTAGCGGCGGCGCGGAGTGCTAGCGCGCGGGAAAATGCAGGAAATGGGCGTTCTGCCCAGCCGTTTGGTGCAGTCGCCAGCTAAGTGAGTAGACTTTTTGCGATATCGCGAGCACATGGTTTTTACGCAAGGTCTCTACCTGCGGTTTTAGTTTTTGCCATACGGGTTGTGCTCGGCTGTTGTCAAAAAGTCTACTCACTTAGGTTTGAGGGCCGTTCGTCGGCGCCTATTTGCGCTTGGTTGTCAACGCCGCGGCCATCAAAAGCCCTAGGACTCCTGCGGCAGGCGCTTTTTGCCTTTACGGGCGCGGTTTTTAAAGTTCTCGACGGCTTCTTCCATGCCCAGAGGCACATAGGTGAGCTCGTCGAGGTTATCGGGCAGGTAGCAGGCAAGACTTTGCTCCTGCATGTGACCCGCCGTGAGCACATCGTCACTGGGATGTGCGCCGGGTGTGGCGCAAATGCCATAGACGACGGCACCCATCTCGCGCGTGCGGCGCTCGTATTCGGTCTCGGGGTGCTTGGGATGGTCGCGGCGGACGTCGTCGCTTACCCAAAGCGTGTCGTAGCCGGCCGCAGCAAACTGCCCCAAGGCGTAGTCGCGCAATGGCTTACTGTCGGTTCGCAGTGTGACGGTGGCACCGGCTGAAAAGAGCGGACGGTACAGCATTAGGTGGTCGACATGGACGAGTCGCTTTTTGGCGTACTTGGCCTTGGGCTGCGGCGTGGGAAAGTTGATGGTGATGGCATCGAGCTCGCCTGCGGCAAATAGCTGCGGCAGCGATGCGGCACCTCGGGGCAGGACGAGTGCGTTGGACAGCCCCTGCTCGCAGATTTTCTGTGCGGCATAGGCGATGCAGATGGGCTCCTGGTCCATACCGATAAAGAGCGTGTCGGGCTCACGGCGAGCTTGCTCAACCAGATAGGTGCCTTTGCCGCAGCCCAGATCCAGATGAAGGCGGGTGAAGGGTGCGCCGCCGGCTGCGCGCAGCTTCGCGCCAATTCCCGGCATAGGCCTCGGGGTTCGTCTCAATCGCATCGGCGTAGCGCTCCAGGCGCTCCTCGAGTACAAAGTTCTTAGGCGTGCGAACGTGGACGGCTCCCATGAGGCTCCTTGGTTATAAGTATGGAACGTATAGCTGCACGCTCCGTCAATGGGTTGAAAAAGGGTGGGCATGGTTTGCCCGAAAGATGCGGTGCGGCTCGGCGGCGAGTCGCCGATACCTACAGGCGCTTGAGAATCACATAGCGGTTGAGCTCGCCGCTGCGACCGTCGGCATGGAAACGCTCAAGCTCGCGCACGGGGACCTCGCCGCTCTTGTAGAACGTACGGACGCCGCGCACCAGGTCGGTGATTTGCTGATCGTCAAAGTGATGACAATAGCGGTAGCGTGGCGGTCGTTTTGCCAGCCAATGAGGTGGTCGCCGGCTTCAAACTGCGCGGAATCGTAACCCTCAAACGGCGGGGTGAGCTCGGCGCGGGCTTCGGCTCGAACGGCCTTGCGCGCCATGCGCTCGTCGTTCATAAACTCCCAAAAGCTGATGGCGATGATGCCGCCCGGGCGCGTCTGGCGTACCAGGGCGTCGAGCACGCGTACGCGGTACTCGCACGACGGCACGTGGTGCATAAAGCCAAAGCAGACCGAGATGTCGGCGAGCGGGGCATCGAAAAGCACATCGGGCGTCTCGGCGGGGTTGAGCTTCATGAGGGCGTCGAGCACATCGAGTTCCTGGAAGTGCAGGTTGGGAATGCGCAGGGCGTGGCCGTGGGCGTCTATTGCCAGATCTTGGCACGAGTCGACACCATAGAACTCAAACGGGCAGCTGGCATCTGCCGAGGGGTTTGCGCCGTCGACGCCCTTGGCGGCAAGTGCCCCGCCGGCGGCAAAGTTCTCGAATCGCATATTGCCGCAGGCAAGGTCGAAGACGCGGACGGGATGCTCGATCGTGGCCACATCGAGCTGCTCAAGCGCGATGTCCATGGTGCGCACCCAGCCGGGCCACGGGGCTTGGCGCGTATCGGAAAAGGAAGCGGAGTGCTCGCGATAGAACGTATTGTTGAGCTGGATGAGCGATGATGCGAAATCGCGGTTCACGGCGCGGAACTCCCTCCGATGGCGGTGCGGAATAAACAGTACGACCATACTACCGTTAGCGCCGCAACGGGGACAACCGAGCTGTGGGTCATTGCTTTGTTTGGACACATTTCCGCAGCTCATATGTGCCCGCAACCGCCAGTTGTCAAAAATCTCACTAGAATAGGTGGCATGATTTTGACGGTGGCGGATAGATTTTTAACTGTGCAAGGCGCCTTAAGAACAAAAACGGTCCGGCGGCACGGCTGGCAAAAGCATAGGAGGAACCATGAATGTAGAAACTGCTCAGCGGCTCGCCGACCTTCGCCGCAGCAAGGGCTTTAGCCAAGAAGGATTGGCGCGAAAGCTGGGACTGTCACGCCAAGCGGTCAGTAAATGGGAGCGTGCGGAGAGCTCGCCCGATACCGAGAACCTGATTTCGCTCGCCAAGCTCTATGGTGTGAGTCTGGATGAGCTGCTCAATCCGAGCGATGAGATCGAAGACGATATCGAGTTTGAGAACGAGGACCGCGCCCGTCAGCGCGAAGCCGAGGCGGCAGAGCGTGCCCGCACCCACGAGGCGGCGGCACGCGCTACCGAGGCGGCAACGCAGGCCAAGTG
>ENA-OQBJ01000568-OQBJ01000568.1-human-gut-metagenome-genome-assembly--contig:-NODE-568-length-18925-cov-2.370891_pt1 | contig 18925 bp, 22 predicted proteins | sample MGYA00242743_ERZ504545 | MGnify/ENA primary metagenome ERZ504545 (study PRJEB26092, sample SAMD00036252) | human gut metagenome | host: Homo sapiens | study: EMG produced TPA metagenomics assembly of...
AACTTTTTAGATGCAGATCTGTTTGATGATATTTCCAATCTGGATGAAGTCCAGACCGTAAAACAGGCATATCTGGATATGGATAAGGAACTGGAGTTTATTCCAAAGGATGGCACGTATGCACTTCCATATGCGGCAAACGCGGCAGGAATTTTATATAACAAAGATCTGTTTGAGGAAAATGGCTGGAAAGTTCCGACCACCTGGCAGGAATTTACCACACTGTGTGATGAAATAAAACAGAGCGGAACACTTCCGCTGTATATGGGCTTTAAAGATACCTGGACCTGTCTGGCTCCGTGGAATGCGCTGGCAGTCGGACTTACCGATTCGGATACATACAATCAGGTAAATATGGGAAATACTACATTTTCCGATACGTATGGACCGGTAGCAGAAAAGATGCGTGCGCTTTTGGATTACGCCGAAAAAAATCCGTATGCATATGGTTACAACGATGCATGTACAGCATTTGCCCGCGGGGAAGCTGCCATGTATCCGATTGGAAGCTATGCGATTCCGCAGATTAAATCGGTCAACCCGGACATGAATATTGGATCTTTTACATTTCCTGCAAATGATAACGAATCAGACAATGTATTAAATTCAGGAATTGATCTGCAGTTTTCCGTAATGAAAGCATGTAAAAATAAAGAGGCTGGATATGAAGTTTTAAAATATCTGTATGAAGATGAGACCATTCAGATTTATCTGGATGAACAGGGCGGAATTGCCTGCAAAGACGGGGATTTTGCAATTCCGGAAACACTCGAGGATATGCGTCCTTACATTGAAAACAACCGCATGGCAGATTATCAGGATCACCATTATCCGAGTGAGATGGGTGTGGATGCATGATCCAGACGTTCCTGCTGGATACAAGCGACAATGCACAGGAAAAGTTTTTGACAAAATTTGATTCCGACTGGAAGCACTATAACCGGGATCTGATTCGGAAAGTACAGGATTATCAGAAAGAACAGGAGGATGCACAATGAAAAAGAAAATGTCAAACAGGGACAAAACATTCTGGGCGGTTATCATACCGGTTGTGATCTTATTTTTTGCATTCAATACACTTCCAATGATCAAAGGTGTGATTTACAGCTTTACCAATTATAAAGGATACGGAACGTACGATTATGTCGGATTCCGGAACTATGCAGATTTGTTTACGGATTCCCGCGTGGGAAAAAGCTATTTGTTTACGTTTAAATATGCACTGGCGGGAACTGTACTGGTAAATGTGCTGAGCATGATCATGGCAGTTGGATTAAACAGTGCAATCCGTTTTAAAAGTGCACTGCGCGGTATTTATTTTGTACCGAATATTTTAGGCGGACTTGTCATCGGTTATATTTTCAGCTTTATTTTTACTTACATTCTCCCAACTGTGGGAAATGTGTTCCATATTGGATTTTTACAGAACAGTATTCTTGCAAGTGAAAAATACGCATGGATTGGTGTGCTGATTGTTGGTGTATGGCAGGCAGTTGCATTGAATACATTATTATATTTCCGGTCTGCAGACGTCCCGGAGGAAGTTTACGAGGCGAGTATGCTTGATGGAGAAAGTAAATGGAAACAGTTCTGGAAAGTAACATTTCCACTGGTTATGCCGTTTGTAACAATCAATCTGGTATTGAGCACAAAGAATTTTCTCATGGTATTCGACCAGATCATGTCTTTGACCAAGGGAGGTCCGGCACAGAGCACGGAATCCATTTCTTATCTGATATATAAAAACGGTATGGATGGCGGACAGTTGGATTCCAGAGTGCAAATGCAGTTATATTCTTTATTGTGATCGTGGCGATTTCACTTTTCCAGATGACAGTTATGAATAAGAAGGAGGAGCAGTTATGACGAAAAAAAAGCAGAAAACAAACTTGGTACTTACAATTGTTCTGATTCTGGGGACATTAACTGTATTTTTCCCACTGTATATGGCAGTGATCATTGCGTTTAAGAAACCGAGTGAGATGACAAACGATGTGGCGGGTGCACTTTCTTTCCCGAAACAGTGGAGTTTTGAAAACTTCCGTCAGGCAATGGAAGTGACCGATTTCTGGCACTCTCTTGGAAACAGTTTACTGATCACACTGGTAACGATCGTACTGGCAATCCTGATCCACTCAATTGCAGGCTACGTGATCGGACGCGGCATGGCAAGAAAAAAAAAGTTTCCGATTTATCTATCTGTATATTGTCAGCGGAATGTTTGTTCCGTTTTCCATCTTAATGATGCCTCTGGTAAAGCAGACGGCGCATATGGGACTTGGAAACCGCGCGGGTGTCATCCTGCTGTATCTGGTATTTTACATGCCGATGAATGTTCTGCTTTACAGTGGATATTTAAAAAATATCCCGGAAGCACTCGAAGAAGCAGCAGATATTGACGGGGCAAGCACTTGGACGACTTACTGGAAAGTGGTGTTCCCGATGATGAAACCGATGCATGCGACGGTTGCGATCCTGACAGCCCTTGGAACCTGGAACGATGTTATGACACCACTTGTAATCATGTCCGGAACCGGACAGAATACACTGCCACTTGCACAGCTTAACTTCCAGACACAGTTTGGAACCAACTACAATCTGGCGTTTGCTCCTATATTCTGGCACTGATCCCGATCTTGATCTTTTATATGATCTGTCAGAAACAGATTTTGAATGGTGTGGCAAACGGTGCAGTCAAAGGATAAGAATAAAATGAGGTGACTTATATGGCAATTATATACAATCCAAATAAAAAAATATTTACCCTGTATACGCTCATACAGCTTATCAGATGCAGGTTGATCCACTGGGATATCTGCTGCATCTGTACTACGGAGAAAAAACAAACAGTTCCATGGATTATGTCTTAACTTATGCAGATCGCGGATTTTCCGGAAATCCTTATGCAGCGGGCATGGACCGCACCTATTCGCTGGATGCGCTGCCACAGGAGTATCCGTCCCTTGGCACCGGGGATTACCGCAATATCGCACTGAATATCAAAAATGAAAAAGGGGTGGAAAGTGCGGATCTGCTTTTTAAGAGCTATGAGATCCGAAGCGGCAAGTATCAGTTACAGGGACTTCCGGCTGTCTGGGCAGATGAAAACGAAGCACAGACACTGGAAATAGTCCTTGCAGATAAAAACGCACAGGTTGAAGTGCATCTGCTGTATGGTGTTCTGGAAGAAAACGATATCATTACAAGGAGTGTCCGGATTAAAAATACGGGAACCGGGCAGATTACGATCGAAAAGGCAGCGGCAGCCTGTCTGGATTTTGTACAGGAAGATTTTGATGTCCTGCGGTTTTATGGAAAACATGCCATGGAGCGCAATCTGGAACGCACACCGCTGGGACATGGAACCATTGCGTTTGGCAGCCGCAGGGGAACATCCAGCCATCAGTATAATCCGGCAGTGATTCTGGCAGAAAAAGGGACAACAGAGATGGCAGGTAGCTGCTATGGAATGCTGTTTGTATACAGCGGAAATTTCTCCTGTGAGGCAGAAAAAGACCAGTTCAACCAGACGCGCCTGCTTCTTGGATTAAATGAAGAGCTGTTTTCCTACCCACTCGCGGCTGGAGAAACCTTTACGGTGCCGGAAGTCATTTTATCCTATTCGGCAGATGGATTGTCGGCATTGTCGCAGCAGTATCATAACTGCATCCGCAACCATGTGTGCCGTAGCAAATATGTCCATATGCAACGCCCAGTACTGATCAACAGTTGGGAGGCAGCATATTTCGATTTTACGGGAGATACGATCGTGGATCTGGCAAAAAGAAGCTGCTTTCCCTTGGAATTGATATGGTAGTGATGGATGACGGCTGGTTTTGGGAAAAGAAACGATGATAATTCTTCCTTGGGGACTGGCAGGTCAATGAAAGAAACTGGGGGGAAGCCTGGCAGAGCTTATTACCCGTGTGCATAATCAGGGGGTGAAATTTGGCATCTGGATTGAGCCGGAGATGGTCAATGAAGACAGCGACCTTTACCGGGCACATCCGGACTGGGCAATTCAGATTCCGGGGAAAAAGCCGGTGCGCTCGAGAAACCAGTTACTGCTTGATTTTTCTAGAAAAGAAGTGCGCGACTGTGTATTTGATCAGATCTGTGCCGTGCTCGATCAGGGAAAATTGATTATGTCAAGTGGGATATGAACCGCAGCATGGCAGATGCTTATGCCGGAAATCTTTCCTATGATTATGTGCTTGGTGTCTATGATTTCATGGAGCGTTTGTGCAGCCGCTATCCGGATCTTCTGCTGGAGGGATGCAGCGGTGGCGGCGGCAGGTTTGACGCAGGAATGCTTTATTATTCCCCACAGATCTGGTGCAGCGACAATACCGATGCGATCAACCGCACAAGAATCCAGTACGGAACTTCGTTTTTCTATCCGGTTTCCGCGATGGGGGCGCATGTTTCGGCGGTGCCAAATCACCAGACCGGACGGGTGACAAGTTTCCATACCCGCGGGGTGACGGCGATGGCGGGAACTTTCGGTTACGAATTAAACCCGGCGCTTTTATCGGATGAGGAAAAACAGCAGATCCGGGAGCAGATCAAAACGTATAAGAAGTATGAAACGCTCATTAACGAGGGAACGTACTGGCGGCTGTCTGATCCGTTTACGGATGAAATTGCGGCATGGATGTCGGTATCAGAGGAACAGGATCATGCACTGGTAAGTGTGGTGCGTCTTATGGCTGAGGCAAATCAGGCGACCGTTTATGTACGTCTGCGTGGGTTAAAACCGGATGCTGTGTATCTGGAAGAACAAAGCGGCAGACAGTATTCCGGTGCGGCACTGATGCATGCGGGAATTCCGCTTCCACCGTTTACCGGGGAATATGAGGCGTATCAGTTTGCCTTTACCGAACTGAAAGAGGCGGGAAGATTATATGAAAAAGTGCAGAAATGGTGTGACAGAAATGCAGAAAAACGCATGGTCATCAGCATTTACGGTGGTTCCGGTTCCGGGAAAACAACACTTGCAACAGCATTGCAGCAGTACTTTTTAAATGACGGAATTGGTTGTTATCTGCTCTCGGGCGATGATTATCCACACCGGATTCCAAAACGCAACGATGAAGAACGGATGCGTGTGTATAAAGAGGCAGGGGAAGACGGACTGCGTGGATATCTCGGGACAAAGAAAGAGATTGACTTCGACCGGATCAATGAAGTGCTTGCGGCATTTCATGAGGGAAAAGATTCGATCACATTGCGGCATATGGGACGGGAAGATGGCGAGATTTCATCGGAAGAAACCGATTTTTCCGGAATATCCGTATTACTTCTGGAGTGGACACACGGAGGCAGTGACGATTTACATGGTGTGGATCTGCCCGTCTTTCTGGAAGTCCCCGGAGGAGACAAGAGAGCGGCGCATCCGCAGAAACCGCGATGAGAATGCCGCAAGTCCGTTTATCTGCCGCGTGGTAGAACTGGAACAGGAAAAGCTTGAGGTGCAGCGTAAAAATGCAGGTTGATCGTTGGAAAGGACGGAAATGTTTATGAACAGTAAACCGATGCTCAATGCATATCCAGACAGTCTTGGAGGAAATCTTGGGAATATCGTAACATTGCTGAAAACGGAGGATTTGCAGGATGTATTTTCTTCTTTTTATATTCTGCCGAGCCTGTACCATTCCGATCTCGACCGGGGATTTCCGTGATCGACTATGACCTGAATGAGCAGCTTGCCAACAGGGAGGATCTTGACCGGTTAAAGAATATGGGAATTGATCTGAAACTCGATTTTATTTTAAACCATGCTTCCGCACAGTCCCCGCAGTTTCGGGATCTTGTGGAAAAAGGGGAGGCTTCTGCGTACCGCGATTTTTTCATCGATTGGAACCATTTCTGGGAAGGGCATGGAACCATGACGGAGGAAGGCTATATCCAGCCGGATGAAAGCTGCCTGAAGCAGATGTTTTTCCGCAAACCCGGGCTGCCGATCCTGATGGTGGAATTTCCGGATGGAAAAAAAGTGCCGTACTGGAATACCTTTTATCAGGAAGTGCATGGCAGACAGTATCTCGGACAGATGGATGTAAACATCCAGTCACCAAAAGTGTGGGAGTTTTATCGTGAAACACTGGAAAAAATAGCCTCTTACGGTGCGGCGATTGTGCGGCTGGATGCATTTGCCTATGCACCGAAAACACCGGGAAAGAAAAACTTCCTCAATGATCCGGAGACGTGGGAACTTTTACAAAAGATCCATGCACTGGCAGAACCTTTGGGACTTACGCTTTTGCCGGAGATCCACGCGGCATATGATGAAAAAATATATGAGACACTTGCAGAAAAAGGCTATGCACCTACGACTTTTTCCTGCCGGGACTGATCATTGATGCAATTGAGAACCGGCGGGGAACGTACCTTGCGGCATGGGCGAAGGAAATTGTGGAAAAGAAGATCCCAACGGTCAACATGCTCGGCTGTCACGACGGCATCCCACTTCTGGATTTAAAGGGGCTGCTTCAGGAAGAGGAAATCCAGTCGTTAATTGAACGGATTGTATCCCGCGGAGGCATGGTCAAAAATTTACATGGCCAAAAGAATTTGTATTATCAGGTAAACGCCACGTACTACAGTGCATTGGGTGCGTCGGACGAAAAAATGCTTCTGGCGCGTGCTATACAGATGTTTATGCCGGGCAAACCGCAGGTCTGGTATCTGGATCTGTTTGCCGGAAAAAATGACCATGAAGCGGTGCAACGTGCGGGAGAATCCGGACATAAGGAAATCAACCGGACAAATCTTTCCACTGATCAGATTGCGGAAGGTCTGAAAAAAGATGTGGTTCAAAAACAGCTTGCGTTAATCCGCATGCGAAATACCCATAAGGCATTTTCGGAAGGCGCAGAGGTAGCAATCTCCGGAGGGGAGAAGTCTCTGGAAATCCGCTGGGAATATAATAGTGCATTTGTAACATTATATGTAAATTTTGAATCAGGAACATATACAATAGTAGAAAGCAGATAGTTAAGTTGGGCTGTCGATTGTACATGAAACCTAAACTTTATAATGGAAATAATCATAGATGAAACAAGCCACATAGGGATAATGCCCGGTGGCTTGTTTTGAATGGATAATTTAAATCTTATAACTTCGGATTTCGTCTTCTCAGGAAATTTTGACGGATGTCTTCCTCAGAAAGTCGGCGTATCTGCTCCGGTTCTGAAAAGAAACGGTCCTGTGGGGACAGTCCACGGAGGGAAGAATGGGGGGATTGGTTGTATTGCTGGACAAAAGCGTACAGACTTCCCCTTAGTTCTTCCAGTGAATGGAAATCCCGCATATCAAGGGCTGCCATCCACTGATCCTTCATCGTCCGGAACCAGCGTTCAATCTTGGCTTTTCCGGTGGGAGTGTATGGCTGGCAGTAACTGAGTGTTGTACCGATTCTTGCGGCAAGGAGTTCCATTTGCCTGTTTTTGTAAGACTTACCATTGTCAAAGTTGAAAACTTTTGGGCGCCCATACTTTGCTATGGCTGATTTCATAACCGACATCAGGTTGATAAAGTTATCATGATAGAACACATCAATTCCGGTAATGAAGCGGCTGGCATCATCAATCAGGGCAATGATATAGATCCGGTGTTTTTTGCCATCCGAATCTGTAAGGCGGGGACCGACGCTGCTGTCCCCGCACCAGACCTCATTGATATGAGGGCGTTCATAGCGGCGCATATCCTTGTTCGGTGTCTGCCGCAGTTCCGACTGAAGCCGTTTCACAAAGCGGCTGACGGTGGATTCGGATACCTGTCCGTTTATTACAGAGCCATCGGATTTCAGCTGCCTGTAAATAGCGGCCGCAGACATGCGTGGATAGTTGGTCTTGAAATACCGGATTCTCTCCTGAAGTTCTTCGTCAAGCTTGCGGCTCATGCCGGCATCTGAGCGCCCTTTCGGGACGAGACCTTCAAAACCATGGTTCTGATAGTCCAGATACCATTTTTCAATGGTGGCGGGAGCATAATGATGGAGCTTCCCATCGGGTCCCATGAGTCCTTTTGCAGAAATTTCCGTGTAAAAAGCGGTCTTGCTTGGATAACGTTCATCAAGTCCTGCAATAATCGGTGCGATGGCGCCATAGCGCATCAGTGCGATTTCCTGTTGTTTTTCTTGTTTCATAGATTTCATCTGCCTCCTTTTTCTAAAGGATAAGGGATAAAACCAGACCTGTCGTGTAAGGTTATGTTGGCAGGATAAAAAGTTTATTGGAGGTTGATTTAATCTGCATGAACTGTCTGGAAAAGAGGGAAAAGCATCCTGAAATCAGGCTGGGGATATCGGGGAGGTAAAGCCTCATGGAGAGCAGCCGCTGCTTCCAATGTAAGCGGTAGTTCCGGATGATGGATTTCAGGTTGTTTTCATCCACGAGGTATTGTTCTTCCAGTATGTTCCGGAATCCGGTTTCATGTTCATAAGCCTGAATCAGACGGACGTGCAGGGCCAGGGGGATCTGGGAATACGGGACCATGGATGAAAGCAGTAATGCATGGGTATGTCCGCAGATTTTGCAGTACACACGAACAACGAAAAGGGAGAGGATCCTGTCAGCAAGCTGGATGCTGCGTTTATAAGAGCCATGACGGATGAGACAGCCGGAGTGTCCACAGGTACATGAAATAAGGTTCAAATCAAGGGAATCAATTGTTTTATTGTAAAAATCCTGAGAAATAAGGTTGTAGTTTTCTGTTTTAACTGTTATCATAGGTATGTATGAATGTAGCGAGAGCTATGTTTAGGTGAAAGCAGAAACTAAACTTTGGTAGGGGAGGTTTCTGCTTTCTTAATTTCATGGTTACAAAACCATATGAGAACACAAGAGGTCTCAGAATAAAACAATTTGATGGAAAATACGTCAGATTCCTTTATTCCAAGACTTCTTTTATTTTGCCTGAAAAGTGAAAGATCAGTTTGTTATAGTGTGCCCGATAATATTACACATTTACAAAAGTTTTTATTGGAATTAGGACGAGGATTTTCTTTCGTTGCAAGGCAAAAAAGAATTACGTTTGATGGACGCCATTTTAGAATAGATCTTGTTTTTTACAATTATATTTTAAAATGCTTTGTGCTTATTGACTTGAAGATAGGTGATTTGACACATCAGGATTTAGGACAGATGCAAATGTATGTGCATTATTATGAACGAGAATTGATGAACGAAGGAGATAACCCGCCGATTGGAATTGTGTTATGTGCAGATAAGAGTGATGCAGTTGTACGATATACATTGCCAGAAGGTGAAACACAGGTCTTTGCTTCAAAATATAAACTATATCTTCCTTCAGAAGAAGAATTACTAAAAGAGTTAAAAAGGGAATATCAGGCAATGGAAGCTGCACAACCAGACAAAGAGTAAGAATAAAAACCTTATTGATTAATGGAGCAGATATGAAGACAGGCGTGAGTCATAAAAATATGACTTGCGTCTTTTTCTTTTTGCAGAAAGGAAGTGAAATAGAATGTCACAGATTTTTCGTGTGGAGCGAACAAAAAAATTATACAGTAATGAGTAACCAGTATTTTAAAAACAAGAGCCTGTCATTAAAGGCAAAGGGATTGTTTTTGATGTTAAGTTTGCCGGATGACTGGAATTATAATATGCATGGGCTTGCATCTTTGAGCAGGGATGGAATTGATTCTGTCCGGTCTGCAATCAAAGAATTGGAACACTATGGATATGTGCAGCGAAATATTGTCAGAAACGAGTATGGACTGTTTACGGATACGGAGTATATTATCCGAGAAATTCCACTCGGACAAGAGAATGATTAGAGGATAAATAAAATCGGTTGATACTGTAATTTTTGTCCATATTGGGATTTCAGTCTATCGGAAAAGCCGATATGGGTACTTCAGCCCAACGGAAAACCAGTGATGGAAAATCCAATATCGGTTTATCCGAGACAATAAATAATGTATGTAATCAAGTATGAATTATAAAATAACCAATTAATCAATATGTTATGCGTCATACCGCTTGTACTAGAATGGCAGAATGTCGTATGGACGTAAAGGTTCTTCAATATATTATGGGGCACGCTCATATAGATGTAACAATGGAAGTGTATAATCATATTGGAGAATTGGCAAGAATTGAAAATGAGATTGCAAGGCTGGATAGTATGGCGTTAAATGCTTGACACCAAAAAATAAAAATTGGTGTCAAAACAGAAAAAATCACAATTTTAGAAAAAATTAAGGACTGCAAACCATTGATTTTACTGGGTTTGCAAAAAAATACGAAAAATATTAGCACTCACCTCTTGATAATGGAAGTCGATTTTTGTCCTGTCTTGTGTATCTCAGAAATGCCTATTTTACAGGCTTTCGGAGTGATCAGACATTTTGTCTGGTATCGTAGAATAGCGTCAAATGAATTGCAATGGTGTAAATTTGGTGTAAAAAATCAAAGAAAAAAGGAGAGTGCTAATAAAATGAAACTGACTTATACAAATGTGAATGGATATCTGATTCCCAATCTCACCTATAAATCCGGTGAGCAGATGGAACAACTTGGCAAATATGGATTTTTACGCAGAGATTATTTGAAGAATCATAGAAATTCGCTGTATCAGGTGATGCTCCTGCAGGATAGTATTAGTGAGCATCTGCTGGAAGTAGACAAGGCAGCCAGGGAACGGGAAGAAATTATCATGAAGCAGTTGGAAGAAAAAGATCCATTGCCGGATAAGGAGAAAGATCAGATGGCATGGGTAAGAGCTGCTAATCAGCACAGAGCGATTGCGGAAGAGATTATTTTAAAGGAACTGATCTATGTTTAACAAAGTTAAAGTTTGTAACTGAGGATTGAACAGGTAATTGGACAGATTAAAAATTTATTGAAAAAAGAATAAAATGTTTAGAGAAGGCGTGAGTGATAGAGATATTACTTACGCTTTTTCTTTTGAACTGAAAAGGAGGATGGAGCATGGCACAGATTTTTCGTGTAGAGAGAACTAAGAATTTTACGGTAATGAGTAATCACCATTTCAAGAATAAGAATCTGACATTGAAAGCGAAAGGTCTATTATCCGGGAAGTTCCATTAGGAGAAGAAAATGATTAAGTGGAGAAGAGAAGTGCCTAAGAGCGGATAGTCCAATTTGGGATAATCAGGTCATAGGAAATTTCTATCTCCGGACATCAGAAAATAGGAAAACCAGATATGGTAAATTCCTTTTTGTCATGTCACGAATTTGATATTTTAAGTTCTTATTTTGTATATTAATGTGTTCTGATTTGATATTCTTTTATCACAGTAAAGATAGAATTGCAGATAGTAGGAATGGCTGCAATTTGTTTATAATAAGTGTGATAGGAGAATGTGAAGTATGAAATATGGTTTTTTTGACGAATCGAAAAAAGAATATGTGATCACAAGACCGGATACACCGGCACCTTGGGTGAACTATCTTGGATCTCCAGAATATGGAGCAATTATTTCTAATAATGCAGGTGGATATAGCTTTGCAAAATCAGGAGCGAACGGAAGAATTTTAAGATATGTCTTCAATCAGTTTGACCAGCCGGGAAGATATATCTACTTAAGAGATCAGGAGAGTGAAGATTATTGGTCAGCTTCCTGGCAGCCGGTAGGAAAAGATCTGAATTCTTATAAGAGCGAATGTCATCATGGTACAGCATACACAAAGATGATGGCTGATTATAGCGAGATCCATTCAGAAGTAAGATACTATGTTCCGCTGAATCAGTCTTATGAAGTGTGGAATCTTGCAGTGACAAATACCTCGGATCGCATGCGCAAGATCAATGTAACAGGCTATGCAGAATTTACAAACAACAGCAATTACGAGCAGGATCAGGTAAATCTTCAGTACTCTCAGTTCATTACAAGAACAGTGTTCCGTGGAAACCGTGTGCGGCAGATGATCCATGCCAATCTGGATCAGCTGGAAGATGGAAAAGATGTGGATGACAAGATCGTTGTTGACCGTTTCTTCGGACTTGCAGGTGCAAAGGTTGATTCCTGGTGTGGAAGCAGGGAAGGTTTCCTTGGAAGATATCATGGATACAACAATCCGGTCGGAGTGGAAGATGGTATTTTAAATTGTGAAGGAAATTATAATGAAAATGGATGTGGAGCATTAGCTACAATCCTGACTTTATATCCGGGAGAGACAAAAGAAATAGCATTTCTTGTTGGTATGAAAGAAGATGTTGATGCAGAAACAATCGTGTCTCGTTATGAGGATTGTGAAACAATCTGCAGAAATGAACTGGAAGAATTAATCCAGTACTGGCATGGACATCTGTCCCATTTCCAGGTGAAGACACCAAGCGAAGAATTTAATATAATGATCAATACATGGAATGCATATAACTGCTTTATGACATTTATCTGGTCACGTGCTGCATCCTTTACATATTGTGGACTGAGAAATGGATACGGTTATCGTGACACAGTACAGGATATCCAGGGTGTGATCCATCTGGCACCGGAGATGGCAGTAGAGAAGATCCGCTTCATGCTTTCTGCACAAGTAAATAATGGTGGAGGGCTTCCACTTGTAAAATTCACACACAATCCGGGACATGAGGATACACCGGATGATGCTTCTTATGTGCAGGAGACAGGACACCCGGCTTATCGTGCAGATGATGCGCTGTGGCTGTTCCCGACAGTATACAAATACATTTCCGAGACGGGAAATCTGGAATTTATCGATGAAGTGATTCCGTTTGCAAATAAAGAAGAAGGTACCGTGTACGAGCATTTGAAACGTGCAGTAGATTTCTCCATGAATCATCTTGGAAAGCATGGTATGCCGGCAGGCTTTATGCTGACTGGAATGACTGCTTAAGACTCGGAAAAGATGGAGAGTCAACCTTCGTTGCATTACAGTTCTACTATGCAATGACAATTTTGAAGGAATTTGCTGAGTATAAGAAAGACACAGAATATCTGAATTATCTGGAGGAAAGTCAGAAGAAGCTGGAAAAACTGATCCAGGATCTCTGTTGGAACGAAGACCGCTTTATCCGTGGCTTCACAGAGGATGGTGAAGTGATCGGACAGCGCACAGATCCGGAGGCAAATATGTGGCTGAACCCACAGAGCTGGTCTGTGATCAGTGGGCTTGCAAATGAAGCGCAGGCAGATCTTGCACTTCAGAATGTATATGACAAACTGAATACAGAATATGGTGCAATCCTGATGGATCCTCCGTATCATGCACATGCATTTGACGGTGCACTGGCTGTGATCTACAATGCCGGAACAAAGGAAAATGCAGGAATTTTTTTCACAGTCTCAGGGATGGATCATTCTTGCAGAGGCGCTTCGTGGACACGGAGAGAGAGCATTTAACTATTTTATTGAAAATGCACCGGCTGCACAGAATAATCGTGCAGAGATCAGAAGACTTGAACCATACTGCTATGGACAGTTTACAGAAGGAAAACACAGCCCGAACTTCGGCCGTTCTCATGTACACTGGCTGACAGGAACAGCATCTACGGTTATGGTGGGATGTGTAGAAGGAATTCTCGGAATGCGGCCAGACTTCTATGGACTGAAGATTGCTCCGTCAGTACCGAAAGAGTGGGAGGAATTTGAAATCGAAAAAGATTTCAGAGGTTCACATTTACATATCGTTGTGAAAAATCCGGGGCATGCAGAGTCAGGATGTGAAAAACTTTTCGTAAATGGAGAACAAATGAAAGATAATTATATTCCACAGGAGAAGTTAACAAAGACAACAGAGGTAGAATTATTCCTTTCTTAAATGAAATGACGAGGGACTGGACATGAGAAAAATCAATTTTACAGATAAAAACGGAACATTTACGATTACAAATCCGGAAAATTATAGTGGACTTTACTTACCACTGGCAGGAGAAGAAGGTCTGAAATCCAGTATTACACCAACTTTGGGGGGAGATAGTAAAACGGATCAGAATCATTTCCTTCTCGAACCTGTCAGCATTGAAAACCTTCACAATAACCGTGGCACCAGAAATTTCTGGTGTCGGGTAGAAGGAAAAGGCTACTGGTCAGCATGTGGAGTTTCAGCGGAGCAGGAGTTTGATAAATATACAGACAGACAGGATGAAAGCACTCTGGAAGCAGGCATGATGTGGCAGAAGTTGACAAGAACTTCAAAAAAATATCATCTTCAGTCAGAAATCACATCCTTTGTTTCTATTGATGGCACAACAGAGATCCAGCTGATCAAGATTACAAATCTTTCGGAAGAAGAACAGGAAGTAACACCGATCGTTGCCATTCCGGTTTATGGAAGAAGCGCAGATAATATCCGCGACCACAGACATGTTACATCACTTCTTCACAGAATCGACACGAAAGAATGTGGCGTAGAAGTTACACCGGTATTATCCTTTGATGAGCGTGGACATCAGAAAAATGATACGACTTATTTTGTATATGGTTTTACAGCAGAAGGAAATGCCCCGAAGGAGTTTTATCCGACTGTTGAAAGCTTTATTGGAGAGGGAGGTTCTTTCCTGATTCCGGAAGCAGTACGTGTAGAAAAAAAGGGATGTACCGCAGGCTGCCATCTGGAGGGGAAAGAGGCTGTTGGGGCATTCAGGTTTGAACGCAGAAAATTAAAAGCAAATGAATCAATAGAGTATGTTGTTCTTGCCGGAGCAACGGGAGAAAAGGCTTCCATTTCAAAAATCTGTACTCTATTTGGTACGAAGGAGCAAGCGGAAAACGAGCTTGCCAAAGTGAAAAAGTATTGGACAGAAAAAGTAAATGTAGAGTTTGAAACCGGTGATGAAGCTACAGACAATTATCTGAAGTGGATTTGCTTCCAGCCAATTTTAAGAAGAATTTATGGATGTTCCTTCCTTCCATATCACGATTATGGAAAAGGAGGAAGAGGCTGGAGAGATCTCTGGCAGGATTGCCTTGCACTTCTGATTATGAATCCCTCAAACGTCCGTCAGATGATCGTGGATAATTATGGCGGAGTAAGAATTGATGGAACAAATGCGACAATCATCGGAAATAAGCAGGGTGAGTTTATTGCAGACAGAAACAATATTACACGTGTCTGGATGGATCATGCATTCTGGCCATTTGTAACGACTCGTCTGTATCTGGATCAGACAGGAGATATGGAGGTTCTGTTTGAAAAGGTTCCGTATTTTAAAGATTTGCAGTCTATGAGAGGTACTGCACATGATAAGTTTTGGAACAGCGAATATGGACAGAAGCAGAAAACAGAAAGAGACCACATTTATTTCGGAACAGTTTTGGAGCATATTCTTTTACAGAATCTGTGTGCGTTCTATGATGTAGGAGAGCATAATGAAATGCGTCTTCATGGTGCCGACTGGAATGATGCACTGGACATGGCATGGGAGAAGGGTGAAAGTGTTGCATTTACTTGTGCTTATGCCGGAAATTTGAGAAATATTGCAAAAACACTCCGTCAGTTGGAAGAAATCAGTGGAAGCAGCAAGATTGAAATTGCACATGAGATGGAAGATCTTCTTGCAGGAAGCGTGGAACTGTATGAAGATGCAGCACGTAAGCAGGCACTCCTTGCAGGATACGCAAAAAAATGTGAACATAATATCAGTGGAGACACAATTGTTGTAAGACTGGATCAACTTGCTGCTAATCTTGAGGGAAAAGCAGACTGGATGATGAAAAACATCCGTGCCAACGAATGGGTGAAGGATGGAGAAGATGGCTGGTTCAATGGCTATTATGATAACCATGGCAGAAAAGTAGAAGGCGTTATGGATGAAAGCGTGAGAATGATGCTGACCGGACAAGTATTTGCCATTATGAGTGGAACGGCAACAGAAGATCAGGTGGAATCTATCTGCAGGAGTGCAGACAAGTATCTTTATGATCAGAAAGCCGGCGGATACCGTTTGAATACAAACTTCCATGAGGAAAAATTTGATCTTGGAAGAATGTTTGGATTTGCTTATGGCGAGAAAGAGAATGGAGCAGTGTTCTCACACATGGCTGTTATGTACTCAAATGCATTGTACCAGAGAGAATTTGCAAAAGAAGGAAATAAAGTACTTCAGGCACTTTTAGATGCAGCAATGGAATTTGATAACAGTAAGATGTATCCTGGACTTCCGGAATATTTTGATAATCAGGGAAGAGGCCTCTATGCATATCTGACAGGCGCTGCAAGCTGGTATATGCTTACCATGATCACAGAAGTGTTTGGGGTGAAAGGAGATTGCGGTGACTTGAAGATCGCACCTGCACTTATGCCGGAACAGTATAATCAGGATGGAAAAGCAGTACTTAAGATGACATTTGCCGGAAGGAACTTTGAGATTATATTCTATAATAAAGAAAAGAAAGAATTTAATCAGTTGAAGATCCGGAAAGCAGTTTGCGATGGAAAAGCATTAGAAATAGCAGCTGAAAGGTGTACAATACTTTCAAAGAGAGAGATTCAGATGCTTTCAGTGAAAGAGACACATAAGATTGAAATTGAATTAGTATAATCGACAGATTAAAAAAAGATAAAAATACTGTCAGAAAGAGAATTGCTTTCTGACAGTATTTTTTGTGGGAAAATCTGAGAATTCTTCTGAGAAGAAATCTGATGTTACCACATGCTTTTATAGTATTTGTCCCGGTACTTCTTTGGGGTGAGCCCGGTAAAGCTCTCGAATGTCTGGATGAAGTGACTCTGTGAAGAAAAAGCAAGATAATTTGCGATATCTACAATTGATTTATCTGAGTATCGCAGCAGATGAGTTGCTTTTTCTATCTTCTGCTCACGGATATAATCGCTGACAGAGACTCCCAGATTCTGCTTGAAAATGCGTGAAAGATAATTCGTGGAAAGTTCGGTGTGGTCAGCAAGAACCTGAATCGTGATTCTTTCTTTGATGTGACTGTAAATATAATCAACACATTGCATAACGGGTTTTGATAAAATGGAACTCTTTTTCTGAAGAATCATCTTACCTGTAAAATCCTTTGCCATCTCATGGTGAAGATCTGCAACCTGACGGATCGTTGTGCAGGAATCCATCTTCAGAATATAGAAGTCGCTGAGCCTGTAAGCCTGCTCTGGTTCGAGCCCGCCGTCGATACAATAACGGGTCAACATTGCAGCAGTGACAACAAAGTGGTATTTTATATTAGTAAGCGCATTACGGGACAGAACGCCTGTTCCTTCCAGGCGAATAAATTCATCTTCGGAACAGTTTTTAATGACTGCTTCCATGTCGCCGGAGCGTACAGCATTATAGAAAGAATATTCTACAGTTGGTGATCTGTGAAGCGTTTCTAATTCGTTGTTTTCGAGTTCTGCATTGTACCATTCATTAGATAAAGCCATAAAAAACCTCCTTTTTTATATTATGACACGAATTTGATATTTTGTTAAGATAAATAATATAATCGGAGGAAAAAAGATGGTATATTTAGTTCAACACCAAGAAAAGCATAGCAGAGTGCTTAGATAAAGGAGGATTTATAAATGAAAAAGAGAGTTGTTGCGATTCTTATGGCAACAGTAGTTGCTGTTGGATTACTTGCCGGATGTGGAAGCAAAGGGGAAAATGGCGGAGAGGCAGTACAGAAGAAGGAAAGGTAATTAACATTTATTCTTGGAATGATGAGTTCCGTGAGAGACTGGAAGCTGTATATCCTGAAGTTGAGTCAACATCCAAAGATGGAACTGTTACAACATTGAAAGATGGAACAGAGATCCACTGGATCATCAATCCAAATCAGGATGGTGTTTATCAGCAGAAACTTGATGAGGCACTTATGAAACAGGCAGATGCTGATACAGATGATAAGTAGATATCTTCCTGTCAGAGACAGACTATGTATACAAATATACAGATGCTGAAGCAGACGCTGCAATGCCACTGAAGGATCTTGGAATTGATCCGGATAAAGATCTTGCAGATCAGTACGACTTCACAAGAACAACAGCATCTGATGCAGACGGAGTTCAGAGAGGATCTACATGGCAGTGCTGTCCGGGAACAATGGTTTACCGTCGTGATATTGCAAAAGAGGTATTCGGAACAGACGATCCGACTGCTGTAGGTGAAAAAGTAAAAGACTGGGATACTATGAAACAGACAGCAGAAGAACTGAAGCAGAAAGGATATTATGCATTTGCTTCTTATGCTGATACATTCCGTCTCTATGGAAACAACATTTCTGATTCATGGGTAAAAGATGGAGACACAAAGGTTACAGTTGATCCAATGATCATGCAGTGGATTAATGATTCAAAAGAATGGCTGGATGCAGGTTACTTAAACCCGACAGTAAAAGGTCAGTGGAATGATGACTGGAACAAAGCAATGGGAAGTCAGTCCAAAGTATTTGCATTCCTCTTCCCGGCATGGGGTATTGATTTCACACTGAAACCGAACTGGGATGGAGAAGACGGCGTATGGGCAGTAACAAACCCACCGCAGGAATACAACTGGGAGGATCTTACATCCATGTTGCAACAGGTACAGATAATCCGGAACATGCAAAAGACATTATCCTTTCTATGACAGCAAAAAAAAGATAATCTGTTAAAGATCTCCCAGGATTACTCAGACTTTACAAATACAAAATCCGGTATGCAGGAAGCAGCAAACGATGATGCTACATATGGTTCAGAATTCCTTGGCGGACAGAACCCATTCCAGTATTTTGCACCAGTTGCTGAAAACATCAAGATCGCACCACTTTCCGCTTACGATCAGGGATGTGTGGAGTTGCTCCAGAACTCATTCAGCGATTACTTCCAGGGCGAAGTTGACTTTGAGAAAGCAAAATCAAACTTTGAAACAGCAATTAAAGAACGTTATCCTGACATTACAGAGGTTGTTTGGCCAGAATAATGTCTGGAATGAACAGATACTAACGCAGGGAGCTCTGTGACAACAGAGCCTCTGTTCTGTTAGA
>ENA-OQBJ01000569-OQBJ01000569.1-human-gut-metagenome-genome-assembly--contig:-NODE-569-length-18909-cov-3.159301_pt1 | contig 18909 bp, 18 predicted proteins | sample MGYA00242743_ERZ504545 | MGnify/ENA primary metagenome ERZ504545 (study PRJEB26092, sample SAMD00036252) | human gut metagenome | host: Homo sapiens | study: EMG produced TPA metagenomics assembly of...
GGCCGTGTCTCAGTCCCAATGTGGCCGGTCACCCTCTCAGGTCGGCTACTGATCGTCGGCTTGGTAGGCCGTTACCCCACCAACTACCTAATCAGACGCGGGTCCATCTCATACCACCGGAGTTTTTCACACCGTACCATGCGGTACTGTGCGCTTATGCGGTATTAGCAGCCGTTTCCAACTGTTATCCCCCTGTATGAGGCAGGTTACCCACGCGTTACTCACCCGTCCGCCGCTCAGTCACCAAGGCTTCAATCCGAAGAAATCCGTCAAGGTGCTTCGCTCGACTTGCATGTGTTAAGCACGCCGCCAGCGTTCATCCTGAGCCAGGATCAAACTCTCGTTAAAAGTGTTCGTTCCGGTCAGAATTAACTACTAGCTAATTCATCCCTTTTACTGTCTGTCACATTCTCATGTGACGGGTGCATCTCTTAGATGCTGTTCTTAAAAAATCTTCTCTTAAGAAATTTTCAAGGTTGTTGTCTATTGTTTAATTATCAAGGTTCTTCGCTGTTCTTGTTGATAAGAAGTAGCTCTGATATTTTATCACGCCGTTTCTCACTTGTCAAGAACTTTTTTATTTTTCTTTTCGCTGTCTGTTCCGGATTTTTTCTCCCTCACAAGTCAGCCTATTTAGATTATCACATTGACTTCTCTTTGTCAAGAACTTTTTTCACGTTGTCCAGCGATCTGCTCTCGCATCCTGTCCCACAGTGGCCCTTGGCTTATTCTTTTCATCGGTCTGTCTCAGCGACAAGTGGTATCTTATCACGGGAAAAGTGAATTGTCAATGTTTTTTCTGTTTTTTATTTTTTTCGCACAATTCAGACAATTCACTTTTGTTTTTACTTACAGCATCATGCTGCTCATATGTTGTCCTTTATTTCGCCCAATACAAAACAGCAGCCTTCAAAAACTCTGCACATCCTGACACTTCTTTATCATAAATAACGCAGTGTACGTGTACTCACTCCTGTCATTTCTGCCACTTCCTGAATACTGTATTCCATCTTTCTACCTCCTGCCGGATTTTAGTATACAAGTTGACGCCGTGTCAAAGTCAAGACATTTTCCCGCCTATTTGAGAAAGAATTTCACCAGATTCATCTTCCCTTTTGTAAATGGAGGATAACAGACCGGAAGATTCCAGTCAGCCGGTTTATAAAATACACTTTTTTCATGAGTAAATGTATCAAAACTATACTTTCCGTGATATTGTCCCATTCCGGATGCTCCGACTCCCCCAAACGGAAGATCTGGATTGATCAGATGACTGATCGTATCATTGACACACACACCGCCCGAAGACACCCGTTCCAAAACGAACTTTTCTGCAGATCTTTTTTTCGTAAACAGATACAGCGCAAGTGGTTTTGCTCTTTTATTCACAAAACGTACTGCATCTTCCAGCTTGTGGTATGACAGAACCGGCAATATCGGACCGAACAGTTCTTCCTGCATAGACGCCGCATTCTGATCCTTTCCGAGATCCAGAATGGCCGGCTCGATATAACGTTGCAGTGTATCTGCCTCTCCTCCGCAGAACAAATATTTCGCATCCTGCTCCAGTATTTTCTGCAGACGTTCCATATGCCGTTCATTTACAATCCTGCCGAAATCTGGATTCTTTTTTATTTCTTTTCCATATAGATGAGAAAATGCTGTTTTCATCTCTGTTAAGAACTGCTGTTTTCTGCTCTCATCCACAAGCACATAATCCGGCGCCACACAGGTCTGTCCCGCATTCAAGAGTTTTCCCCACGCAATTCTTCTTGCTGCCTCTTTTATATTTGCAGTTTTTTCGATAATAACCGGACTTTTTCCACCTAATTCCAATGTCACCGGCGTCAGATTTTCTGCTGCCGCTTTCATAACGATCCTTCCGACACGTTCACTCCCTGTAAAAAAGATATAATCAAATTTCTGAGAAAGTAATTCCTGATTGACCTCCACTCCACCTTCCACACAGGCAATATATTCTTCTTTAAATGTAGAGTGTACGATCTGATACATTGCTTCTGAAACATGTGGGGTAAGTTCTGATGGTTTGAGTACTGCACAGTTTCCTGCCGCAATCGCTCCGATCAGAGGCTCTGCCAACAACTGTACTGGATAATTATATGGTCCCAGAATAAGCACACTTCCATAAGGTTCTTTTTGAATCTTACTTTTGCCCGGAAATAAATACAGCGGTGTTCTCACACGTTTTGGAGCCGACCATTTCTGAAGATTTTGAATCGTATATCGAATATCAGCAAGTACAAATCCAATCTCTGTGGCATAAGATTCAAATACAGATTTTCCAAGATCTTTCTTTAATGCCTCCTCCAAAACCGTTTCATTTTTTCGCATTGCATCTGCCAACAGTTGTAACTGGCAGATACGAAATGCAAGATCCCGAGTCCGTCCGGTTTCAAAAAATTGTTTTTGTGCCTCTGTTAACTTTGAAAACATTCTATTTTTCTCCATATCTTTTTACACATTAGCTCCTTTCTTCGGATGTTCATATTTCTCAATTATAACACTGCCGTATCGCCTTCTCAATTCATCTTTGATTCCTTTTCGCACGATCGGCAATTTTATTTTTGACAATTTCTTTCATTTCAGTCGGGATATGATATAATCATTTTGCGAAATGTTGTTCAAAAAATGATACAGAAAGAAGGACCATATATTTATGAAAACAAATTCAAAGAAATGGTTGAAACGCCTGGGAATCTTCCTCGGAACTCTGATACTGATCGTAGTCGGCTATGTTGTTTATGTATTTTCCAGTTACTATCGTCTGGAAGACAAGCAAAAACTGACGATCACCGGAAAATCTACAGAAAAGGCAAAAACCAAAAAAAGTTACCGCATCACATCTGGAAATATCGGTTTCGGCGCATACAGTGACGACTATTCTTTCTTTATGGACGGTGGAAAAGAAAGCCGTGCCCGTTCCAAAGATGCCGTCATTGAAAACGTCAGCAGCTATGCAGAAGCTGTAGCTCAATTAAACCCGGATTTTATGCTGTTCCAGGAAGTGGATATTGACGGAACAAGAAGTTATCATGTGGATGAACGCAAATTATTGCTTTCACAGACACTTTCAACCGATAACACCTCACGAAATTACACATTTGCTCAGAACTATGACAGCCCTTATCTGTTCTATCCGATTCTGGAGCCACACGGAAAGAACAAATCCGGTATGCTTACAGTTTCTAACATGAAGATCACGGAATCCATCAGACGCTCTTTACCGATCGAGGATGGATTTATGAAACTGCTGGATCTGGATCGCTGTTATAGCGTCAACCGGATTCCGACAGAAAACGGAAAGGAACTTGTCCTGTACAATCTGCATCTTTCCGCTTATACATCTGATCCGAGCACCGCGGACAATCAGCTGCGGATGCTGTTTGAGGATATGAAAGAAGAATATGTCGCTGGAAATTATATTATTGCGGGCGGTGATTTCAATAAAGATCTGCTTGGAAATTCTGCTGAGATTTTTGGTCACAAGGAATTAGAAGACAACTGGGCAAAACCGATATCCGAAGAACTGATTCCTGATTTCATGCAGTTGATTGCACCGTTTGACGAGAAAAATCCGGTACCGTCCTGCCGAAACGCAGATCAGCCTTACAGCGAATCTGATTTTGTTGTAACAGTAGATGGTTTTCTGGTATCTGATAATGTGACTGTAGAAGATGCACTGGTTCTGGATACCGGTTTTAAATGGAGTGATCATAATCCGGTTTATATGAATTTTGTTTTAGAGTAAAAAAGTACAGGCTGATGTTTTGCAAAGAACACCAGCCTGTATTTCTATTCATAATGTGTTTTTACATATTCATCCATCGCATCTGCGATCATTTTCGAATACTTCACCGCCTCTACCACGGTCTTTGCACCGGTCACTACATCTCCGGATGCGAAAATCCCCGGCATGGTGGTCTCTCCATTTGCATCTGTCTTGAGCAATCCCCGATCATCTACCTGCAGCTCTTTATCCCGGTTCACGATCCGATCCTGCGGTCCCTGAGAAATCGAAATAATGATACTGTCAGCCGGAACAAGCCTGGCAGTCTCTTCTTTTTTCACCAGTTTTCCATCTTCGGTCCATTCCACATCACAGATAATGGCTCCTTCATCCCGGATTTCAATGGCCGTCTGCAGATATTCGAACTCTACTCCGTCCAGTTTTGCATACTCCACCTCTTTTGGGGATGCCGCCGGAATTTCTGTGATGGAATAGACGGTTACATGCCGGGAGCCTTTACGAATTGCCGTTCTTGCCACATCCATTGCCGCATTCCCCGCACCGATGACAAGTACCCGTTCTCCCAGATCATAGACATCCGGATTGTTCAGATAATTGATTCCGTAGTGCACATTTCCAAATGTTTCTCCCGGTATATGCAGCTGATACGGTCTCCAGGTTCCTGTTCCGATAAATACGGCATGATATCCGTCTCTTAAAAGATCTTCCACACCTGTGGAACCACCCAGCGCAAAATTGGGCCTAAATAAGATACCCAGCTCTTTCATTTTTACATAATAGCGGTCTAAAATGGACTTTGGCAGACGAAATTCAGGAATTCCATAACGCATGATTCCTCCGATCTTCTCTTTTACCTCAAAAATCGTCACTTTATATCCTCTGCACGCCATCAAAATAGCGATTGTGATTCCTGCCGGACCCGCGCCGACAACTGCGATCCGTTTGCCGTTTTTCGGAAGCTGCTCCAGCTTCATCCGGTCAAAGCAGGTATCTGAAATATAATTTTCAATCGAAGAAATATGCACCGGTTCTCCTTTTATGCCTTTCACACAATGCCCTTCACACTGTTTTTCGTGGTCACAGACCAGAGAACAGATGACAGACAGCGGATTGTTGGCAAACACCATTTCTGCCGCCTCCGGCATCTCTCCTTGCAGCAGCATCTGGATCATCACAGGAATCGGGGTATGGATCGGACACCCTTCCTGACATCTCGGTTTTTTACAGTTTAAACATCTTTTTGCTTCATCAATGACATGCAGTCCCATTGTTATTACAACTCCTTATTTTACGATCTGTTATCCGGATAGATGATTTGTATTTTTATGCACAATAACAATTTATCACACAAAAAAAGAAAGTCAACAATCGTTATTTTGTTGACTTTCCTGTTATTTTATTCACTTATTGAAGATCTTATAATCTGCATTTAAAATCTTCATATCCGAACGATTTCACGATCTCACATTCTCCACTTTCGCGTTCCCACACAATATCCGGAAGACGCATTCCATTGAATGTATTATTTTTTACAGTCGTATAGATCGCCATATCTCCAAATGTGAGTCTGTCTCCTACTTTCAGCGGCTGATCAAAAGAATAACTTCCGATCACATCTCCTGCCAGACAGGTCGGACCGCCAAGCAGATACGTATATTCTTTTTCCTTCGCCTCTCCAGAATCAAACAGAGGCGGGCGATACGGCATCTCGATCACATCCGGCATATGACACGCTGCAGAGACATCCAGTACCGCAATATCATTATGTACAATATCTTCCACTGTTGTGATCAAATGGCCCGCATTTAACGCCACCGCTTCTCCCGGTTCCAGATAGACCTGTACATTGTAGGTGTCCTGAATCCTGCGCACACAGGAGATCAGAAGCTCTCTGTCATAATCCGCTCTTGTAATATGATGACCGCCGCCAAAATTCACCCATTTTAACTGTTTCATCCACTTGCCGAACTTTTCTTCCACTGCTTTCAACGTGATTTCCAGAGCATCTGCATTCTGCTCACAGAGTGTGTGAAAATGCAGTCCCTCTACGTAAGATGGCAGTGTTTCCGGAAATTCGGATACCAGAATCCCAAGACGGGAGCCCGGTGCACAAGGATCATAAATCGCATGCTCTCCCTGCGTGGAACATTCCGGATTTACACGGATCCCCACACTTTTTCCGGCTTTTGCAGCACGTTCTCCGAAACACTCAAGCTGTGAAAACGAATTAAACACGAGATGTTCGCAGCTTTCCAGCACCTCTTCAAATTCATCTTCCCGATATGCCGGAGAAAAAATATGATTTTCTTTGCCCATACATTCTTTCCCGAGCTTTGCTTCATACAAGCCGCTGGCAGTCGTTCCATCCAGATACTCTCCGATGAGAGGATAACAGGAATACATAGAAAATGCTTTCTGTGCCAGCAGGATCTTACATCCGCTCTGCTGTCGGATTTCCTGTAAAATCTGCAGATTCTTTTTCATTTCTGACTCCATGATGACATAGCATGGAGTCCTTAATTCTTCTCTTTTCATTTCTGATGTCCGTTTCTTAATCTACCATCTGAGGGTTTTCTACCACTTTCCATGGAAGTCCAAACTCATTGAGGGCATCCATAAACGGATCCGGATCAAACTCTTCGATATTGTAAACACCGTCTTTGTCCCATGTCTTTGTCATGAGCATCATAGCACCGATCATTGCCGGAACGCCTGTAGTATAGGCAACGGCCTGTGATCCCACTTCTTTATAGCACTCTTCATGATCGCATACATTGTAAATATAGATCGTCTTCTCTTTTCCGTCTTTCTTTCCTGTAAAAATACATCCAATATTTGTCTTTCCTTTTGTTCTCGGTCCAAGAGATGCCGGATCCGGAAGAACAGCTTTCAAAAACTGAAGCGGTACGATTTCTTTTCCTTCGTACATAATCGGCTCAATGGATGTCATTCCTACATTTTCCAGACATTTCAGATGTGTCAGATAGCTCTGTCCAAATGTCATAAAGAAACGGATTCTTTTGATTCCCGGAATATTCAGTGCCAGAGATTCGATTTCTTCATGGTGCAAAAGATACATATCTTTCATTCCCACTTCCGGAAAATCGTATTCTCTCTTGATCTCCATCGGCTCTGTCTCTACCCAGTGTCCGTCTTCCCAGTAAGAACCTTTTGCAGAAACCTCGCGGATGTTGATCTCCGGATTGAAGTTCGTTGCAAACGGATAGCCGTGATCTCCTCCATTGCAGTCCAGAATATCGATATAATTAATCTCGTCAAAATAATGTTTCAGCGCATATGCAGAAAATACTCCTGTTACTCCGGGATCAAATCCACTTCCCAACAACGCTGTAATTCCTGCTTTTTCAAATTTCTCACGGTATGCCCACTGCCATTTATATTCGAATTTTGCAGTATCTTCCGGCTCATAATTTGCAGTGTCTACATAATCCACTCCTGTCGCAAGGCAGGCATCCATAATTGTAAGATCCTGATATGGAAGTGCCAGATTCAGTACTACGTCCGGTTTTTCCCTTTCGATCAGTGCAATCAGTTCTTCTGGATTATCTGCATCCACCTGTGCAGTTGTAATCGTTCCGTTGTAGGAAGCCTGCAGTTTTTCTTTCAATGCCTCACATTTTGAAACCGTACGGCTGGCAATACAGATCGCATCAAACACTTTACTGTTCTGACAACATTTGTGTACAGCTACACTTGCAACTCCGCCACATCCAACAATCAATACTTTTCCCATTTTTTTATCTCCTTCTTTCTTGTTTTTTCTTCTATTAAACTTGCAGTGCAAGTAAAAATTCTCTGATAATCTTTCCGGCTACTGCTGTGGAAACTCCACTTGGATCATAAACCGGGCTCAGTTCATTCACATCACATCCGACCACGTTGACTCCCTGTGCTGTCTGGATCACAGCATTCATCAGTTCCACAAATGTGACACCGCCCGCCTCCGGAGTTCCTGTTCCCGGAAATACAGACGGATCCAGCACATCCAGATCCAGTGTGATGTATACCGGTTTTCCCTGCAGTTTCTCAATTACTTCTGCCAGTCCGTCAAGATTGAACTTATGCATCTTCACATGCCCTTCTCTTGCCCAGCGAAACTCTTCTCTGTCACCGGATCGGATTCCAAACTGATAGATCCTGTCATCTCCCAAAAGCTCCCAGCATCTTCTCAGTACACAGGCATGAGAATATTGAACGCCCAGATAATCTTCTCTTAAATCTGCATGTGCATCAAAGTGGATGATATGCAGATCCGGATATTTCTCTGCTGCTGCACGGACACTTCCCAGTGTCACCAGATGCTCTCCGCCGATCATAAACGGAATTTTCCCGCTGCTTAAAATAATCTCGGTACAATCCTGAATCTCAGCCAGCACTTTTTCCGTATCTCCGATCGGCAGCTCCAGATCTCCACTGTCAAAAATCTTATAATCTGTCAGATCTTTTCCCTGATACGGACTGTAAGTTTCCAGTCCATAAGACTCATTGCGAATTGCCTGACTTCCAAATCTTGCCCCCGGACGGTAGGAAGTCGTGGAATCAAAAGGTGCACCGAACAACACGATCTCTGATTCATTATACTCCGCATCACATCCGATGAACGTCATTACATTTTTATTCAACATCTTTTACAAGCTCCTCCACATACGCCGGTAATGCAAAGACTCCGTGGTGCACTCTCGGCAGATAATATTTTGTATGAATCCCCCGCAGATTCCAGGAAACTCCATCCAGGTCATTGAGCGGATGGTATTTCTTAGACGCAAATCCGAACAGCCAGTGTCCTGACGGATAGGACGGAATATGCGCCTGATAAATCTTACTGATCGGGAAGGATTCTATAATTCTCTTGTGCATTCTCTGACACTGAAATGCCTCTTCTGTATAAAACGGACTTTCATGCTGGTTGATCATGATCCCGTCTTCATGCAGGGCATTGTAACAATTGCCGTAAAATTCCTTTGTAAACAATCCCTCCGCAGGACCAAACGGATTTGGAGAATCAATCAGGATCAGATCATACACATTGGATCTGGAACGCACAAACCGCAGTCCATCTTCATTATAGATTGTCACGCGATCGTCATCCAGGCTGCTTGCAATCTGCGGAAAATATTTCCGACAGACTTCAACCAGAAGAGGATCTACTTCTACGACGTCTATCTTCTGAATGGTATTATATTTTGCAAGCTCCCGCACACATCCGCCGTCACCTCCGCCGATGACCAGCACATTCTCTACCTTCGGATGTACTGCCATAGGAACATGCGCCATCATCTCATGGTAGATAAATTCATCTTTTTCTGTCAGCATCAGATCTCCGTCCGCTACGAGAATCTTACCAAATTCTTTTGATTCGAGAACATCGATTCGCTGAAACTCGCTCTGCGCACTGAACAGCTGCTTGTCCACACGGATGGACAGTTTCACATTGTCCGTGTGTTCATCTGAAAACCACATTTCCATCACTTTTATCCCCCTTATATCAGAACATTTAAATATTCGATTGCCGCATCTTCAGGTCCCGTCATGGAACACCCCTTTTCTTTGGCATAGAGAATATACTCGATTACATCTTTTGTGATCTTCTCTCCCGGTGCCAGAATCGGAATTCCAGGCGGATAACACATTACGAACTCACTGCAGATTCTGCCTTCTGACTCCCGGATCGGCACTGCCTCTTTTTCCGCATAGAAAGAATCCTGCGGACTCATGATGACCTCTGGTTCAATATATTCCTGGCTGAGCATACCCGTCTTGTCTTTCTGATATCTGCGCTTTACTTCTGCCAGTGCACTTACCAGACGCTCAATCTCCTGGATCCGGTCTCCGATAGACAGATATGCCAGAATATTCCCGATATCTCCAAATTCGATCTGAATATCATACTCATCCCGCAGAATATCATAGACCTCGATTCCCGCAAGACCAATTTCCAGCGTATGGATGGACAGCTTCGTTGTATCAAAATCATAAATACTGTCTCCATTGATCAGCTCTTTTGAAAATGCATAATATCCTCCGATCCGATTGATCTCTTCTCTTGCATAATCCGCCAGCGCCGCCACTCTTGCAAAAGATTCCCTGCCGCGCAACACCAGATTTCTTCTGGAAATATCCAGACTGGACAGCAAAAGATAGGAACCGCTGGTGGTCTGCGTCAGTTGATGATCTGTCTCACATAACCCGCGTGCATGGACGGACCTACAAGCAAAAAGGAACTCTGCGTGAGACTTCCGCCTGATTTGTGCATACTCACAGATGCCATATCTGCCCCTGCCTCCATTGCCGAAACCGGCAGATTCTCTCCAAAATAAAAATGTGTTCCATGGGCTTCATCTACCAGCACCTTCATGCCGTGAGCGTGTGCTTTTTTTACGATAGAACGTAAATCAGAACAAATTCCGTAATACGTCGGATTGTTCACAAATACAGCTACCGCATCCGGATGCTTCTGAATCGCCAGTTCTACCTGAGACACTTTCATACCAAGTGAAATTCCCAGACTGTGCTCCACATCCGGATTGACATAGATCGGAATCGCTCCGCATAACACCAATGCGTTGATCACACTGCGGTGTACGTTTCGCGGCAATATGATCTTATCCCCTTTCTTACAGCAGGAAAGTACCATCGCCTGCACCGAGGATGTCGTTCCCCCTACCATCAGAAATGCATGACTTGCATGAAATGCCTCTGCTGCCAGCTGTTCTGCATCTTTGATAACAGAAACCGGATGACACAGATTGTCCAGCGGTTTCATGGAATTGACATCAATACTGACACAGCGTTCTCCCAGTAATTCCACCAGTTCTTTATTTCCTCTTCCGTGCTTATGTCCCGGAACATCAAACGGTACGATCCGCATCCGCCGGAACCGCTCTAATGCTTCATAGATCGGAGCATTCTCCTGTGATAAATTCTTCATCTTTCTTTCACCTCGCCCTTTTTTGTCAATTCCCCTTTACTTCTGAATGTTTGTGATATAAAAAAAGCGCAGAAAAACGTACGTTACATCTACATTCTTTCTTGCGCTTGCTATGCTTCTTTATATAATGCCAATCTCCTGCTTAAGTACAGGAGCTTTGTCTTTTCTTCTAAGTATAAGCACTACAGATATAAAGGTTTTCGAGTCTATATAGCAAATATTTTACTTTTAATACTCTTATTGACCGTTTCACAAGTTGATGTGCTGTTTACGCACCGGTTATAAAGTAACCAACTTATAAAATTTAAGCTTTTAACTTAATCAATAATGCAGCTTCTGCTGCGTTAAATATTTGCATGGAACTCTCAATATCCGTTCGTTCTCCATACGAATCTATTATACGTGCATAGGTTTCGAATTGCAAGAACTTTTTCCTGAGATTTCTTTCAATCAGATGAGCGCCTGCTACTGTTCACACCAATCCCCGCCTATCCATGCGCAATCGTCGTGCTTGCGCACAAACTAAATGAAGGAGATGCATTTAACATCTCCTCTTCTCTGTGATAAAACAATCTCTCTTTTATAAGTTTCCCCGCATACGATAGGTTCTTTGACTCTGTATCGTATGATGTTCTCTGCACTTCCCGCTTCGAATCTCGTGTTTTTCATGATGCTTTCCAAGCCCATTTTGAAGCAGTGTCTTATTCTCTGACTTCAGCACTTCCTGCGGATATTCTCTTGCATCATCAACTGCAAACCAAAAGCGCATCCTCTGTGCTGCAAACCAGCTCGACAACCGCGGGGTATTTAATTTTTCCTCTGCTGAATGTTCATTGTTATAAATCTGATACTCTGAACATACCCAAACAAATATAATCGTTGTAACTGCTAAAATACATGTTCCCATCAATGCTTCCGTCATGATCATACACTCCTTCCTCTTTTTATAGTATAATTGTTAGCTCTTTTAGGCTCTAAATTCAATATTTTCAGATAAATTTATTCTTTCTTTTTATTTTTCTTTTATTTTTCGCATGAAATAAAAGGCTGTAGCTGCAAGTAAAAGAAGTGTGATCACAAACAAAATATCAGGGCGCACTGAAAAGGTGATTTTCCCTGCCAGAAATACACGGGTCGTCCATCTGCACCTCCAATGAGGCTGATTGTTTCGTTTGCCACCTCTCCCTGCAGTTTTTCAATTCCCGACTTTATCTGATATTCCTGATACATCAGATATCCGGACACCATTCCGCACAACAGGGTCAAAATAATTAAAACAGAACCTATCCAGCCAATTTTGAACTCTCTTTTAACTGCATTTTCCCGCAAAATTTCTTCTGCGATTTTTTTGTCTCTCCCTGATGCGCAACCGCCTCTTCTTCCGAAACTCCGTTTTCGATCATATCCGAAATTATTTCTTCATAATATGCAAGATACTTCTCCCGTTCATCCTTTTTTAATTTTCTCAGACTGTATCGAAGATTCTTGATAAACTGTTCCTTCTTCATTTCTCATCCTCCTCTGCAATATAATCCAATATTTTTAACAACTGTGCTCTGTCTTTGTCAAAAATTTTTCAGATACTGTCTTCCCTCTTCTGTTAGATGAAAATATTTCCGCAATCGATTATTGTACTGTGTGGTATAGGATTTTACTTTTCCACCCATCTCCAATCTTCGCAAAATAGGATACAAAGTGGATTCTGAAATTTCAATCAGATCAGAAACATCTTTTATAATCTGGTATCCGTAGGAATCTTCCTTTCTCAATACTGCTAAAACACATAATTCCAACATTCTTTTTTGATGCAAATCACCTTGACTTCATCGAAGCATTTGCTATAATTTGCTTATAGAATTCCTCTGCTGATGGGGGAAATAACTATGGGAAAACGAACATTATCTGTAAAGAATCTGATGAAACTTCTCTGGAAGATGGAAGATGCATTATTTATCTCAGTACCCGCGGGGAGAATGCAGAGGAAGTTCCAAAAGAACTGGTAATATTTTTGAAATTTGTAAAGGCAGACCTGAAAGAAAGTCAGGAAGATTTCCACGATATCTATGTTAAGCAGTTGCAGAATTCTATCCGACATATTAAGGAAAGCCGTGAAATGGAGGAACGTTTCATGATTTTAGAAGAGATGTTGAGAGATGAGCGTGCGGCCGGACGCAGAGAAGAGCGTCAATCTATATTACGCAGTTTTTTAGAAGATTTTGGATCTATACCACCAGAACTTGAAAAGAAACTCTTTGAGGAATCAGATGCAACTGTTCTGAAAAACTGGTTAAAAATTGCAGCTACATCAAAAAGTATCGAAGAATTTATACAAAAAATCCAGTAATTCTTTACTGGACTGTCAAGTTATCTTATGCTTTTGGGTATTATAGCGGGACATCCCCCATATTCAAAAGCATGTCACAACGCAATCTATGCCTGATCAGGCAGTACTTATCAAAAAAGATGCAGAGGAATTCTATTGTTTTTTAACAACAAAGTGTACAAGCACTCTTTTCAGAATGCCCGTACACTTTTTCTTTTTACAACCCTTTTGTAATCTCTCTCGCTACATACACACCACTCGCTGATGCATGGGACAGAGAATGTGTCACTCCACTTCCGTCACCGATCACGTACAGACCTTTGTACATGGTCTCCAGATGTTCATCCAGTTCTACTTCCATATTATAGAACTTGACTTCCACACCGTAAAGCAAAGTATCATCATTGGCTGTACCCGGAGCGATCTTATCCAGTGCGTAGATCATCTCGATAATTCCATCCAGGATTCGTTTCGGAAGCACAAGGCTTAAGTCTCCCGGCTCTGCCGCAAGTGTCGGTCTGACAAATCCATCCTCAATTCTGTCATGGGTGCTTCGTCTTCCACGGATCAGGTCACCGAATCTCTGCACGATCACACCGCCGCCCAGCATATTGGACAGTCTGGCAATACTCTCTCCGTATCCGTTGCTGTCTTTAAACGGCTCTGAGAAATGCTTTGCCACAAGCAGTGCAAAGTTTGTATTTTCTGTCTGCTTTTCTGTATCTTCGTAGCTGTGTCCGTTTACAGTTACGATTCCGTTTGTATTTTCATTTACTACGATTCCGTATGGATTCATGCAGAATGTACGGACTTTATCCTCAAATTTTTCTGTACGGTATACAATCTTGCTTTCATACAGTTCATCTGTCAAATGGGAGAACACTGCTGCCGGCAGTTCTACGCGGACACCAAGATCTACACGGTTGGATTTTGTCGGGATCTTCATGTCGCGACAGACTTCTTCCATCCATTTACTTCCGCTTCTTCCTACTGAAACAATACACTTCTCGCATTCATCACGGTCTTCTCCATGTGTCACGATATAGCCGTTTTCTGTCTTCTCCAGCTTGTCCACATAGTAATTGAAACGGAATTCTACTTTATCTTTTAATTCTGCGTACAGATTTTCCAGGACTACATAGTTGATATCTGTTCCCAGATGACGGACAGATGCTTCCAACAACTTTAATTTATTCTGCAGACACAGCTTTTTGAACTTGCTTCCTGCAGTGGAATACATCTTGGTTCCTTTTCCACCGTATTCCACATTGATCTCATCCACATAGCGCATCAGATCAATGGCAGTGTCTTTTCCGATATACTCGTACAATGTTCCGCCAAAATCGTTTGTAATATTATATTTTCCATCCGAAAAAGCTCCGGCGCCTCCAAATCCATTCATGATGGCACAGGTCTTGCAGTTGATACAGCTTTTTACCTTCACTCCGTCAATCGGACATTTTCTTTTCTCCAGAGGATTTCCCGCTTCCAGAACCGCAATTTTCAGCTGCGGTGCATCTTTCACCAGCTCATATGCCGCAAAGATTCCTCCCGGACCTGCTCCAATAATGATCACGTCATACTGACTCATATGTTTCTCCTTTCGTTACGGTCATTTTACTCTCACTGTTTCTATTATAGCCAACCATCACGAAAAAAGAAACTGTTTTCCGGATTCTTATGAAATCCTTCCGTTTTCCATCTGATATACCTTTTCCGCCACAGCCATGGTCGATTCTCTGTGGGATACTAAAATAACAGTCTTGTCTTTCCCCATTTTTTTCAGAGATCTTAAGATAATACTTTCATTCAGAGAATCCAGATTGCTGGTCGGCTCATCCAGAAGCAAAAGCGGTGCATCGTGCAGAAATGCTCTTGCCACGCCGATCCTCTGTTTTTCTCCTCCGGAAAGGGTATCTCCCAACTCTCCGACCAGCGTATCGTATCCATTTGGAAGGCTTTCTATAAATTCATGCAGAGATGCTTTTTTTGCTGCCTCTACGATTTCTTCTCTGGAAGCCCCCGGCTTTGCGATCGCAATGTTGTTGGCGATTGAATCGTGGAACAGACACGTCTCCTGTGTCACATAGCTTTCCATATCACGCAGCTCGTTTGTATTGATACCGGACAGTTTTCTGTCTCCCATTCGGATCACTCCGCTGTCTACATCATAAAAACGCATCAGCAGCTTTAACAGCGTTGATTTTCCGGAACCGCTTTTTCCATGGATTCCAATCCGACTGCCTTTCGGAATCGAGATCGAATAGTCTTTTAAAATCTGTTCTTCTTCATAAGCAAAATCAATGTTTTCACAATTGATATCTGCAAATTCTGCGGTTGCCTGACCAGATACTTCTTCAATCTGCGGTTCTTCTTCCAGAAGGGATAACACACGTTCTCCGCTTGCCAGTGTCTGCATCAGATTGTTCGACAGACTGGACAGAGCAACAACCGGTCCGAAAGAACTCATCATCAGGATCGTACAGAGCAGTACTGCGTCAAATCCGATTTCCCCCTGCTGATGCAGCCACGTTGTAAGGAACAGCATTCCAAAAGAGAAAATCAGAATCAGGACATTTGTTCCTCCTCTTTGTGTCCCTTCCAGTTTCTTCATTTCTTTCTGTTTCGCATCAAGCTCCACACTTTTGCGTTCCATCTGCTCTTCCCGTTTTTCTCCGCATCCATATTGGATCGTCTCATCCAGTCCACGAAGACTGTCCAGAACGAAGCTGTTCAGATCACCGAAACGGGTACGAAATTCCATCCCTTTTTCTGAACCTCGTCTGGAATTCCACATGGGCACCAAAACTCCAATTGAAAGATATCCCACAAGGGCGAACAGACCGATCAGCACATGATATCGGAAAAAGAAAATTTCCATGATCAGGGATGTCAGGAATGCGATTGCGATCGGCGAAATCGTATGCGCATAAAATACTTCCAGAAGCTCAATATCTGTTGTGATGATCGAGATCAGATTTCCTTTGTCTCTTCCGTCCAGTTTTGCCGGACAGAGCTTTCTTAAAACCGCAAATACTTTGTGACGGATCAGTGCCAGCAACTTAAACGCAATATAATGGTTGCATGCCTGCTCTCCATAGTGCAGAATTCCGCGCAGTACCGCAATCACTGCAAGGCAGACAAACAATGTCGTCAGAGAAACTCCCTGCCATATTCCCATAATCTGCAGGATTCCAACTCCTGCCAGTACGGTGAGAAAGATCGCACAAAGATATCCTGTGACACCTAGCAGAATCGCTGCTGCCATAACGTGCATCAGGGGACGGATCAGTCCGATCAGTTTTCCCATAATCTGTATTCCACTTCTTCGCTTCATGCTCTTCCCTCCCTTACCTGACACAATTCCTGCTGTTTCTGATACATATTTGCATAGCTTCCTGCTTTTTTCATAAGTTCTCCATGTGTGCCGCTCTCTGTAATCTGACCGTTTTCCAACATATAAATCTGATCCGATGCCACCACATTTGCAAGCCGGTGAGAGATAAACAGAATCGTTTTCGTCTTTGCCAGCTCCCGGATCACTTCCATGATCTGATCCTCACTTTCCACATCAATATTGGACGCTGCCTCATCAAAAATATACATCGGCGTATCATGAAGAAGTGCTCTGGCGATGGCAAGACGCTGTCTCTGTCCTCCCGAAAAGTTACTTCCCTGCTCCTCCAGCATCGTATCCAATCCATTTTGTGCCTGCAAAAAACTCATACAGATTTACCTGTCTGAGCGCTGCTTCCATCTGCTCTTTTGACACAGACGGATCTGCCATTTTCAGGTTTTCTTCTACCGTTCCCTTGAACAGATAACTGTTGTGTCGAACCAACGTGATCTTATCCATCAGACTGGACTCTTTAATCTCCTGAATCGGTACATTATTGATCTGGATCTGTCCCGAAAATGTACGATTCTTCCCTGTCAAAAGTGCCGCAATGGTACTTTTTCCACAACCGGACAGACCCACCAGAGAGACAAATTTTCCGGATGGTATGGTCAGCGAAATATCCCGTAATACCTTTCGCTCCGGCTCATAGGAAAATTCCACATGCTGCAGTGTGACGTCCATTTGTTCGCCCTCAATCTCGTGCTCTCCCCGTTTTGGCTCTTCCATATCCAGAATCTTAAAAATCTTGTCACTTGCCGACATTCCGTTCATGGCAATGTGGAAGAAAGAACCCAGCAAACGCAGTGGAATGAAAAATTCAGATGCAAGCAGAATAATCGTAAACGCCCCTGCGAGTGATACATTTCCTGCCAGATACTCTTTGACAGTCACAATCATTCCAATTGCTGCTCCGCCATATGCTACAATATCCATCACACTGACAGAATTAAGCTGCATAGTGAGCACTTTCATCGTGATCTTACGAAACCGCTCTGATTCGTCGTCCATTTCTTTGGCTTTTTGCTCATCTGCCTGATAAATCTTTAAGGTTGTGAGTCCTTGCAGGTTCTCTAAGAAACTGTCACCAAGTTCTGTATAGATTCCCCAGTATTTGCTCAGCAGTTTCTTTGCGAATTTCTGTACTGCCACGATCGACATCGGAATCAGCGGTACACATACAAGAAGCACAATACATGCCTTGATGCTGATCGGTGACAATACCGCAAACAATGTGATCGGTGCAAGCAGACTGTAGAACAGCTGCGGAAGATATCTCCCATAATAAATCTCCAGCTGCTCGACTCCTTCCGCAGACACCTGAACCACCTCGGAAGTAGATACCTTTTCTTTATAGGCCGCTCCCAAACGCAGCAGCTTCTCATAAATCTGCTTTCTTAAAACCGTCTTTACATCCGCACTTGCCCGATAAGAGGCATATGCAGCTCCTTTTTCGCACAGAACGCGCACAGATTGCCAGGATCACAATTCCTGCCGTTTGCAGCATCACCTGCTGATCCAATGTTTTTTCAAACAGCTGCTGGATCATATTTCCTGCCGCAAACACTGCTGCGATCTGAAACAGCAGTGCGATCCACTGCCAGAAAATATTAGCTCCGATATATTTTCCCGAGCCCTTCAACAGCTTGAGTAGTCTCGTCTTAATCATATGTTTCTTTCCTTCCCATTCTCTTTTTTTCTTTTGCAGAAGTGATCACGTGCCGGATTGCCATGATTGGATGATAAAATAACATTCTCGGTCCGGCAAACCGCATCACATTTCGAATTTCTTCTCTCATCTGCGGCTTGTAACAATGTACCCTGCAGTTACTGCAGAATGTCTTTGTCTCCATAAACGGACATTTATCCACACGCATTGCGGCATAGTCTCTGAGTTTTTCACACTCCTCGCACAGTCCATGATGTTTTTCCACAGTTTTATGTTTTTTCCGGCAATAAAGGTGGATCATCAGATCCACGATCTGCTTTTCTTTTTCCCGTTTGTTCTGCACTTGCTGACTCTTTTTATATCTTTCATTTAAGCCGCCTCAATTCTGATCGTCTTGATTTTTGTAAAGAAATATACATATTTAAAAAGGATCAGCAGAAGAATAAAAATACGCCCCGGCAGATTGCTCATCATAAAAAATGCACACATCAGCATTGCGGATGCCGGAAGCAGAATACACAGCTTTGTCTTTAATGTCATGGCACGCTCCTTTACAAAGCTGTCCAGATGATTTTTGTAAAGCTTCGTCCCCATAAACCACTTGTGAAATCTTTCCGATCCTCTTGCAAAACAAAAAGATGCCACCAGCAAGAATGGAGTTGTCGGCAAAATCGGCAGGATCACTCCCACTGCTCCGATTCCAAGACATAAAACGCTGCTGCCAGCCATAACATTTTCAATGGGTTTTTCTCATACGCTCTCCTTTTTTCACTTCTACCAAAGTTTTTATCATCTATTTTCA
>ENA-OQBJ01000570-OQBJ01000570.1-human-gut-metagenome-genome-assembly--contig:-NODE-570-length-18880-cov-3.423079_pt1 | contig 18880 bp, 18 predicted proteins | sample MGYA00242743_ERZ504545 | MGnify/ENA primary metagenome ERZ504545 (study PRJEB26092, sample SAMD00036252) | human gut metagenome | host: Homo sapiens | study: EMG produced TPA metagenomics assembly of...
CAAAACAAACAAAATGCGTATTCTGGTAGAGTCTCCGAAAACCTTTGAATAATTCGGCCAGATCATAAAGCTCTGTTTCTTCCGGCAGGGTTTCATCTACAATTTTAAGCAGATCTTCATGTATTTCATTACTCTCACATAATTCTTCTTTGCATACTTCCATTTTCTTACCTGTTACCTTTCCGGCTTATCACAAAAGGTTTCTGCTGATTTGCCTGTTTCTTATAAATTCTTTACAAATAATGTACGGATCGCGTTTTAATACTGCGATGATCATAACACCTACATCCGCAAAAATGGCCATCCACATGTTTGCAATACCTAAAGCTCCAAGGATCAGGCAGAGAACCTTGATACCGATAGCAAAGTAGATATTTTCATATACAATACGGATACATTTACGTGCAATTTTGATCGCTTTGGAAATCTTCAGAGGATCATCATCCATCAGAACGATATCTGCTGCTTCGATAGCTGCATCTGAACCAAGTGCTCCCATCGCAATACCAATATCGGCTCTGGATAATACAGGAGCATCATTGATACCGTCACCTACGAATGCAAGTTTATCCTTTTCAGACTTCTGATTAAGAAGTTCTTCTACCCTGGAAACTTTGTCAGCAGGTAAAAGTTCGCTGTATACTTCCTGGATTCCCAGTTCTTCGGCAACCTGATCTGCAACACGTTTTGAATCGCCTGTCAGCATAACGGTCTTGCTGATTCCGGCTTTCTTCAGTTCAGCGATTGCCTCTTTTGCATGAGGTTTGATGATATCGGATATCAGGATATGTCCTGCATATTTGCCGTCAATGGCCATATGCACAACAGTTCCTACATGATGGCAATCCTGATAAGCAATGCCAAGTCTGTTCATTAATTTGGTATTACCGGCAGCTACAGATATGCCGTCAACTTTGGCAATCACACCATTACCACTGATTTCTTCAATATCAGTAACACGATTTCTGTCGATTGGTTTTCCGTATGCTTTCTGCAGGCTCTTGCTGATCGGATGGGAGGAAGAACACTCGGCAAGTGCCGCATATTCTAACAATTTCTCATCAGGCATTTCATTGTGATGAATACCACTTACTTCGAAGACACCCTGAGTCATAGTACCTGTTTTGTCAAATACAACATATTTTGTCTGAGCCAGTGTTTCCAGATAGTTGGAACCCTTGACCAGAATACCCTGATTGCTGGCTCCACCGATTCCTGCGAAGAAACTTAACGGAATGCTGATGACCAACGCACATGGACAGCTGATTACAAGGAAGGTAAGGCTCTGTAGATCCAGTCTCCCCACATGGCAGGTTTTCCCATAATAAGAAGTACGATCGGCGGGATAAGCGCAAGAGCAATGGCTCCGTAACATACTGCAGGTGTATAGTATTTCGCAAATTTGGAAATAAAGTTTTCAGATCTTGACTTTCTGGAGCTGGAGTTCTCTACCAGTTCAAGGATCTTGGATACTGTAGATTCACCGAATTCCTTAGTTGTACGGATCTTCAGCAGACCTGTCATATTGATACAGCCACTGATCACTTCATCGCCTGCTTTTGCATCACGCGGAAGACTCTCACCTGTCAGTGCACTTGTATTTAATGTAGAAGTTCCCTCAGTGATCACTCCATCGATCGGTACTTTTTCACCCGGCTGAACAACAATAATGGTTCCGATCTCAACTTCATCAGGATCAACCTGTTCCAGTGTTCCGTCTTTCTCTATGTTCGCATAATCAGGACGGATATCCATCAGTTCACTGATGTTTCGTCTGCTCTTTCCCACTGCATAGCTCTGGAAAAGCTCTCCAATCTGGTAGAAAAGCATAACTGCAACACCCTCGGAATAATCGCCAAGGAGAATTGCACCTACTGTGGCTACAGCCATCAAAAAGTTCTCGTCAAACACCTGTTTATTTAAAATACCCTTAAATGCTTTCTTCAGGATATCATAGCCGATGACCAGATATGGGATCATGAAAAGAACAAATCTCAGGTATCCCTCTGCCGGCAGTAAGGAAAAGACCACGATCAGCACTGCTGCTATGATAATTCTGATCAGCATTTTCTTTTGCTTCTTGTTCATATCAATACCTCTCTCTTCTTATAAAAGCAAGACTGCTGCAAAAAACTTTCCGGCGAAAAGCTCAACGCCGGATTCCGTTTTATGCAACAGTCCACCCTCCGGATAACTCAGGATTAAAGATAGATCTCGCAGTCGTCTTCTACCTTCTTGCAGTTCTTTAATACGTCTTTCATAACTGCTTTTGGATCCTGTCCGTCTTCGAATTCAACGATCATCTTCAGCATCATAAAGTTAACTGTTGCATCTTTAACACCAGCTGTATTCTTGGCAGCCTCCTCCATTTTATTAGCACAGTTTGCGCAGTCTACATCGATTTTATAAGTTTTCTTCATAATATTTTCCCTTTCCGCTCATCTCTTTTTATATTAACGTATGAGCATTTGTTCATTTGTTTGATTTTATTATAGCATTATTTTCTCTTCTGTCAATAGTTTTGAGGAGATTTCTTTACGGAAATAAAAAGTTATGTTATAATCCATGTTATTATAGTTTAACGTGTTGCTTTAATGTTTTAAAAAACAGGATATTATTATCCGGCAGGTATCAAAATCATAAAAAGAAATATGATACTCTTTGACAGAACATAACTGCCTGTACTGTTTGCGTACAGCAGTTCACAGCAGCAATATCGGAAAGAAAAAAAGGAGGGAGTATCAATATGGCGATACATGAATCAGGAGAAGATTATCTCGAAGCGATCCTTATGATCCAAAAAAGAAACGGTAATGTCCGCTCTATCGACATTGCGCATGAACTGTCTTTTTCAAAACCGAGTGTCAGTGTTGCAATGAAGAATTTGAAAGCCAGTAATTACATTACGATTGATGAAAATGGATTTATCAATCTGACGGAAACCGGGCAGGAAATTGCAGATAAGATTTATGAAAGACATACCTTTCTGACCGGATGGCTGACTTCTATCGGAGTTGACCCGAAGGTTGCAGCCGAGGATGCCTGTAAGATGGAGCATGCGATCAGCGCAGAGAGTTTTGCTGCCATTAAGAAGTCTATTGCAGGCACGCATGAAAATTATAGCAATCCTCGTAAATAATGCATTTAAGACAGTTCAGCAGCGTGCGAAAGACAAGGAAGATATCTGCAGGCGTGCTGACGCACGGCAAAGATATCTGACGCAGGATTTCACACTCTGATGGGCTGGATTAAGATGCATTATTTTAGAGGATTGCTATAAATAAAAACATAATAAAAACCATATCCCGATTTTCAGAGACTAAGCATCTGTTGCTTTATCATGAAATCCCGGATATGGTTTTTTATGGTTATCTTTATGCTTCCTCTTCTTTTGGAAGAAGATTTCTCATACTTCTTAAACTGATAGTCAGTGTTGACATGTTATGAAGCAGTGCGGATGTTGTAGGCATAATGATACCTGTAACTCCAAGTGCGATCAGACCACCGTTTATACCAATAATAGTTCTGTAATTATTATGGATACGCTTCATCAGCGCTGTGCTCAGTCTCTTTAACGTAACAATCTCATGGAGATTATCTGCAGAAATTGTAACATCTGCGATTTCACGTGCAATAGCTGCGCCATCACTGATAGCAATTCCCACACTTGCAGAAGAAAGTGCCAGTGAATCATTGATCCCATCACCGATCATAATAACTTTATGACCCAGTTCTTTTTCTTTCTCTACAAAAGATGCCTTATCTTCCGGCAGAACTTCGGAGTAATATTCATCTACTCCTACACGTTTCGCAATAGCTGCTGCTGTACGTTCACTGTCGCCGGTCATCATTACGACTTTTGTAATGCCGGCTTCTTTTAATTCACGTACTGCATCTGCAGCCTCTTCACGAAGCGGATCTTCTACACAGATAACTGCTGCAAGTTTTCCTTCGATTGCAAGATACAGGTGAGAACATTCTAATGGCAGGTGTTCAAATCTGTCTTCCATCCTTCCGGAATTACACACTTTTCATCTTCCATTACGAAATGCCAGCTTCCGATCACTGCCTTTTTGCCTTCAATAGTTGTAGAAATACCATGAGCTACGATATATTCTACTTTTGAATGCATTTCCTCATGAACAAGATGTTTCTCTTTGGCTGCATTGACAACTGCTCTTGCCATGGAATGAGGGAAATGTTCCTCCATACATGCTGCAATACGCAGAAGCTCATCTGAACTCAGCTCTTCACTGAAAGATACCACATCTGAAACTACAGGCTTTGCTTTTGTAAGTGTACCCGTCTTGTCAAATACAATAGTCGTGGCATCAGCCATTGCTTCCATATATTTACCGCCCTTTACAGTAATACTGTGAGTACTTGCCTCACGTATAGCGGATAATACGGAAACAGGCATGGCAAGCTTCAGTGCGCAGGAGAAATCTACCATAAGTACCGCAAGGGTTTTCGTCATGTTTCTGGTAAGCAGATAAGTTATCCCTGTACCTGCAAGAGTGTATGGTACAAGTCTGTCTGCAAGATGTTCTGCATTACTTTCCACAGAGGACTTCAGCTTCTCAGAATCCTCGATCATGTTGACGATCTTCTCATAGCGGCTGGAACCTGCTGCTTCTTTAACCTTAACAGTGAGTTCGCCCTCTTCCAGAACAGTTCCTGCATAGGCAAAACTGCCTTCTGCTTTACGTACAGGCGCAGATTCACCTGTCAGAGAAGTCTGGTTGACCATTGCCTCTCCTGCTGTAACATTTCCGTCAAATGGAATCACATTGCCCATATGTACGCGTATCAGATCACCTGCTTTAACAGAAGAAGCAGATATAAGAACCTCCTGTCCGTCTTCGTTTACAAACCATACTTTCTCTGCATTGATAGACATGCTTCTTGCAAGGTCATTGACGGATTTCTTATGTGTCCATTCCTCAAGGATCTCACCGATTCCAAGCAGGAACATGGTGGAACCTGCAGTATTGAAGTCACCGCGGAGCATAGATACACCGATTGCTGCTGCATCCAGAACAGGTACCTCCAGTTTGCCCTTCATCAAAGTACGTACACCATGATAAATGTATTTCACTGATTTCACTGTAGTGATCGCTACACGTACCGGGTATGGCAGAAACATTTTATTTAATGTACGCATTACTACAGAGTTGATCAGTTTTTCTTTATAGGTTTCGTTTAATTCACGTCCGGAATTCTCAAGTGCTGATTCAGATACCTGAGCAGTTTCATAGGAAAATCTGCTCAGTAAACGAATCAGCCATCTCTGCTGCCGGTATAGACAACAGCGACATCCTGAGTTCTTACATAAACCGATGCCTTGCTGACATTTGCCTCTTTCTCCAGATAACACTGCAGAATATCCGCCTGTCTGTAGGTCATGTGTTTCTGGGCAAGGTGGATACGGATTCGTCCTTTTATTTCATGCTTAATAGCAAATTTCATTATTCCTCGCTGCCTTCTTCTGTTTCTTCTGTCTCTTCTTTGAAATCTGTTGTCTCTTCTGTTTCTTCGGCTGTATCTTCTACCACTTCCTCAGCTGCTGCTCTGTCTTCATTGATCTGCTGTGCTTCTGCATAAATATCCTCAGCATTCTCCTGAATTGCGGAAGCTGTTTTCATTACACATGCCTTTGCACGTAAAACGGCTGCTGTGCAGTTTGTGTATAATTTCTTTGCATCTTTACTTGTAAGAATCTTGATACCTGCTGTACCGAAAGCTACTCCTGCTGCAAAGATTCCTGTTTTTTTACCGTCAAATTTAATCATTAATGTATCCTCCTGTTGTGATTTTTAATTTATTGTAACCACTCAGCATCCTTTCGGTGCTGAACAGTTATGAACTGTTTTCAGATAAATATGATGGGCAAACACATTATTGCGACATCAGCTTATTTATATCTCATGTATTATACAGCCAAAATTCTCATATTTCTACTATTTTTTTCTAATTGAGAAATGTTCTCATTTCAGATATATTAAGAAGGTTGACAGAAACTATATCGCCAATAAAGGACAAAAACCTGAAGAAAGATAAGAGAAAACCACCGGAAATTATACTCTTCAGTATTTCCCGGCGGTCATCAGTTTGTTCTATATTTAAATTTTTACTTGTTTTCAATGTTTATTTAAAATCACAGGAATTTACGAACATCCGCTCGATTTCCTGTTTGTCAATGTATCCACAGGCTTTCAGTCCTGTCAGGACTACATTGTTAAAACTGTCTTTTGATAATTTCTGGACTGTATTATCATCCAGCTCGATGGTGCATACACTTTCATCTTTACAATCCGGATTTCTCACGATCTTATACATATTTCTTCTGCTGATCGCACCAATTTCTTCCAAAAGGTTTACCATACGGTACACCGTAGCTGATCCGATGCCCGGATCCAGGCGGGATGCGTTGTAATAGATTTCTTTACAGCAGGAACACTCATTTTCAAGAATGACTTCCAATAGCATTCTTCTCTGTTTGGTAATCCTGCATCCTCGCTTCTTTAATTCCTGGATTACAACATCTTTCTGCATTCGGGTTCTCTGGTAATTGGGCTCTTCACACTTTTCCTGTCTCTGTAATGCTGCTGCTCCCAAAATCACATCATCCTTCCGCTTGTTAATTTCTGTTTCCTGACATATGGCTGCTGTCTGCATCAGGCTTCAGTAATATGCCTGATTCTCAATGGCACCCTCTGCAGTGGCTGCAGTCTCCGCCACATGATGACTTGCCGCTTTTTTTGTCTCTGACGATTCCTTTTATGATCAGTCCGACAATCAAAATCAAAATTGCTCCTACAATCAATGTTCCCATAAATGACACCTCCTGCTTTATATCATTATCATACACATATAATCACTATACTGCAATCTGATAATCAGCAGTCCACTAACTGTGAAGGTAGTGAACCGTAACTACTGAGTTACTGTTTACTTCGTTCTCAGTAACACACTTCACGAGGCAAAAGGTATGAAACAGTTGCAATTCTGTTTATCAGAACCCGCACCACCAGATGGGACGCAGGCTCTGATCTTATTACTGTTTTATCTGGCTTTTGCCATACCCTTTACATTAAGGCTGCTGCTTTCCTTATAAGGTCTGAACAACAGATATAAAAATCCGATGATAATTGCGAATGCAACCACTGTCCAGATACCGAAGCCACCCCCTGTGACCAGTGTACCGATCTGATAGATACACAGGGACACAAGATATGCAAGTCCACACTGATATCCGATTGCAAAGAAAAACCATTTTGTATTGTTCATCTCTCTCTTGATCGCACCCATAGCTGCGAAGCAAGGAGCACAAAGAAGGTTGAATACCAGGAATCCGTAAGCTGCGATCGGTGTCATGGCTGCTGCCAGGTTACCCCAGATCTCAGCACCGTCTTCTGCAACTTCTGCGAATCCGTAAAGCATACCGAATGTAGCTACTACATTCTCTTTTGCAATCAGACCTGTAACAGCTGCAACTGCCATCTTCCATCCTTCGCCGGCTTTTGTCCAGCCAAGAGGTGCAAAGATCCATGCGATTGCTGTACCAATCTTAGCAAGAATACTCTCGTTAAGTTCTTCAACCATACCAAAGCTTCCGCCTTCCCATCCGAAGCTCATTAAGAACCACAGAATGATTGTTGAAAGAAGGATGATTGTTCCGGCTTTCTTAATGAAGGACCAGCCTCTTTCCCACATACTTCTTAAGATGTTGCTGACTGTTGGCCAGTGGTATGCAGGAAGCTCCATAACGAACGGAGCCGGATCACCGGCAAACATTTTTGTTTTCTTTAAGATGATACCGGAGCAGATAATTGCTGCGATACCAACAAAGTAAGAACTTGTTGCAACCCATCCGCTGTTTCCGAAGAACGCACCTGCGATCATGGCAATGATCGGAAGTTTAGCTCCGCAGGGAACGAATGTGGTTGTCATAATTGTCATTTTTCTGTCACGGTCATTCTCGATCGTACGAGAAGCCATAACACCGGGAACACCACATCCACTGCCGATAAGCATTGGAATGAAGGATTTACCTGAAAGACCGAATTTACGGAAAATTCTGTCCATGATAAATGCTACACGAGCCATGTAACCACAGGACTCAAGGAATGCAAGGAATGCAAACAGTACAAGCATCTGAGGTACGAAACCGAGAACAGCTCCCACACCGGCTACAATACCGTCAAGGATCAGTCCCTGTAACCATGCTGCACAGCCAATCGCATTCAGTCCGGATTCAATTGCCGGAGGAATGATCTCACCAAACAGAACATCGTTTGTCCAGTCAGTTACGAAAGCACCAACTGTAGTTACAGATACATAATATACAATAAACATTACAACTGCAAAAATCGGCAGTGCCAGCCATCTGTTGGTAACAATACGGTCGATCTTATCAGATGTGGAAAGTTTATCTTTTCTTGCCTTAGTCACACACTGACCAATGATAGAAGAAATATAAACATATCTCTCATTTGTGATAATACTTTCTGTATCGTCGTCAAACTCATCTTCCATTTCTTTGATCTCGGCAGATACATTTACGGATGTATTCATCTGCTCAATGATCTTGTCATCTCTTTCAAGAAGCTTGATCGCGAAGAATCTCTTCTGTTCTTCCGGTACCACACCGGTCAGTTTATTCTCAACTGCTCCGATGATTTCTTCTGCTTTATCACAGAATTCATGGACAGGTGTTATTTTCTTATGGCTCTGGGCAATGGAAACTGCCTTGTTTGCAGCTTCTGTGATTCCAGTTCCCTTCAGAGCAGAAATAGTAACAACTTCACAGCCAAGTTTCTTTTTCAGTTTATCAATATGTATTGTATCGCCGTTTTTCTCAACGATATCCATCATGTTGACTGCCATGATGACCGGAATCCCAAGTTCCAGAATCTGCGTTGTAAGATACAGGTTACGTTCAATATTAGTACCATCAACGATATTGATGATCGCATCCGGTTTTTCCTGAAGAATGTAATTTCTTGCAACTACTTCTTCAAGTGTATATGGTGATAAAGAATAAATACCAGGTAAGTCAGTGAGGACCACATCTTTGTGTCCCTTCAGCTTACCCTCTTTTTTCTCGACAGTTACGCCTGGCCAGTTACCTACAAACTGATTTGAGCCGGTCAGTGCATTGAACAATGTCGTTTTACCGCAGTTCGGATTACCTGCGAGTGCAATTTTTACTGACATAATCTCTCTCCTCTGATTTCTTGATCTCTTTCATTTTGATCGCTTTACCCAATCTTTCTGCTGTTGATATCAATTTCAACAGTTATTAGTCATCGCTAATACTTAGTTTTTATTAACTATTAGATAACACTAATTGTTAGAAAGTCCTAACATGATGTCAAAAAAAAATTATTCCACAACAATCATTTCGGCATCTGCTTTACGCAAGGATAATTCATAACCTCTTACAGTTACTTCTATAGGATCTCCCAGAGGTGCAACCTTTCTTACATAAATTTCCACGCCTTTAGTGATTCCCATATCCATGATCCTTCTCTTGACCGGACCCTCGCCGGTAAGTTTCTGAACCCGGACTGTCTCTCCAACACGTACTTCCTTTAATGTCTTCAAGCTTATTTCCCTTCTTTCCCTAGAATTTTAATGCTTTTTTCACAGGAAGAATTATGGATCAGACCATAATCTTGCTTGCCATATCTTTTCCAATGGCAACCCTGGATTCTTTAACATTTACGATCAGGCTTCCGTTAATCTCAGAAACAACTGTGACAACTCCTCCTACTACGAAGCCGAGCTCCTCAAGATGTCTCTTCACTTCTTCTTTGCCTCCGATCCTTTTGATTGTAAAAGGTTCACCGGCATTTACCATTGATAACGGCATTTCTTCATCCCTTCCTTTGCATTTAATAAGTGATAAACATTATCTTTATCATGTGGTTAGTGTATTCTAATTTTGGTTAGATGTCAATAACTTTATTGATATTTTTATTGAAAAAGTTTTTCATCTGTAAACATTAATAATTTTTTTCATTTATTCGTTGTTATATTACTGCAATCTGCATAATAATTAAACTTCATTCATGCATTCAATATGTAGTATTGATATCGCAAAGTAGTCAATGTTTCAGGTTTCTTAATTAATTTTACAATTCGTCGCTTAGCAGCAACGTGTTTCAAGAATACCATTCAGTGCATTTCCGCTGCTGGTATGGCAGCGAACGATATCTGTAGAAGAACCAACTTCATCCAGAGCACACTTTACCATTTTATGAGATACAGTATTTGTAAAAAGTACGAGCAGATCCGGACATCCTATTTTTTTACTGAAGTCTGCCTCCATCTGTGTGAATACTTTGCATTTGCATTTATAAGATTTACATATTTTCTTATACTGTGCCACCATACGGTCATGTCCACCTACGATTACGATACTCATATATTGTCCTCCTGATTTTAGTATATTTTATGAGTGCTATATTATAGTTATGCTTTCTTATAGTGTTAGTAGTTATTTATCTCTAACTATAAGTTAGTATAAGCTAACATGCCGTTTTTGTCAATACATTGCAATAAAATATATGTATTTAAAATAAAGTATATTGAAATACTATGAAATATGCAGTTAAGAAGATAAAACCATCCGTTTTGCTATATGTTTCTGCAAGAAATAACTAATTTATTGTTCTTGGTAATTGAAGCAAGGGGCTTACCTGGCTTCTAGTCAATCGGATATTCGCAATCCGCTTTCGCTACTTGCTCATAACCAAATAACTGCTTCGCAGTTTATTTGGTTAAATTAATTATTCGTGTTTATCTGATCGATAAAATAAACAAAAAGACCACCATACTTCTTTGTATAATGGTCTCTTTAGCAATTACAAATTATATTTTATGTGCTCATCTTAGAGCGTGTTTGAAAAAAGCTTTCTGCAAAATATTCTGCAAATTATGGAAGTGCAACGTGCTCTAAAATTCCTGTAAGATGAGCAATCGTTATTCCATAATTCGTCATTGGGACATATTGATTTCTGGCTTTATCAATACGGTACATTACATATTTGCGATTAAACATACAGGCACCGCATTGGATGATCAGATCATATTTAGTAAGGTCATCAGGAAAATCTGTTCCGCTTACCAGACTTACATCCAGTTTCTCTCCAAAACGTTTTTTGAGCATTCGCGGAATCTTCACTCTTCCGATATCTTCCTTCAGAGGTGCATGGGTACAGCATTCTGCAATGAGAACATGTGAATTTTCATTGAGAGTATCAATTGCCTTTGCACTTTCTACATAATATGGTAAATCTCCCTTGTATGCTGCAAAAAGAACTGAAAAAGAAGTCAGCATACTCTCCTTTGGTTTATTTTCATATACATAGGAAAATACCTGCGAGTCTGTAATGATTAATTTCGGAGGTACTGCGAGATTTTCCAAGGCTAACAGATACTGATCTGTTGTCACACTCATTACCAGACATTTTTTGTCCAATAGTTCTCTTAAAGTTTGCACCTGTGGTAATATCAGTCTCCCCTTTGGTGCCTGAATGTCCTGTGGCATCACAAGCAGAACCAGGTCACCGGTATCAACCAGATCACCGGTAATCATCCTGTTTCCATATCCTTCCGGAATACTTCGGGCAAGCAGTTCCTTCAAATTACGGATTCCCTCTCCTGTTTTAGCACTGATCAGACAGACTTCTTCCTTTGTGTTCCTTTGAATCAGGTGAGCAAGTTTTTCTTTTTCTTCCTGCGTGTACAGATCTGTTTTATTGAGAACGGGAACCACAGGCGTATTTTTCTCTTTAAAGTAACGATACCATTTTAATTCCTGCGACATTTCTTCTTCACAGAAGAGAATAATTGCCAGGTCCGTCTTCTGCGCTGCCAGTTCTGTTTTTTCGATACGTAAAGCTCCAAGCTCACCTTTATCATCAAATCCCGCCGTGTCGATCAGGACACAGGGGCCGAGAGGGTAAATTTCCATAGCCTTGTATACAGGATCCGTAGTAGTTCCCGCAACATCTGCTACAATAGATACTTTCTGTCCGGAAAACGCATTGATAAATGAAGATTTTCCGCTGTTCGTTTTTCCAAAGATTCCAATATGCAGACGATTTGCAGAAGGTGTTTCATTTAATGTAACAGCCATATTTTTTCCTTTCACAATATAATAAGTCAAACGAATAAAATCATTCGCGTTTGCGACGTGGCTCTACACTGGATAACTGTTTCGCAGATGATTTCTGTCAGAATCTGAAATCACGCTGCCCATTTACGATATCTGCCAGATGTTCTTCTGTAAGCCTCTTTACTTTTTCACTTGGAATATTTTCGAGTTCCTTCTGAATCAGTTCCAGACCGACTTTCTTAGTTTCAGGACTTGCATAATCCTGTAAATATTCCATTAAAGTCATCAAGGCATTTGGATGACAACAGTTTGAAATCTGTTTACTTTTGCACAATGACATAAAACGGTCACCGGTTCTTCCGGCTCTGTAACAGGCGGTACAAAAGCTTGGGATGTCTCCCATATTCATCAGCCAGTTTACGATCTCATCAAGCGTGCGCTGATCGCTGACATCAAACTGAGCAGATGTAACCTCATCTTCCGTTTCAGGCTTATCATATCCACCGACACTGGTCCTTGAAGCTCCACTAATCTGAGAAACACCTAAAGGAAGAACTTCTCACGAACAGCCTGACTCTCTCTTGTTGAAATAATCATACCTGTATATGGAACAGAGATTCGGATCAGTGCACAGATTTTGCAAAAATCTCGTCGCTGATACTGTTGTCAAATGCAGACGGATCAATGTCATCCGCATGTTTGATACGTGGCACACTAATCGTATGCGGTCCTACACCATGAACTGCTTCCAGATGCTCTGCATGCATCAGAAGTCCTGCAAATTCATATCTGTAAAGTTCCAGTCCGAATAATACACCTAAGCCGACATCGTCAATGCCACCTTCCATCGCGCGGTCCATTGCCTCTGTGTGATATGCATAGTTATGTTTTGGCCCTGTTGGATGAAGTTTTTCATAGCTTTCTTTATGATATGTTTCCTGGAAAAGAATGTAAGTACCGATTCCGGCTTCTTTTAATTTACGGTAATTTTCTACTGTTGTAGCCGCGATATTTACATTTACACGACGGATCGCACCATTTTTATGTTTGATACTATAGATCGTTTTGATACATTCCAGAATATATTCAATCGGGTTATTGAGCGGATCTTCACCCGCTTCAATAGCGAGTCGCTTATGTCCCATATCCTGCAATGCGGTAACTTCTTTTACAATTTCTTCCTGTGTTAATTTCTTACGGGCAATGTGCTGGTTTTTCTTATGATACGGGCAGTACACACAGCCATTTACACAATAGTTAGACAGATACAGAGGCGCAAATAAAACAATTCTGTTTCCGTAGAATTCTTTCTTGATTTCCGCTGCCAGATCATACATCTCCTGAATTTTCTCAGAAATTGGACAGGCAAGAAGAACAGACGCTTCTCTGTGCGTAAGACCTTTACATTCTTTTGCTTTCGCAAGAATCTGATCTATCAGTTCCACATTCTCCTTGTTTGCGTCTGCATAGGCAAGGGTTTCCCGGATTTCCCCGTCGGAAATGAATTCTTCTGCTTTTAATGATTTTGGATTATACATAGGCTTTTTTCCTTTCTTTTCGGTCAGGAGCTTTCTTATCAACTGCTTTCCGATTAGTTTTTATTTTTCTATATTCAGTTTTATATTCCGCATACTGCGGATGCTTAAGTTATTCAGAAGTGACTCTTTTTGTAAGGCATTCTGGAACTTCAGAAAAATCAGCTTTACATTCAGACCTTATAATCGCCTCTGTCCGTCACTACTTCATAACCAATGCTCTTCATTCTTGCTGCCATACAGGCCTTACATTCTGCTGCTTCGTCACCGGTGCAGATTTTGTTATCATAAAGTTTGTATTTATCTCTGACATTAACCGGAGAAAGGTTAGGCATTACGACGTTTCCGCCAGCCAGAATTCCCTTCTCTCTTCCTTTAGAATCAATTGTTCCAAGTGCAGTTGTCGCTGGCAGAAGAACATGTGGATGAATCAGTCTGATGATTGATAATAATCTCAATGTCAAATCCAGTGTCCCTGCAGGCTGATCTGCAAACGGAGTATCTTTATGGGGAATAAAAGGTCCGATGCCAACCATTTCAGGTTTCAATTCTTTAACAAACAGAAGATCCTGATAAAGGGTGTCTACCGTTTGTCCCGGTGATCCTACCATAAATCCGCAACCGGTCTGATAGCCGATTTTTTTCAGAACTTTCAGGCAGTTTTTTCTGTTGTTTAAAGACATCTGTTGTGGATGGAGTTTTCTGTAATGTTCTTCATCTGCAGTTTCGTGTCTTAACAGATATCTGTCAGCTCCGGCATTAAAATATGCCTGATAACTTTCTTCGCTCTTCTCACCAATGGATAAGGTTACTGCACAGTCCGGATATTTTGATTTAATTTCCTGAACGATCTGGCAGATCTTCTCATCTGTATAATAAGGATCCTCTCCTCCCTGTAATACAAATGTACGAAATCCCAGGTTCCATCCGGTTTTACAACAGGATAGAATCTGTTCTGTTGTAAGGCGATATCTGTCGGCTTTTGCATTCGCACAGCGGATGCCACAATAATAACAGTTATTTTTACAATAATTAGTAAACTCAATCAGACCGCGAATGTATATTTTATTTCCATAGATCTGTGTCGCTGTCTGCTGTGCCTTTTTATGAAGTTCCTGTATCAGAAAGGAATCTTGTGTCTGTAAAATCGCGCCTAATTCTTCCCTTGAAATACTTTGCGTATTTTGGATACTCTCTAACATTTTAAAATCTGCCGACACTATGTAATCCCCCTCTTGTTATATGTTTTCTGCCTTTTTTGAGCAAACTGTTTTTGCAGAAATCCCTGCAAGCCGCCCGATTTTTCCTGTCATTGCATTAATCATATCCTGGGGTGCATCCATCGCCACGCTGATAATATTAACACCACGCTGTCTGTATGGGATTCCCATTCTTCCTATGATATATTCACCATATTCGTGAAGAATCTGATTCAGCTCTTTCACAGAATCAGACACTTCAACTATAATTCCAATCACCGCAATTCTGCTCGCCATAGAAACACCTCATTTCAGAAATTTTCTCAGATAATTTTCAAAATTAATATGTACAGAAATTTACAACTCTCTGAATCTGATGACTGATTGGATAATAGTCGTATCCATAAACTCCAGTCATCCATCCTGCATACTGAGCCTCCGGATCATAGTAAAGGCCATTTATTTCTACCCAGCAATGACGTGTAAATCCATCTGCCGCTCCATCTCTGCTTCCCGGTACCCGTCCACAGATCATATATGGTGTATATCCTATTTCTCTTGCAAGAGCAGCAAAAATACAGGAAAATCCATAACAGTTGCCATATCCTGTACGAAACATCCTCAATGCCTCACTGCGCGCCCAGCCACTCTGGTAAATGTTAGGATCCGGACCACCATAGTAAAATCCTCCGTAAACAACATATTTCCAACATGCATAAAGCTTCTGGCTCTGACTCATACCTGAATTTGTGATTGACGATACAATCTGCATCACACGCATTTTCAGCAGAGCATTATAATCTTTTCTTGCAGCACCGGAATTGGTAAAATAAAGCTGGCCGTTCTGTCTGGATTTCTTCTGATACAGCCTTCCTTTTGGATCCGCATAATACAGATTATTCTTATAGATAAAATATCCAATGCTGGCACGGCCGTGTTTTGTCCTTATATGATAAATATTGGATCCGGATTTTACAATTTTATTCTGTTTATTCTCAAATAAACGTCCTTTCTCATCAAAAACATAAACTACATTGTTGATACGCTGTCCTCCCCGCACAGCATTTCCATTTGCGCCAAAATAATACTTATAGCCATTATATCTCTTCCATTTGTTCTTAACCATTTTTCCCTTATAATAATAGTAAATCTTGTTTCCCTTTGTAACCAGTTCTCTTATGGGAACCGGAGATGGCGTCGGGGATGCTTCGGACTGCTCTGTAACAGAAATATCACTTTCCACAGCCTGTACACAAAATACCGGCATATCTAAAACAGCAACTGCCATTATGATAAAAAGCAATTTTTTCAATGTTTTCATAAACCTTTTTCTCCTTACATATTTTCATAATCTCAGAAACAAAAAATTTAACCACACACCATGACTACAATCCTGTTTTTTCCATTACTTTCTTCACTTTAGTTTAACAAAAAATTTATCTGATTTCCATATTTTTATGGCATTTCAGCAAAAAAATACTGCTGTCCGAACTTTTATCAATGTTTCGAACAGCAGTATCTGCTATATCTCTGAATTATTATAATTTCTTACCTGTAAGCATTTCATAACCCTGAAGATATTTTCCAATTGTCTTATCCACAATGTCCTGCGGAAGTGTCCAGTCATTGTCCGGATTTGCTTTCAGCCAGTCACGTGCAAACTGTTTGTCAAAGGATGGCTGGCCATGTCCCGGTTCATATCCTTCAGCAGGCCAGAAACGGGAGCTGTCCGGTGTGAGCATCTCATCACCGATCACCATGTTTCCGTCTTTATCCAGACCAAATTCAAATTTGGTATCTGCGATAATGATTCCCTTGCTTAATGCGTATTCCGCACATTTCTTATAAAGTGCAATTGTATTGTCACGAAGTTTTGCAGCTAATTCCTCTCCTCTGCCCGGAAAATATTTCTCAAGGTGAGCGATACTCTGCTCATAGGAGATATTTTCGTCATGATCGCCAATCTCAGCCTTTGTGGACGGAGTATAGATCGGCTCAGGAAGCTTGTCAGATTCTTTCAGTCCTTCCGGTAATTCAATGCCGCAGACTTTACCTGTCTTTTTGTAGCTTTCCCATCCGCTTCCTGTAATATATCCACGAACAATACATTCAATAGGCAGCATCTCAAGCTTACGGCACATCATGCTGTTTCCGTCAAATTTCTCCTGCTGGAAAAATTCAGGCATATCTTTTACATCTACAGAAATCATGTGGTTCGGCAGAATGTCTTCTGTCATGTCAAACCAGAACTTGGACATCTGAGTCAGTACAGTTCCCTTCTTGGTTACCTGATTGTTCAGGATAACATCAAAGCAGCTGATGCGGTCTGTCGCAACCATGATCAGGCTGTCACCGTTGTCATAAATCTCACGTACTTTACCTTCTTTGATTGGTTTCATTTCCTGCATTTTTTCGCACCTCAATATTCGTTATGTAATTTGTAAAACTCCAAAATCATCGGCCTTTGCCGAAATTACTGTATTACCGTACCACTATCTCTGTAAGGTTGTCAATACACTGAATTTTATTTAGCTTTGCTGATAAAATGTAAGCAGATGTTAGTTTTCACTTCATATCCTGAATTGGCTTTATTCATCCTTCGCCCATCCGTAAGAATATTTCACGGCTTTATTCCATCCTTTAATCTTTTGCTCTCTTGTTTCTTCGGTGATAGACGGGTAGAATTTCTGGTCAATGGACCAATTGTGGCGCACTTCTTCTTTACTGCTCCAGTAGCCTACTGCCAGACCTGCCAGATAAGCAGCCCCCATTGCAGTTGTCTCAACACAGCATGGACGGTTGACCGGTGCATTGATAATATCTGCCTGTGTCTGCATCAGGAAATTGTTGGCACTGGCTCCGCCATCAACTTTTAATGCCGCCAGATTAATGCCTGAATCTGCTTTCATGGCATTTAGTACGTCATTTACCTGATAGGCAATAGATTCCAGCGTTGCGCGGATAATATGATATTTATTCACACCGCGGGTAATTCCTACGATCGTACCTCTCGCATACTGATCCCAGTGGGAGCTCCCAGTCCTGTAAAGGCCGGCACAACATAACATCCATGTGTATCTGATACTTTATTTGCCATATACTCGGAATCTTCAGAGGAATCAATTACCTTTAATTCATCTCGCAGCCACTGGATAGCTGCACCTGCAACAAAAATTGATCCTTCTAATGCATAGGTTACCTTTCCGTCCAATCCCCATGCAATCGTAGTAACCAGTCCGTTTTTTGAAAAGACAGGTTTTTCTCCTGTATTCATCAGAAGAAAACATCCTGTGCCATAAGTATTTTTTGCTTCTCCGGCATTAAAGCAGGTCTGGCCAAACAAAGCAGCCTGCTGATCACCTGCTGCACCTGCAATAGGGATAGCACCGCCAAGGACTGCCGGATCTGCTTTTCCATAAATACAGCTGGATGGCATTGGTTTGGGAAGCATGGACTTTGGAATGTCAAGTTCATTCAGAATTTCCTGATCCCACTGTAAAGTATTGATATTAAAAAGCATGGTTCTGGATGCATTGGAATAATCTGTAACATGGACTCTGCCCTTTGTCAGTTTCCAGATCAGCCAGGTTTCCACAGTTCCAAACAAAAGCTGCCCTTTCTGCGCTTTCTCTCTGGCTCCTTCTACATTGTCCAGAATCCACTTTATTTTTGTTGCAGAGAAATAAGCATCGATCACAAGCCCTGTTTTCTCCCTGAATTTCTCAGTCAGTCCTCTGGCTTTCAGCGAGTCGCAGTATTCCGATGTTCTGCGGCACTGCCATACGATTGCATGATAAACAGGTACGCCGGTATTTTTATCCCATACGATAGCAGTTTCTCTCTGGTTTGTGATTCCGATCGCAGCGATCTTTGAAGCGTCTGCTCCGATCTTGGTCATTGCCTCTACTGCACACCAGCATACTGCCATATCTCATCTGCATCATGTTCTACCATCGTTTCGGAATATCCTGGGTAATTCTACTTCGTGTGCACACTTAAGCTGTTCTCCCATTTCATTA
>ENA-OQBJ01000571-OQBJ01000571.1-human-gut-metagenome-genome-assembly--contig:-NODE-571-length-18874-cov-3.013602_pt1 | contig 18874 bp, 22 predicted proteins | sample MGYA00242743_ERZ504545 | MGnify/ENA primary metagenome ERZ504545 (study PRJEB26092, sample SAMD00036252) | human gut metagenome | host: Homo sapiens | study: EMG produced TPA metagenomics assembly of...
AAATTTCCTTATAAGGCATTTACGATTACTCCCAACATATAGTTCACAAAAGGCTTATAGTCGTTTTCATTCTCGTGCCAGTTTATTGAACTGTCTTGAAGTACTTCATAATAAGTTTCCTTCGATCCTTCAATTATCTTTTCGATACTAATATACTTTCCTACAATAAATCCCGACTGATATAGCAAAAGCAATGTAAGCAGCCGACTCATTCTTCCATTTCCGTCGTTAAATGGATGGATACATAAAAAATCTAAAATAAACATCATAGTCAGTAATAATGAATCTGCTTCTCCCTTGGCTTCATTATAAGCTTTACACAATTCATCTATAGAAGCCGGTGTTTCCCATGCGGCTACTGGTCTGAAACGGATTTTTTCATTTCCTTCCGCATCCATTTCCCTGATAATATTATCTGATGTCTTAAATATTCCTCCATCTATATTTCCAAGAAATTTATATAGATCTCTGTGTAGTTGCAAAATATAATTAGCATTAATTGGAATATAATCATAATTCTCATGTATTGTATTCAAAACATCTCTATAACCTGCTATTTCAGATTCATCACGATTTCGCGGTGTTGTTTTCGCCTGTACTAAATTTTTCAATCTATCGTCTGCTGTTGAAATGCCTTCGATCTTATTTGAAGCCTCTGTACTTTGAACTTTTGCTATTTCTACCAGTTCTTTTAGTTCATCTTTATGTGCTTCAATAAATAATCTTTGTTCTCCCTTATATTCATGAATAAGAGTAAGCTTCTTAACTATTTCCGGCGTTAGCAAATCATTCCAATTTTTTCTGTAATTATAATTTCTCATTCAATTCCCCCATTATCATTTATTTAGTTATTTCTAGTATGTACCGCATATTTAATTATATTTATAGCATAAATTATCTTGGTCGTCAATTCATTCAATTTAGTCATTCTATCGTTTTTTGACTAAATTAAACCTTAAATGACATTATTAATACCATACTAGAACTTACTAAAAAAACCATAGAAAAAAAGTGTTTTTTCTTCTACACCTTTTTCCATGGTTTCGCTTATTTACTATTCACTCACCTCTTCTTATACACCACCAGCTCCGGATTTTCGCCTCCCGCCTCATACGTACAAACCATAATAAAATCCATCCCCGCCAGCACTCCAAAGCACCTGTCGCCGCCAAACTCACACTCCAGCTGATTCCCCAGATACGTCGTCTGGTCATCCAGTAACTTCACACGTTTGCCATTCGGCAGCGGATATTCCAGATTCACATACTTTCCGACAAGCGCATTCAGCTTTTCAACTTTCGGCATTCCTTCTATATGAAGATCATTGATTTCCTGTATCAGCTGCTTCTTGAATGCTTCAAATTCTCCATTGTCACCAAGCTCCTCATATTGTTTCCAGTAATCTAACTTTGGAAGCAGATCTTTCATATAAGCCCGCACCTGCTCCTCGGTGAGATTCTCATTGATCATATTTTTGACACATACATCGATCAAATCATCCATATTGCTGTAAGTATAAGTTCCATCGGCATAACACCATTTACAATAGTCTTCGTTCAGCGTCCCGTCACTGTCATGGCTTATGATTTCATCATCTTCAAGCGGCATTCCACAGCACTGACAGATTAACTTTCTAGGTGCACCAAGAAGCGTATTGATCGACACCCCGAATTCCTTTGACAAAAGCTTCAACGTCTCCGTATTCGGAACTGTTTCCCCATTTTCCCAGCGGGATACTGCCTGTCTTGTGACCATGACTTTGCCGGCCAGTTCGTCCTGAGATAAACCTTTCTTCGTACGAAGTTCTAATATAACATCCTTTGTTTCCATCGCATCTACCTCCGTTATCGATATACCGATATCTTAGCAGAAAAGCTTATGACCGGAAAGCAACCTGCTGTTTCCCCGGCTATTTTCCCGGCTGTTTTTCCACCGATTCAGAGTATGTCTGAAAATTGTGGAACTGATTTTTCAGGCACATTCTAATACCGGTTATGTACTTTTTCCGCAAAGCACAGCACGTCTTTTATCTCTATCTTTGTCCCGTCATCGAGCACTGCCATTCCGCTCATCCGTCCGAATACCTGGTGTTGATCCGACACGATCAGTTTATAATCCAGGCATGCCGACCGGTCTAATATTGGAAGAAAATCCATCTCGAATCTGCCGTCACTGGACGTAAACTTCCATGGTTTACAGTAATCATCTTCCGGTATCACGAATTCTACATCATCGATCTTATGCGCTATCCCATCATAGAAAATCACATTTTCCGATCCCATGGTGTTGCGATGACCATGGTATCCATATCCGGCTGGCGCAGCCGGATGTCACAGGAAAATGATTTGCCCTGGTAAAAATTGTCAAACTGGCATGTAATATGACGTATCTTTATAGCCGGCTTTGTAATTTTCTCATTATGTTCCTCTTCTGCTGATTCTGACGCACTATTTTCCAACACATACTTTAGTCTCAGATTCTTCTTCTCATAAATGATATCACCCTCCGACGAATTCTCCGGCATCCTAAGCTTTCCCATCGGAAATGCATCTAATATTGTCTCCGTATGTTCCCACGGTTCTCCCGAAAAATCAAGCAGAGACACAGACTTCAATCCCACATAACCGTCATCTGAAAGTGTAAATGCCACAGCACAATCATCACCCACTACAAGATAATAGTCCCATTCTTTGATCCGGAACTTTGGTGCTTTAATCTGTGTTCTTGAATATTGCTGCAACTGCTTTCTCGACCAGCCCGGCTCCGCAATATTGCCATATTCATCTAAAAGCTGCTGACTTTTTATAACTTCATGATTTCTTTCTGACATATGCATTCTCTTCCTTCCAAGGCGCATTGAAGTGCTGTAACCACAAAAATTAGCATCAACGGCTTTACTTATATACTCCAGACTTAAAAGCTTGTTCTCCACAGTGGTATCACATTGATCACCGGTTCTTCATACGGATGTACTTTCTTCACGGCTTCAATTGTCTTATCAACATTTTCTGTATACACGGTTACTTCCACTTTCAGCTCCGGTTCGCAGCTGATCTCACCGTTGGTTCCGATATACGGATCACATCCGTCAAGCGGACGCCAGTAACCCGTTACCGGACTTACCGACATGCACGAATCATAGTTCCCGATATGTCCCGCATCAACTCCTGCAGTGCTTTCTGCACAACTTCCAGATGCGTCGGCGGGAGAAATTATTTCTAATTTACAGTATTTAAACTCCATGTTCTATACCTCTTTTCTACACCGTTCTCTATGGTTTTATCTGATCTCTACTCCGGCCATATAAAATTACTGTTTCCTGCTTCCAGTCCATCGATCAGAATATTCTGGCCTGTACAGAATCTGTTTTGCACCGCCATAAAATAAATCCATTCTGCAGCTTCTTCCACACTCATCCAGCGTTTTAAAGGAGTCAGATCCATGATCGCATTCCACAGTTTTTCATCTTCCATCACCGGTTTATTTAACTCTGTCATCACTCCGCCGAAATCCAGACTGTTGCAGGTCGCCTGATACGGAGCAATTCTCATCGCAACATTTTTGGTATATGAAAGGACCCCACCTTTACTTGCCGCATATTCCGGGAATTCCGATCCGGTATGGCCGCTTGCAGATCCAATCATGATCACAGATCGGATCTCCGGCTGTACTGCGTAATGTTCTGTGACCGCAATGGTTCCTTTCAGATTGATATCAATATCATCTTCATTTTGTACACCTGCGTTGTTGATCACGATCTGCATGGGCGGAAGTTCTGGATACATCTCTTTATCACGGATGTCCAGACAATAATGCTTATAATCCGGATGTTCTATTGTAGATTCTTTCCGGTCAAATCCATAAACTTTATGTCCGTTTTTCAGAAAATATTTCGCACACCCTTTTCCAATTCCGGAACTTGTACCTGTTATCAATACATTCACTTTCTACCTTCCCCTCTATAAGTTCTCTTTTTAATTTCTCTATAAATTTTTCTCTATATAATCGCCTTTATGAACTTTTCTCTACAAATTTTCCTTATAAGGTCACCTTATAATCTCTCCATCATATTCCTTGCAGTGCCTTTGTAAGCGCGCTTACCATGAACAGACAGATCACACGGTCAATATAATCTGTAAAGAACTGAACCACAAAGCATGCTCCTACCATTCCCATCGGGGTTTTGGCAAGAAGCTGCACCAGAACCGTAGAACCTGATGATGTAATCCCGCCAAATAAGAATGCCGTAATGCAGGAACTTACAATGGTTGACGGTAATGTAATTACCAGCGCTGCCACAAATATCCACCATTTTTTCGGCTTATATTTCTGATATACCAGACCTGTCACCAGACCAAGAATGATACCGACAGGTGCATAGTATAAAGAATATACGTCAACCGTCATTCCCATGAACAGACCACTGATCACATTCGGAAGCATTCCATAAATCGGGCCTAATGTGGATGCAATGAATACGGTTCCGATACTGTCCAGGTAAATTGGAAGCTTCAGAAATAATGCAATCTGTCCTCCGACCAGATTAATGCAGATTGCAAATGCAACGATGCAGATTTTATATGTTGATACTCTATATGTTGATGTTTTTTTCATGACTTACTTCTCCTCACTTATAATACATTTTCCAAAATATCCAGACTCTCAGGTTCTACTTCCAGTACTCTCGAAAGCATCATTTCGAAAAAACGATATGTATCTACCTGTGTCAGTACTTTTGCATTCGGTTCTTTCCGGTAAAAATTCATCGAATCGACAACCGACTGCCCCAGTGATATCCCTTCTGTCTCAATCTGGACAAAGGATTCAAATCCTTCACAGATCGAAGGATCAATAAAATATGCTACAGCAAGAGGATCATTGATCACACATCCGACGATGTGTTCCCACTGCCAGTGAAAATCAAAATAAAACTTTGTAATCTTCTTAATAAATGCACCTCTTTTTGCATTTATCCGGCACATATACTCAAGAATCGTTGGTGTCAGAACAATTTCTCTCGTCACATCCAGACCGATCATATGGATCTTCCGTCCATTCTGATACATTGCATCATATACTTTCGCTGCCGCATCCGGATCACACCAGTAATTGTATTCCGCTACCGGCGAACAATTTCCATGGCTTTTGAACGTTCCGCCCATAGACACGAATTCTTCGATCTGATCAAACGCAACTCTGTCTTGTTCGAGCAATGTTGCAAGATTCGTCATCGGTCCAAGTGCTATTACGGAAATGTGTCCTTCTTTCAGCTTTGATGCAAGGAATTCCACTGCTCCCATCTCCTGACGGAATCCTTCTACTTCTGGTAAAAAGCTTTCACCAAGTCCATCTTCTCCATGCGTGTCAAGTGCGTTGACATACTCCCGGCGCAGCGGTTTTTCTACGCCTATATAGACAGGAACATCTAACCTTCCCATATGCTTCAGCACTTTTTTCGCATTTCCGAATCCCATCTCTACCGGACAGTTCCCGCATACAATGGTGATTCCAACTATCTCGAGTTCTTCCGACTGCAATGCCAGCATGATAGCCAGGCTGTCATCGATACCCGGATCACAGTCAATAATTACTTTTCTTTTTTTTCATTTTTCTTTTCCTTTCTCAATCTTCTACAGGACCTACCACTGGCAGCTCCTTACGAATACACTGCAATTCAAAAGGCAAAAAATACTTTTGCTTACAGAACCCCCATAAACAAAAGTAATCATACATGTTATGTACTTTGCCTAGTTTTTTATACTGGGAGGTTTGCGAACCAGTTCAAAGTCATATTGTAGCATGTTTGCATAATCATGACAATATATTTATCCTTCCGGCCTTTACATTCCGGCTTTGTATATTTAATTACCGGATGCCAACGGGGACAGTAAAAAAAGCCATTTTTTCACGTCCCCGTGGTTCCAGAGTTATGGCAAAAATCCCTTACTCGTCTTCACGATCACTTTATCAAATACCATAAACATCGACGGCAGTACAAAGATAACCACGATCATACTGATGATCGCACCTCTCGCCATCAGGATACACAGTGAGCTGATCATATCAATATTCGAATACAATCCGACACCGATCGTTGCTGCGAAGAAGCTCAGTGCACTTACCATGATCGACTGTGCCGATGCGCGGTGTGCAGTTGTGATCGCATCATATTTTTCTGCTCCGTGATTGCGTTCTCTCTTATATCTTGTCGTCATAAGGATCGCATAATCTACGGTAGATCCAAGCTGGATCGTGCCGATAACAATCGATGCAACGAATGGCAGCTTCGTTCCTGTATAATATGGAATTCCCATATTTACAAAGATAGCAAATTCAATCACGCCAACCAGAATGATTGGAAGTGAAATGGACTTGAACAGTATTAATATGATCACAAAGATGATACCGATCGATACCACACTGACCGTCTTAAAATCTGTATCTGTAATGTCGATCAGATCTGCCGTCAGCGGTCCTTCACCGATCAGCATACCGCCTTTGTCATATTTGTGCAGAATCTTATTCAGTTCTTTAATCTGGACATTCAGTTCATCCGATGCAACCTTATACTCAGAATTGACCAGAAGCAGCTGATACTTATCATTCTTCAGCATCTCGGTTACGGAATCCGGGATCATACTCTGCGGGATTGCCGGTCCGATCAGCGCGTCCAGGCCAAGTGCCCATTTGACACCATCCACATCATCCATCTTGTTGATCATCTTTGCCACATCTGCGGATTCAACCGAACTGTCCACGAGGATCATGTGTGTCGTGTTCATGTCATAATCTTCCTTCAGTTTTTCATTTGCAATGATACTCGGAAGATCCTTTGGAAGCGTCTCATCCAGATTGTAATAAACGGATGTATGATTATTTCCATAGATTGCCGGGAATAAAAGTACAAGGAAAATGATCACATAGATCATATACCGCTTTGTAACTTTATCCGATATCCTTCCGATGTCCGGAAGAAACGGCTTATGCATGGTCTTCGTGATCCATTTATCACAGCACAGGATCATGGATGGAAGGATTGTCACACAGGCGATCACGCCAAGGACGACACCTTTTACCATAACCACACCGATGTCCATACCAAGCGTAAATGTCATGAAGCACAATGCGATAAATCCGGCTACCGTTGTAACGGAACTTCCGATTACGGATGAAAATGTCTGGGATATCGCATGTGCCATTGCACGCTCTTTGTCTCCGTTATATCTTGCCTGCTGCTCCTCATAACTGTGCATCAGGAAAATGGAATAATCAAGTGTAACGCCAAGCTGCAGTACCGCCGCCAACGCTTTCGTAATATAGGAAATCTCTCCTAGGAAATAGTTACTTCCCAGATTATAAATGATCGCCATTCCGATACTCAGCATAAAAAGTAACGGGATAAAATACGAATCCATCGTAAGTCCTAATACGATCACCGCCAGAACAACTGCGATCAGTACATATAACGGTGTCTCTTTCTCAGCCAGGTTCTTCGTATCCGTAACAATTGCAGACATACCACTTAAGAAACACTGCTTTCCGGCCAGTTTACGGATCTCCCCGATTGCTTCCATCGTTCCGTCGGAAGAAGTACCCTCATCAAAGAAGATTGCCATCATCGTGCCCGTATCTGAATTGAATACTTCGTAGACATCTTTCGGCATCATGCTCTTCGGCATGCTGATATCTGCAAGTGAATCGTACCACAGAACCTTCTGCACATGATCTACTTTTTCGATCTTTGCTTTCAATGCCGATACATCTTTATCTTCCATTCCGTCCACGATAAACATTGAAAAAGCACCGGTTCCAAAGTCTTTTACCAGGATATCCTGACCCTGCATCGTCTCAATGTCTTCCGGTAAATATGTCAGCACATCATAATTGACTCTTGTATTCACATATCCAAGTCCCGCCGGAATCAAGAGTAAGATACTGATGATCAGTATCGGAATTCTGAACTTCACTACCTTTTTACCAAATGCAACCATATTCATAACCGCCCCTCCTTTTATGACCATTTCTTTACATCCTTTTTTATTTCTTCTTACTCTTATCAGCATTTTTGACCATTGGTCATTTTTGTACCTAATTGCAATATACATCAAAAAAGACCAACAGTCAATACAATTTTTGACTATTGGTCATTTTTCATTCTTATATTTCCAGCATTCCAAGTCTTGCCAGAACTTTCAGATCCATGTTCTTTACATTGTCTCCGAACTGGATACGGATGTGCTCACCTTCCATGTCTACAACGACGCCCTCACCGAATTTCTTATGCTTTACAATCATGCCTTCACCAAGTGCATCCGCAAGTTCCTGATAGCTTTTTCCAGGTTGCTTCTGAGATCCATGCCCGGTGCCATATCCATGATACATTCCATTTCCCTTTATGCCATATGTTCCCGCCGGACTATAATCTCCCCATTTTTTTATTCCTGCATATTCTTTTTGCTGATTCTCTCTCAGATTCCTCTTTCCCAGCAACTCACTGCAGAATTTGGACGGCTTATTCGTCGTAAATACATTCAGCTGATTCTTTGCTCTGGTCACACCTACATAGAAGAGTCTTCTTTCTTCCTCATAAGTTTCAAGTTCTTCCTTTGATGCCGTCCGCGAATTTGCCAGTACTTTTTCCGGCAATATCCCATCCATAACATCCAGAAGATAGACAGTATCATATTCCAGTCCTTTACTTGCATGCATGGTAGACAAAATAAACGGGCAATCCTTATCTGATACTTTTTCCTGAATGATCGTTCTCAGTTCTTCCAGTCGTTCCAGTAATTTTTCCGGAGATTCTACCCTGCTTCCAATCAACTTGACCGTCTCCAGCTTGTTGGCATTCATGCCCATTTTCTTCAGATAATCCTGATATCCCATATATGTCAGGATCTGGTTGACAGCCTCATCCCCCGGCATATTTAAGATACGTACCATCTGCCGTTTCAGATTACGGATATTATCTTCCTGATATTTCTCCAGATTGCCGTATTTTAATGCCGCATCCAGCACCTCCATATCTTTCTCCTGACTGATCTGTGCATATCTTAATGCATCTTTCTTGTTAAAGAACAATTTCAGCCGGTAATAGATCTGCATGAACAGTTCCGTATCTTTTGGATCCATTGCAAACCGGATGATATTCTGTACATCCAGAACCGTCCGGTGGGTAAAAAAGGAAAGGTCTGCATTCCGCATGCGATACGGAATATTCTTTCTTTCCAGCAGATCGATCAGTGGAATCGCACACTCATTATCCCTGTACAGAACTGCTGTCTCCGTCACCGAAGCATCTGCCTGCCCCTATGTTCCTCCGATCCGCTCATGCCGGCCATTCCGGTCGTACATTCCTGTGCAGCTTTCATCAGATACACATACTGTGCTTTCCTCGATTTTAGAGAAATTTCCCGGATATCCGCTCCGGCTTCTCTTGCCGCTCTCATATGCTTCTCATGTCGGAGTGTATTCTTCTGAATGAATTTATCTGCCGCTTCTACAATCTTTGCATTTGAGCGGAAATTTTCTTCCATCAGAAGGACTTTTGCTCCCGAATGCTTCTTTTCAAATGACAGCAATGCCTCCGGATATGCCGCCCGGAATCCATAGATACTCTGGTCTTCATCTCCAACCATAAAAAGATTGCCTGTTCCGGCTGCAGCAGCGCAATAATCGCATGCTGGATCTTTGATGTATCCTGCGCTTCATCCACACATATATATGGATATCTATTTTGAAAATATGCAAGCACACCCGGATCTTTTCGCAGAATATTATAGGCATACAACATCTGATCGTCATAATCCATCAGCTTCTGTTCTCGCATCTGCCTACAGTATTCACGGTAGATTCCTGCAATCCGAATATCTGACTCTTCCTCTAATTTTTGAAGTTCTTCTTCGTTCAGCATCATATTTTTTATATATGTGATCAACGTTCTTACATTCTTAAGATCACTCTCCGTCGGATATCCCATGCCATGATCCTGACAGATTTTGATCAGCATCCCCGTCGTTGCCTTTTCATCCTTCACAAGTTCAAACGGTGTCTTTCCGATCCGTCTTCCGTAATACTGGATAATCATTGCGCAGATTCCGTTGATCGTCCGAAATTCCAGTCTCTTTGCCATATCCTCGCCAAAACGGACTGCAAATCTTTCGGACATATCTTTTGTCGCTGCCACCGTATATGTAACCGTAAGTATGCTCTCCGGAGGAATATTCCTACAGTAGATCATATAACCAAGACGTGTCACCAGTACCGTGGTCTTTCCTGATCCGGGTACGGCAAGAAGCAGTACCGGCCTTTTGTGCTCTGTACTGCTTCTTTTTGCTGTTGATTTAATTTTACCGAAAATGTTGTTTCAAATTCTTTCCATTCCATACTTCTTTTTATGTTAATTTGTGAATCCACTTATAGCTCCTAAATCGTAAAAATACCGGAATTCCTTTGAACAACTGATCCGACTGCACTGCAGCCACGACCAGTTCCACCGGGAGTTTCCACACGAATGCCGCCAAAAATGACAGCGGCATCACGATCCCCCATGTAGAGATCAGATTCGTGTACATAGAGAACTTTGTATCTCCCCCGCCTTGAATGACACCTACCGATACCGGCATCTGATATGACATTCCTACCATAACTATGCTCATGATCATAATGAAATGATCTGCCAGGACTGCTGCCGTATCTGTCAGTTTATACATGGATAACAGCGGTCCTCTCAATACAAATAGCAGAGAAGCAAGCACTACACCGATCAGAAGATCAATCACAGAAAGCGTTCTTCCATCAGATTTTACTCTTTCTATATCTCCCTCTCCGATATCTTTCCCGATCACAACTGCAGATGCAGATGATATGGCGATTACGATCACCTTCAGATACTGGAAGAATGTGCTGGATACAGAATTTGCAGCAATTGCATCTGCGGACAAATGTCCGAGAATTGCCGTCTGCATCGGTACTGAGATTGCCAGATCATCCCTGAGCACATGATTGGAAATGCAACTTTTAAGAATGCCATCCATATCTTTCTATTCACCGGCGCAAATATGATTCTGATCAAATTGACGTCAAATAACCGGACTTTCGTATCTATCTTCCACACATACACCACAATGATCAATAGTTCCAGCATTCTTGCAGTTAACGTTCCCACTGCTGCTCCCTTGATCCCCATCTCCGGAAATCCAAAATGTCCAAAAATCAATGTGTAATTGATACAACCATTTGTGATCAATGACACTACTGATATGACAAATGAAATCTTCACTACCTCTACACTTCTAAGCATAGCAATCAGCAGATTACTTATCATGAAAAGTAAAAATGTCCACTTCAGGAGTCCCAGATATGCCTTTCCTTCCGCAATAATCTCAGGTGACGTCGTAAATATTCCCAGGAGCCGCTCCGGCATGCACGTACAGGCTGTCACGACCACTGCTGCGATCAGAATACTGAGTGCCAGTGCTGCTCCTGTCAGCTTCCGGATTTCCTCAGTCTCCTGCTTTCCCCAGTACTGAGAACAGATTGCTACCAGTGCATTTCCAATAGACAATGCCAGCTGGTTCACAATAAAGAATATCTGGTTCACCGTTGCCGCACCGGACAATGCATTCTGGCTGTAACTTCCAAGCATGATATTATCAAGCATATTCACACTGTAAGCCACCAGATTCTGAAGTGCCACAACCAGCATCAACCAGAAAAATGTCTTATAAAAATTTTTATCTCTTGTAAAAATGTTGTTCTTGCAGTTTTCATTATCTCAACAGATTTCTTACCATTTCTGCATCAAATGTAACAGATTTCACATGATCTACCTCAATCTGATACAGGGCATTCGCCGCAATGTGTTCAGCCGCCTGCTCCAAATCACGGATTCCGGATGTATTAGAATATAACTTGATCAATTCATCCAATCCTTCCTCACTCATGATACACTCGTCTTCCTTAAGGCTCATTCTCTTTAATACCTTCGGAAGTGCGAATTTGGAGAAAATCACTTTCTTCTCTTCCGGTGTGTAATCAGGGATATCGATCACGGCAAATCGTGACATCAGCGGTGCACTGATCTGAGACTTGTCATTCGCAGTCGCAATCGGATATACTCCTACGGTCGGAATCATACACTCGATATAGTTATCTGTAAATCCAAGATTATCCAGTAATGTCAGAAGTACATCGGCCGGATTGCCATTTCCTTTTCCGGATGCTGCTTTATCCAGCTCATTAATGATGAATACCAGATTTGATTCTCCTGCCATGGCAAAGGCATCCATGATGATACCTGTCTTTGCATTGGCATAGATACGAGAACTTCCTGTCAGCTGCTCAGGATCATTGATCGAACTCATATCCAGAGTCGTCCATGGAAGCTTCAGGATACGTGCCACCGCATAGGCAATCTGTGATTTACCGGTTCCTGCCGGTCCCACTAACAGAAGTCCATATGCCGGCAATGTATGTGTACGGTTGATCTGGATTATGGTCTCGATGATTCTCTGCTTTACGCGCTCCATTCCGTAAAGTTCTTCATCAAGAATTCTGCGCGCTTCATCCGGATCGATCGCTTCAAAATAATTGCTCTTCCACTGTACATTCATCATAATAGAAAGCGCTCTCTGTGCATGACGTCTTTCTTCCGGTGATACTTCATGAGAACGTGCCACGCAAGATTACGTCTTGCCCAAAGGCGGATATTATCCGGAAGGGTTCTTCCCGCACAGTTCATGAAGTCTGTGATACTCTGAAGACTGGTAAGCTTCATATCATCTCCTGCTTCGTCTTCATCTTCATCATTCTCCTCTTCTGCCGGTGCATTACTTGCCAGAAGACGCTCGATCATAAATTGCAGGAATCCATCTTCTGCAGATAACTTTGTACCGCCGCCAAATGCAATCTCGCGGATCTTGTATACTGCATATCCTTCTTCTGTATTCTCTCCTGAGAGACGCACATTAATATGATTCTCTCCGAGCCATTTTAACAGACTTACAAACCTTGCATCGATCTTTAAGATGTCTGCACTTACGGTTCCGTCTTCCTGCTGAAATTCGAATGATGTCCTCTTGATCGGATTGGTAAATACGCCGCAGGAATGATGTTCCCATTTACATTGCTTATTATCCAGGATCATCATTGGTTTTTCTATAGTTGCTTCATTTTCATTAGAGCGGATTACCGTATATGTACATTCCGCTGGTTTCTTCTCGTCCGGTGTTGCATTAAAATCAAAAACTGGCATATTCTTTTCTCCTTTTGTATATTCTTACATTTCCATGCATAATTATTGTTCATACTGCATTAGTGTAACATAATACACGCTCTTCTTCCAGAAGTATTTGTCAGGCAGCCTGCCTAACTCGTTGCGCCGCCTCAGCTGGAACCGGCTCCCGCCGTGCATGCATAACAATGCTTATCCATCCGTATTTTACGAACCTGATATGGCTTTCCTGTCACATCAAAAATTTTCTGATTTCCAACAACCGGAATTCCTGCCGCAAGATTAAAATCACAATCATACAACTGTCCATCATAATCCACGGAAATCTGCGTCCTGCACATCAATGCCCCCACTGTATCTGCATTGAATGCATCGAATAATTTTTTCATATAACGCTTTAAATTTCCCGATCTTTGAAGAAATGCACCGAATCTTCCCATTGGATTATTATACAATGTATAAAGGCTGTTAAATTCAATGCCAAAATCCTGCAACAATTTCTGCTTATATTCTTTTTCCATTGCTTCCTGATCAGGTGGGAAGAAAGCACCTGCCGGATTATAGACCATATTCAATACCAGTTCTGGATTTCTTCCATATCCTATCGCATTCAGGTGTTTGATTACTTCAATAGCCTTATCAAATGATCCTTCTCCGCGCACCTTATCCATCTCTGCCGCACGATAATACGGAAGAGAACACACAATTTCTACTTTATTCTTTGTATACACTTCCATTAGCTGTTCATATTCTTCCTCCAATAATATGACCAGATTCGTTCTGATGATTACATGGTTACAGATTCTACTGCTTTCTTCTATCAGATATTCCAGATGTGGATTCATCTCTGGTGCACCTCCGGTAATATCTATCGTTGCAATATTCTGTTCCTTTGCAAATGTAAGACAGGCATCCATCACTTCTTTTGACATTTCTTCTGTTCTTGCAGGTCCGGCATTCACATGGCAGTGTTTGCAAAGTAGATTACATTTCCGTCCGATATTCATCTGCAATACATCCAGATGCTCTTCTGTATCCATATACTTCTTATCCGGCACCATCTCCTGAAATACCGGAATCTCTGTCAGCTCATGAAAATCTTTGATGATATCATTCATTACACAACCTCATTCAATATTTCAATGGTATCTCTTACTATTTCCGGGCAGAAATCAAACAAAAGTCCCTCTTCCAGTATCTTCTGCATGCCCTCTGGATCTGCAATATCATGTTTTAATAATCCTTTACAGCTACAGACACCATATTTTTCCTGAAATTTTGTCAGGAACTCTGCTCTTTTGGCATTCATGATATCTTTCTGTTCCATATGCTCTGTATCACAATGTCCAAATTTCATTCCCAGTACGATCATTGCACCAACTACTGCACCGCAGGTTTCACCGATTCCCATTCCACCGCCAAATCCTGCAACCATCTTATATGCTTCTTCCTGTGTGATCCCCAGTTCTTCTGCAAATGCCCCTGCTACAACCTGAGAACAGTCAATCCCTTTCATAAAAAGTTCCGCAATTTTTTCTTTTTCCATCTCTTTTCTCCTTATTCTCACTTACATTATTGTTCCAAAAATATTTCTATTTTTTCTAAAAATCCATCACTCAGATAATCCTCCAGCTTCCGATATGTAGATTCATTTATGATCAGTTTATCCGGCTGCTGATACTGCACCCATGCCATTGCGCACCAGGTGATTCCTCTTAAGCATGTAATCTCCATAAATACTTTCGTTCGTTCTTTTAATCCCGTTATATCAAAACGCGCCCTCACACATTTCAGATATTCATTCAGAAAATTTTCTATCTCTTCTTCCTTCAATATCACATCCGTTTTCCAAAACGTCGTTGTCGGTGCAAGGAAATGTCCCAGATCCTGTGCCGGATCTCCAAATAACGGCTTTTCCCAATCAATGAGATAGTTCGGCTTTCCTTCTCCTCCAATCAAGAAATTCGTGGAATTCAGTTCTGTATTAATACAGCATTGATACGGTGAATCTTCCATATGGAATTCTTTTGCCTTTTTCCATGCCTTATCAAGCAAATCTCGGATTTTCCTTTTCATCCTGTCTTTTCCAAGCGGTGAATCCATATATATCTTCACCATCTCTTCGCACTCTTCCAATATTGCGATCAGTGGATTCTCTGGCCGAATCAAACCCGATTCTGATTCCGGTATTCTGACACTATGTATATCAGCCAGACACTCTGCCGCATATTTTAAATCCGTATGATAGTCTAATGCTTTTCCCGGCAGATATTCCATTACCAGTACTCCGTGATCTAAAAATTTCCTGCTCCCGTCTACATAAAGCACTTTTGGCGTTCTTCCCGATGCTTCCAGCAATTGCAGTGCATGACATTCATACCCGATCTGATTTTCCAGATGCATCTGACTCCCACAATTGACACGTAACAGAAGTTTTTTCCCTGTCTTTGGATGCGTGAAGCTGTAATTAATATTATACTCTCCCTGTGCAAGCATTGTATATTCTTCTTCCTGTTCATTCGGAAGATTTAATGCTTTCCTATACTTTTCATTTTTCACATATTCATTTAATCCTTTTATACGTTCCATAATCCCGATCCCCTATTGGCTATATTGTTTCCTGACATTTTATCTTACATCTTTATATAACTTCGATATCGTCTCTATCGGCACACCATCCCGGTACATTTTTCTTAGCCGGTTCATCTTCCACATCACTTTTAACTGAGGAATCACCTTTTTAGGGAATCTCCGGTCTGACGTATAGATTCTGTGCCTAGCAATGCCAAGCTTTACTCCCATTTCCTTTAACGTAAGCGAAAACTGGTAATCTTCCATAATCGGAAGAGCCGGAAACATCCCCGCTTTGAAGAACAGTTCTCTTGTGATAAAAATCCCCTGATCTCCAAACATCACTTTTCTGTCTTTTATCCTATGATTTGAAATAACTCTGCATGTCCACATAAAAAACTGTCTGGAATGAAATGCAATGCCAAAGCATCCTGCTTCATGATCTTTTATCACTGCTTTGATTTCTTCCAGCGGTCTTTTCGGAAGTTCGCTGTCACTATGAAGAAAGAAAAGAATATCTCCGGTACTTTCTTTTGCGCCAAGATTCATCTGGTTCGCCCTGCCTTTTTCCGAATGCAGTACTTTAAATCCCGGTCTGATCATCGACAATGTTGCGTCTGTACTCCCACCATCGACTAGAATAATCTCACACTTTCCCTGTAAGTTTTCTAATTGCTCCAACAGTTTCTCTATCGTTGTCTCTTCATTATAGATCGGCACAATGATAGAAATCTTCTGTTTTTTTAGCAGGTAACGTCCAGTATGTGTGTTCTGAAGTAACTTCTGCGTCCTCATCCGGCTCCGATACGCCGTAATATCATCTCTGTCATCCATATCCTGCAATCTTCTTACATATCCGATTGTCAGTCCCATTTCCTGTAATGGCTGCACGGTCTGCTCCAGTACATTTCCTGTTCCATATGTCTTCTTTTCAAACACTTCACATACCGGTCTTTTCATTCCGACCAGATAATACCCTTCGTCTACGGTGGGACCAAAGACTACATCATTTACATCCAAAAGCCTGAACGCATACTCCAAATCCGAACATTTCAGTTCCGGTATATCCGTTCCTATTAATACACAGGAATCATACCCTTTTTCCAGTACATATTCGATTGCCTGATACATCCTTTCTCCCAGACCTTCCCCTGTCTGGGGAATATATTCTTTTGCTTTCCTGAATAATTTTTCCAGATATGCTTTCCCTTTTTTCGGTGTGTAGCATACGAATATGTCAGCATTTACTTTTTCGCATTCCTGTGCAATATCTTTCAGAAAATTCTCATGAAGTTTTGCACATTCTTCCGGCGAAAAATATGGCATCATTCTTGTCTTTGTCTGTCCCGGAATGGGACTCTGGTAAATACGATCACTGCCCTCTTCATTTCCGTCGTTATCCCCTTATATAAATTTTGTTTTCATTCTATTCAACATCGATTTCCCTGTATCGGCTTTTTCATCTGTTTCTAATATTTCTGTCAAAATATGAGTGACATTCTTAGATCCGTTCCGATTTAGATTGCCTGCACAGGACGCACAATAGCTGTAAATCTTCTGCCCGCCACTATTTTTTAACGCTGCTCCCATATTTTTTGCAAGTTCTGGCTCTTTTACAGGGGCACAGCCACCTAAACCACAGCACTGTACCTCTTCGATTGGAATCAACTTTCCTTCTATGTATCGCTCTATCTCTCCTAACAGTTCTTTCTTTTCCCTGTCAGGACATGGAAGGAACACCTTTGCCGGAAACAGATTCTTCTTTCCGATTTCGAATTCCTCAAGCTTTTCATAGATGCTTACAACCTTTACTTCTTCCATTCTTGGTTTTAAATATGCATAGCAGTTCGGACAAAGCATGATTACTTCTTTGATTTTTCTTTTATGCAATTCTGATTGTATCTGACCTATAATCCTTTTTTCATCCTCTTTCATGCCAAGTTCTACAATCGGCTTTCCACAGCAGTCATATGCCACTCCTATGCCATATTTTTTCAGTTCATTTACCAGCCTCTTGGTCGTCTTTGGATAAAAAGAAGGAAAATTACATCCCGGAAACAGAATACTTTCCCCTTGTGCATGTCTGTAATTCCGGTATATATAATCTTTTTTTTCTTTTAACAGCATCCCATATCCTTTTTCTTCCAAAGTTCCACCGGATTTTTCTACTTTTTCTCTCCGGAGATTTAGAATATACTCTCTTCCATCAATATTCTCAGGGCATACCTCTGTGCACTTTCCACACAGGAAACAATGATAAGAAAGCTCTTTTAACTTCTCTGTATCTCCGATATCTATTCCGTACTTTTTTAGAAATTCACACTGATTCTGGCAGACATGACAATGGTACATGCTTCTACTGTATTGTTATTCTTCATTTTTTTCCTCCTGCACATAGTGCTTCTTAAGAAACGCACCAAGCCCTATTACAATCCCTGCCAGAACAATTGCTATCCCGATATAAAAATACGGTTCTCTTTGTCTGCAAGTCCTGCCATTCCAACCGTATACATAGCTGTTCCCGGAAGCATGAAGATCAAAGAACAAATGGAATATGTTGAAAATTTAATATCTGTCACACCATAAGCAAAATTCTGCAGATTATACGGAAATAATGGAACCAGTCTTGTGATCATTAGAATAAATACTTCATTATTTCCAGACTCATCAAATAACCATTTTTTTAAATATTTGTTCTTCATCGCCATCGGCTTAATAATGTCCTGTAAGAAAAATCTTCCTGCAACAAATGCTACCATAGCCCCAAGTGTAGTCGCTACGGAACAACAGATGGTTCCAAGTACCGGTCCAAATACCAGACCTGCAACGATTGCAAATGTCACCCCCGGAAGTGCAAGTACCACACAGCTTATGATGGTAAGTATGGTATAGATGCCAATCGCCAACACTAAATTTTCCTGTACCATGTTTTCCAGGAATTTCAGATTCTCTGTATTTCCCAGATAAGAAGACCAGCCAAATATGTGATTTAATATCAAAATCATGAACCGATACATTCCGATAAATTACTTCCTAACTAATTTTTTCATTTTTCAATTTCTTTTTTTC
>ENA-OQBJ01000574-OQBJ01000574.1-human-gut-metagenome-genome-assembly--contig:-NODE-574-length-18844-cov-4.095956_pt1 | contig 18844 bp, 20 predicted proteins | sample MGYA00242743_ERZ504545 | MGnify/ENA primary metagenome ERZ504545 (study PRJEB26092, sample SAMD00036252) | human gut metagenome | host: Homo sapiens | study: EMG produced TPA metagenomics assembly of...
GTGTTGGAAATAGTTAAGCGTCAAAATTATGCGTTGGGTTTTCGAAATTTGCCTGTTTGAGCCGAATGGCGAGTTGCAAATTTCGGAAGCCCGTTTTTAGCATAATTTTGACGCTTTAGTATTTCCCACCGACGGAACCTGAACAGGAACGGCTTCCTACTTTTTATGCAGGTCCGGGTAATCATGCCTTCCTGAATTAAATCCCTTCTTCTCTATGCCTTATCTTCCGATATCCTTTCTGCAATCCTTTTACCAGAAGTGTCAGGTATCGCAGTACTGCCTCGGTTGCAATCGAGAATACTACGAATAACATGATACACTTCGTTGACATTCCCGTAATTGCGAATAATTTCGGCAGGAAGATGATACATAAGATACAGCCGGTCAGGCATCCTCCCCAGACTACACCGCGGAAGATATTGACCGGTTTACAGATATTGAACAGGATGATGAATCCTACGATCAGAAGCAACATCGTTGCTGCTGTCGAGATATCTGTAGTATTTACGCCAAATGTCTTACCGAATACGACCAGTGCACCGACCATCAGTACATCGGTCAGGCCTGCCGGCAATGCCTTCAGGAATATATTGGTCAGGAAATGTCCCTGTATTCTTTCTTTATTTGGCTGGAACGCAGGAAGAATCCAGGTACTCCGATCGTAAACATGCTGATCAGCGATATCTGGGATGGTTCCATCGGATAGGTAATCATCAGCACTACGGAGAATAAGGACAACAGGAAGGAGAAGATATTCTTCACCAGGAACAGACTGGCTGAACGCTGGATGTTATTAACCACCCGTCTTCCTTCCATTACTACCGACGGCATACATGCAAAGTTGGACTCCAGTAATACCACCTGCGAAGCCTGTACTGCCGCGTCACTTCCGGATGCCATGGCTACACTGCAGTCGGCATCTTTCAATGCCAGTACGTCGTTGACACCGTCTCCGGTCATTGCTACTGTCTTGCCCTGGTCTTTAAGGGCGTGTACGAATTTACGTTTCTGATCCGGTGTTACACGTCCGAATACTGTATAATTGGCAACCGCATCTGCAATCTCTGCATCACTGTGAAGAGTCGCTGCATCGACATAACGGTCTGCATTTGCAATTCCGGCTTCTTTTGCCACTTCAGAAACGGTCAGGGGATTATCTCCGGATATAACTTTCACTTCTACACCCTGTTCTGCAAAGTAAGCAAATGTCTCCGGTGCTTCTTTTCGGATTGGATTGGCAAGAAGGACATATCCAAGCGGCGTTACCTTGCCGGTCAGTGCTTTTCCGTCCAGTTCTCCGTCATATGTACCGAATACCAGCACACGGTTTCCTTTTCCTGCATACCCTTCAATCTCTTCTTTATATTCATCAAAATCATCTCTCAGCACGAATTCCGGTGCTCCAAGTACATGTACTTCCTCTTCGTATGTGACACCACTGTATTTGGTTGCAGATGTAAATGGAGTTACAGACTCAGCCTTTTTTCCTGTTCCTTCTTTAAAATATTCTTTTAACGCCTCCATAGTGATGTTATCACTGCTCATTGCTTTCGCAAAATCACCGAGCATTTTCGGAAGTTCCTGCATTTCATCTTTTTTATAATTGGATGTCGGAACCACATCCTTTACACTCATGTTTGTCTCTGTGATCGTTCCGGTCTTATCAACGCAAAGCACATTAACTCTTGCGAGGGTCTCAATACTCTTCATATCGTGAAGTAAAACCTTCTGTTTTGCCAGACGCATTGCACTGACTGCCATTGCTACACTCGCAAGAAGGTATAACCCTTCCGGAATCATACCGATCACAGCCGCCACCATAGAAGTAATACTGCTTCGGAATGGATCTCCGTTAAAGAAGAAGCTCTGCACGAACAGTATAATTCCGATCGGGATCAATGCGATACCGACAAATTTTACCAGTTTGTCAAGTGAACGGATCATTTCTGACTGCTCACCTTTCTGCATTGCTTTTGCTTCCAGTGTCAGTTTGGAAATGTAGGAATCCACACCTACTGCATCCAATCTTGCATGACATTCTCCTGCCACAATAAAGCTTCCCGACATCAGATGATCTCCCGGATTCTTGGTAATCTCATCTGATTCTCCTGTCAAAAGAGATTCATTGACCTGCACACTTCCATGTACCACTTCTGCATCAGCACAGACCTGATTTCCTGCTTTAAAGATTACAATATCATCCAGAACCAGACTCTCCGAATCGACCCGTGAAGTCTTTCCGTCTCTGACCACTGTTGCATGTGGTGCATTTAGCATATTTAATTTTTCCAGTGTCTTTTTGGAACGGATTTCCTGTATGATACCGATCAGTGTATTAAAAATGATAACCGGAAGGAATGTCAGGTTACGGAACGAGCCCACAATTATCAGAAGAATCGCCAGGACCAGAAAGATCAGATTAAAATATGTAAATACATTTTCCTTAATGATCTCTTCCGTTGTCTGCGCCGGAGGATCGACTGATATGTTGCCCCACCCGTCACGCCTGTGTTCTTCTGCCTGCGCCGACGTCAGGCCTTCCTCATAATCCGGCTCGTATCTGGTTGTCGGTGTACGTTCTATTTCATAATCACAGGCTTCTTCCTGCAGTTTTCGTTTTCGCCTGTCGTTTTTTTTTCATAGAGTTCCTCCTTATCAGCTGCATTCTACTGTTACATTCTGATTTTATCTATTATTTGTATTTAGTATACACCAGAATATGCCAATATTGTATTAACACTTTATGAATTCTGTATGTATTTTTGCTGAAAATGCAGTTCACATCTTCATGTAAACTGCATCTGCTTCCTCTATATACTCACATTTTCATCCGTACGAAGCAACGCACTTTTCGCAAGCTGATCCGCTTCTTCGTTATAATGATTTCCTGTATGCGCTGCGACTTTGCAGAAAGATATCTTTATCTGCTCTGCTGCTTCCTGCATATGCGCCGCATACTTGCTGGTAAGCGGTGTCTTGGCCCGCCACACGCCTGTCACCCATTTTTCCACACCTTCATAATCATAGCGGATCTCTACTGCCGGATACTCATGCTCTTTCGCCCATTGCACTGCATTCATCGCGCCGAGCATTTCTCCTGCAACGTTCCGGATCTTCACGCCTTCCGGATCACAGCCGCTTCCGGATTTTCTGAATTCTTCTCCGGCCGGTGTCAGGATCACACAGCCAAATGCATATCTTCCGATGCTTTTTTCAAAGCTTCCGTCCACATAGGCAATCACCATATTTTCCGGCACTTCAACAATTCCTGCTGCTTCTTTTTCTTCATCCTTAGATACATTTGCAGTAGTTGACATTTGCAAGAATGCCATGGCTTCTTCCCTGTCTGTAAAGCCTCTGAACTCTGCTCCGGAGTATCCGGACGTCGCTTTCTGACACTCTGCCCAGGTCTCAAATAATCCTGTCTTATGTCCTTTTCTTACTGCATATATTTTCTTTTTTGCCATATCTATTATCCCTTTCTGAGAATTTCTAAGAATCTATCTCCATACTTTTCCAGTTTATGCTCTCCGACACCCGATACTTCCAACATCTCATCCCGTGTCGCCGGACGCATTACACACATACCGGCAAGCGTCTTATCTGCAAATACCATATACGGCGGTACCTTTTCTTCCGATGCGATCTCACGTCTGAGTTCCCGCAGACTTTCGAATAATTCTGCATCTTTTTCTGAAAGTTCCGCTGTCACTGCGCCTTTTTTGCGTCTGTTCTTTTTCTCTTTTGATTCAGATTTCTTTTCTGTCTCTTCTTTCGGAAGCTTCATGATCAGCGGTTCTTCCGTTTTCATAAATGCTTTCCCTTCCGGTGTCAGACAGATCACCGGATATTGTTCGCCCTTTTCTTCCACATATTCACGGAACTGTAATTCCCTTAATATCTGTCGTAATCTCGGAACCGTCCGCTCACTTAACACTGCATATTCCGGATTCTTATCCAGATTCTTGCCCAGGATCTTCTGACTCTTTCCGCCGTGCACGATATCGATCACCGTCGCTGCCCCGTAATTCCAGTCCAGTGCATCCAGACACCGCAGGATTGTATTCGCCTCCAATGTGATATCTACCTCTTCAAACTGTGTCTGGCAGTTCAGACAGTTTCCGCAATAAGAACTGCTCTTTTCTCCAAAGTAATTCAAGATATATTGTCTTAAGCATTCTGATGTAAAGCAGTAAAATGTCATCTGTTTCAGGCGTTCCAGATCCCGTTCTTTTACGATTTTACGCGTCTCTTCATCCAACTCACTGTTCTCTTCTCCATTTTCAATAAACAGACGGTTCGTCCTTACATCCCTTGGCTCATAATAAAGAATGCATTCGGACGGTTCCCCGTCACGCCCTGCACGTCCGGCCTCCTGATAATAGCTTTCCATATTTTTCGGCATATTATAATGAATGACAAAGCGTACATCCGGCTTGTCGATTCCCATTCCGAATGCATTTGTCGCCACCATGATCTGCCGCTTTCCGTATATAAAATTCTCCTGATTTTCCTTCCGTTCCTCATCCGATAGTCCGGCATGATATCTGGTCACGGAAAATCCTTCATTTCTCAGATCAAAGCTTACCTGTTCCACGCTCTTTCTCGTCAGGCAATATATAATTCCGCTGTCACCGGATGTATCGTATCCTTTTTCCTTCAGATAACTGACCAGTTCCTTATACTTATCCACAGGCTTCTTAACTGCAAAGAAAAGATTTCCACGATCGAACCCGGTTGTTTCCACATATGGATTCTGAAGCCTTAAGATATCAAGGATGTCTTCTCTTACTTCTGCCGTCGCTGTCGCCGTATATGCACCGACCACCGGGCGGTATGACAGACGGTCCAGAAAATCCAGGATCTTGAGATAGCCCGGACGGAAATCCTGTCCCCACTGCGATACGCAGTGCGCCTCATCTACCGCTACAAAAGATATCTGCACCTGCTCAGAGAGTGCAAAATCCAGAAAGCTCTCGGTTTCCAACCGTTCCGGTGCCACGTATATGATCTTGTATCTCCCTGTTTTGCAAGCTGCAGTGCTTTGTAATACTGTCCGGAAGTCAGAGAACTATTTAAGAAAGCTGCATGGACACCCATCTGGTTCAGCGTTCCAACCTGATCTTTCATGAGTGAGATCAGCGGCGAGATTACGATCGTAATTCCTTTCATCATAAGTGCCGGCACCTGATAACATACCGACTTTCCTGCTCCGGTCGGCATGATTCCAAGCACATCCCTGCCTTCCAGTACCGCTTCTATCACAGGGATCTGTCCCTCCCGGAAATGATCATAGCCATAGTATTGTTTCAGTATCTTTTCTGCTTCTTTGATTGCCTTACTCATTCTGCCCCGACTCCTTACATTCTGTCTTTTTTTGTCCGTTTCTTTTCTACTCATTACTTTTTTGATCCGCAGACTTTCCCACACCCACTATGTTTTACTATCTTATCACATTTGTCTCTATCTTTCATCCTATCTTTACAATCCCCTCTTTCATGGAGAAATCCTTTTGACTTTCCGATTCTTTTTCAGTATAATTGTTTCAGTTTTTGAAATAAAGGAGGACAAACACATGGATTTCCGTCAGATCACCATGATGCAGAAGATAAAATCAGGTATGGATCGTTTTCGTGCCAACCACCCAAAATTTCCGATGTTTTTACGCGCAGTATCACAGGATGCGTTGGTGGAAGGAACGATCATTGAGATCAATGTGACCACACCGGAAGGAAAAAAATATTGTACCAATGTCAAGTTGAAAGCCGATGACATGGAACTTTTTGATTCGTTTAAAAATATGCAGGGTTAATTTTCCCTGCATATTTTTTATTCAGTGGGAACATACTAATTCTGTCATAAATATATAACAAGGAAGGTATTTATTATGGAAGAAATGTTTTGTTTCCAATGTCAGCAGACCGCCCATAATTCCGGATGCGAGGGTCGTGCCGGTGTCTGTGGGAAGAAAAGTGACACCGCTAATTATCAGGATGAGCTTACTGGTGCACTGATCGGTCTGTCACGTGCCGTGCGTAAAAAGCTTGCCCTGAATCCGGATGCTTCTTTCGAACATGCGGATGAACTTATCTTAAAAGGGTTATTCACCACCATTACCAATGTTAATTTTTTCAATGATACGATCATCGAACTTATTCATGAAGTAAATGTTGAAAAGGACCGGATCTATCCGGATATCATGAATTATGATGTCCGCCATATCTGGGAAGATCAGGAAGATATCCGGTCTTTAAAGTCTCTGATCCTTTTCGGACTGCGCGGCATGGCTGCTTACGCTTATCATGCTTATGCGTTGGATTATGTAGACAGAAATGTCCTTGATTTCTTCTATGAAGGGCTCGAAGCCATTGCTTCGGAAAAGAGCAGTGACGAATTACTTGCACTCGTATTAAAAACGGGCGAGATCAATTTTCGCTGCATGGAGCTTCTGGATCATGCAAACTCCGGCACTTATGGCAATCCGGTACCGACAGAAGTTCCACTGACCATCGAAAAGGGGCCTTTCATCGTTGTCAGCGGACATGATCTTCATGATATGGAACTGTTATTAAAGCAGACGGAAGGAAAAGGAATCAATATCTACACCCACAGTGAGATGCTTCCGGCACATGGATATCCGGAATTAAAGAAATATTCTCATTTAAAAGGAAACTTTGGAACTGCCTGGCAGAGTCAGCAGTCGGAATTTCACAACATTCCGGCACCTATTTTATTTACTACCAACTGTCTGATGCCGGTCCGTCAGAGTTACTGCGACCGGGTATTTACCACCTCCATCGTGTCATATCCGGATCTGGTGCATATCGGAGAGGACAAAGATTTCACTCCGGTTATTGAGAAAGCTCTGGAATGCAAGGGATATCCGGAAGATCATCCGATGACCGGAATCAACGGCGGGTCTACAGTCACAACCGGATTCGCCCACAATGCTGTTCTTTCTAATGCCGGGCATATCGTGGAACTTATAAAGGCCGGCAAGATCCGCCATATCTTTCTGGTCGGCGGATGCGACGGTGCCGCTCCAGGACGCAGCTATTATACGGATTTCGCCAAAGCTGCACCTATGGACACCTTGATTCTGACTCTTGCCTGCGGAAAATACCGGTTGAATGACCTGGATCTTGGTTCCATCGACGGTATTCCAAGGATCTTGGACATGGGGCAATGTAATGATGCTTATAGCGCTATTAAAGTTGCTCTTGCACTTGCGGAAGTCTTTGACTGCACCGTAAATGACCTCCCGCTCACCCTGGTTCTTTCCTGGTATGAACAGAAGGCCGTATGTATCCTGCTTACGTTATTATCTCTCGGTGTGAAAAATATTCTGCTTGGTCCAACACTTCCTGCATTCGTCTCTGAAAATGTATGGAAGATACTGGTGGAGAATTATAATATTCAGAAGATCAGTACTGTGGAAGAGGATATGAAGAAAATCCTTGGTTAATGATCTTCAAGATTTGCGAAGAACAATTCATAGAAATCATCTTCAGCCTCGATCATCGGCGAGTTCTCCCCTCCGCCATTAGTGCTTCTTTTCATTGCGGCATGGAATTCTTCTCCTGCCGCAATTAATTCCATTTCGTATAATTCGTAACCAAGATTCCGGCAGGTCTTGCAGAAGGCAGATAGCGGGTCTGCTTCTGTTCTGGTTGCAAGGAGCTGTTGTTTTAACTTTTCGTCTTTTAATGCTTTGTTTTGTAATTCGTCTAATATACTTACTACGTCTGCCATAATCCTCAATCCTTTCCTGCTAAAAAAGAGAGTAACACATTTCCTATGCTACTCCCTCGTCTCTAAGACTATTATATGAATTTCATTTTACTTGCGCAAGCTTTATTTTCATAAATGCATTTACTTAAATATGTTTCCCACAGATATCTGCCAGACAGCATTTCTCACAATGCGGCTTCGTCCTCGCTGTACAGACGTCTCTTCCGTGATATACCAGCCTGTGGCAGAAATCACTGCCTTCTTCCGGCGGATGATCTTCCAAAGTTCCATCTCTACTTTCTTCGGTTCCTTGATTCCATCTACCAGACCGATCCGGTTACAGAGTCTGATGCAATGCGTATCCGTAACAATCGCCGGTTTGCCGAACACATCCCCCATGATCAGGTTCGCACTCTTTCTTCCGACTCCCGGAAGTTTCAACAATTTATTAAAATCATCCGGAACTTTTCCACCATATTCATCACGGAGTATACGCATACAGGCACTGATATCTCTCGCCTTACTCTTTCCAAGTCCACATGGTCTTACGATTTCTTCAATCTCTTCCGGTGTTGCTTCTGCCAGTGCGTTGACATCCGGGTACTTTGCATATAAGCCTTCTACTACTACATTGACTCTCGCATCCGTGCACTGTGCTGCCAGACGTACACTGACCAGCAGTTTCCACGCATCGTCATAATCCAGCGTACAGTCCGCATCCGGGTATTCTTTTTTCAGGCGGTCGATGACCACCAGTGCCAGTTCTTGTTTATCCATTTTTATTACTCCTGTTCATTTCCATCCGAAAGCTTCACCATAATATAATCATGATGGATTTCTTTCAGAAATTTATCAAATACATCCGCTGTCTTCATCTTGATACTGGAAGTGTTCACACATGGATGACATCCGAATTCTTCCTGTTCCAAAAGTTCCTCATCCACCAGAAGCTGCACTTTATTCTCCGGATCAAAGACCAGTCCCATGACAGTAGCTGAGCCCGGCGTTACATTCAGATATGTTTCCATGTCTTCTCCCGATGCAAAGGATAATCTCGTGGTCGGGATCTGCTGTGACAGTTCTTTTGTCTTGAGCGCTTTGTTTCCTGGCATCAAAAGCAGATAATATGACGTTTTCTTCCGGTTACATAAGAACAGATTCTTACAGATCTCCATTCCCAACGCTTTATCAATCTCTTCACAGGCTTCCATTGTCATGACCGCTTCGTGATCCGCTCTGATGTAGGGGATATGCAGACGGTCCAGTATATCATAAACTTTTATTTCTTTTTTCTTTCGTCCGGATGTGTCTTCCGGTCGTCCATTGTATAACTCCATTTTATCTCTTATCCTATATCAATTTTCTTGTTCCTTCTTTTCTCACTATTATACAATTATCAATTTAGTACTACAAGTAATTTCCAGTTTATAGATTCGATTGCCACACTGTTTTGAAATGCCTGTACCCTTTATTCTCCTCTATTCCACTTTCAGATATTTCTCCATCCACACTTCTGCAAGCTGCGTCCAGCTCTGTACTTCTTTCAGCGTTTTGCGGATTCCCTCTTTCTGCTTTTCCGTCCATCTTGCCGACTTTTTACGTCCGATACCGAACTTCACCAGAAGTTCCTCTCCTTTTCCTTTGGAAATGGAGTCTCGCCGGCCTCGATTGCCTCTGCAAGCATCTGCACCTGTTCCTGTGTATATCTTTTTCCTTCTTCCTGTCCTATATTCTGCTCTAACCACTCTTCGGTTGCCACAGATAGTCCATGGATTCCTTCTGAAAATACATGCTGTGCAAATGGTACACCAGCCTGTGCACAAGCCTGTGCAAAGAGATAACTGTTCTCCACCGGAACTGTCTGATCTGTTACGGTCTGCCACAGGAAACATGGCGGTGTATCTTTTGTCACATGATTTTCCAGCGACATATAGTCCAGTTCCTGCTCTGACGGCTCTTTTCCAAACAGTGCGACAAATGAATCTCTGTGTGCATATTTTCCTGAAGTGATGACCGGATAAGACAGAATCGCCGCATCTGGGCGGTTGGATATGTTCTGATATGCTTCTTTCGGATCTTCCACATCTTTATTATGTACACAAAGGCTTCCACACAGATGTGCTCCTGCTGAGAATCCGCAGACTGCGATTCTGTCTGGTCTGATATGGAATTCCTCTGCACGCGAACGAATCATGCGGATTGCTCTTGAGATATCGTGTAACGGCTGCATCTTCAGCGGTGCTTCATCTAACTGATTAATCGTATATTCCAGAACGAATACATTGTACCCTGCACCATAGAATTCCATTGCCGGCAGGTGCGCTTCCGATGGGGATACTTCCCGGTATGCGCCGCCCGGTGCGATGATCATTGCCGGATGTTTCTTTTCATCCTCATGAATATAGCTGAACATCACCGGTATAAAGCCATGTGCTGCCGGATAATGATACTCTTCTTTTTTCCAGATTTCGATTCTTTCATTTATCATAATTTTTATCTTCTCCTTTATTCCTTAACAATTACTTATTTCTACCGTTCTTTCCCCATTATACTTCTCTACGTCTTCAAAAACAAATAAGGATATTTCCGCATTTGTGCAAATATAATCGTTTCCACCCGTTTTCGTATCTCATCTGAATAGCCTTCTGCGTTTTCAAGCAATTCTGTCACGTCTTTTTTTGTAAAACGGAACTTTAGATTCATTTTATATAAAGATTCGGAAATATCTAATTGTTCATCGAATGCATTACATATTGTTTTGGGCTGAACCTTCTCCATAAGTGTATAAATATCTCCCGTCAAAGGATAATCCATCGTTGTATCTGCTAAAAGCCCTGCTCCATTATCAAAGATCGGGCAGTATGCATAATCACCTTTTCCATTCATCAAGACGGCTATGTTATGCATATGCCGGTCTTCATTCAGGAAAAATGCATCTATCGTCAGCAGTTTGTTCATATATACTCCAAAATTCTGAAGTCCCGTCATTCGTTCCACCTGTTGCACTAAGAAACGTAATCTTTCCTCATGATCGGGTATTCTATACATGCTTTTATACAGACTTTCTCCGAAAAAATTATGAAACAACCTCTATTATTTGTAAACAAAAAACAATTAAAATAATTGTTTTTTCATCTTTCCAAACCATCATTTTAATTGTTTTATTGGTTTTAATAACTCATCTACAGAATCTGCCACTAACAACTTCTCTTATATACTTTGATATACTAACAAAGACTTCGCATCCTACATCAGATACGAAGTCTTTCTCTTAATTATTTTCTTTTTTTACTAGAGCCATCCGGGACACTAAAAAAGCCACTTTACCTGTCCCCCTGGCTTACTGCGCTGCCAGCTTCAGCATCTTCTCCAGTGGAAGTGCCGCTTTCTGGCGCATCTCCTCATCCAGATTGACCTCCGGCTGCATGGTCTCAAGTGCTTCCTTCACACCTTCCAGACGCACCATCTTCATATTCGGACAGAACTGTCTGTGCCCTACAGAATAGAATTTCTTCTCCGGATTTTTCTGATGCAATTCATAGAATACTCCCATCTCTGTACAGATGATAAATGTGTTATTTTCTGATTTTGTAGCATAATCGATAATCTGCGAAGTACTTCCGATAAAATCAGATAATTCCAGAATATCTCCTGTACATTCCGGATGAGTCAGTACGAGTGCTTCCGGATGTGCTTCTTTGGCTTTCTGAAGTTCTTCTTTGTGAATACTCTTATGTACATGGCAGAATCCATCATTGAAAATAAAGTGCTTCTCTGGAAGCTGGCTTGCCACGAAACGACCAAGGTTCTCATCCGGGATAAAGAAGATATCTTTATTCGGAAGGTTCTTTACGATTTTCAGCGCATTGGACGATGTTACACAGACATCAGACTCTGCTTTGATCTCTGCAGTCGAGTTCACATAACAGACTACAGATACATCCGGGTACTCTTTTCTCACTTCTCTGATCTTATCCACGTCTACCATGTGTGCCATCGGACAGTCTGCATGACCGTCTGCCATTACGACTCTCTTCTTTGGATTCAGGATCTTCGCACTTTCTCCCATGAAAGAGACTCCACAGAAAACAATCGTGCTCTCCGGAACTTTGGTTGCAATCTCTGCAAGATAATAAGAGTCTCCTACATAGTCTGCAATCTCCTGCACTTCCCCATCTACATAATAATGTGCCAGGATTACAGCATCTTTTTCCTTTTTCAGTTTTTGGATTTCATTTTTGATTTCTTCGTTCATTTCCGACTTTCACCTCTAAATAAAGTATTCAATGGTCTCTTCTTCCGTAAGTCTTGTCTTTTCATTAAATAAAATGACAGCTTCCCGCCCATCGTACGGTCCAAGGGAATACATGTTAAGTGCCGTCTTATTAAAATACTTCCACGGTACGATTCGGTTACAACATGTAGGCTGGTCCAACACTCTGATGATATCTTTCTGTTCATACTCCTGGTCGCAGTAATAAGGATCAAACATCCGCACATTTTTACCATCTATTCCGGTCAAATTCCCTTCTTTAACGTATTCTCACTTACCTATCATGCACCGATTCAGCCAATTGTGTCAATGCCTGTTTTAAAATTTCTCGTGGGCATGCAATATTTATACGCTCAAATCCCTCTCCGTCCGGTCCAAACATTGCTCCGCTGTCAAGCCAGAGTTTTGCTTTGTTCTCCACCAGATCTTTTAACTGCTCTTCTTTCATGCCGAGACTCTTAAAATCCAACCATAAAAGATAAGTCCCTTCCGGCTCTGTCAGTTTGATCTCCGGAAGATTCTCTTTTAAAAATGTACGGACATAATCCAGATTTCCCTCCAGATAAATTTTCAATTCTTTTAACCACTCTTCACCGGTCTCATAAGCTGCCTGACATGCAACCAGTCCCATCAGATTCACCTGGCTGTAACCGGCTGCTGTCACTTCCGCCCGGAATCTCGCACGAAGTTCTGGATTCGAAATCCATATATTGGAAATCTGAAGTCCGGCAATGTTAAATGTCTTACTTGGTGCGGTACACGTTGTAGTGATTGCAGCGTATTTTTCATCTAAGGATGCAAATACATGATGTATATTCTCTCCATATGTAAAATCACTGTGGATTTCATCACTGACTACCAGCACGTTATGTTTCAGACAAATGTCTCCTATCTTACGAAGTTCCCACTCCTTCCACACACGTCCGACCGGATTGTGCGGACTGCACATCAGGAATAATTTTACATTTTCTTCGACAATCTTCTGCTCGAATTCTTCGAAATTAATCTCGTAATGTCCGTCTATCTGCTGAAGCGGACTATTGATCAGCCTTCTGTGGTTATCTGTGATCACTTCGCTGAACGGATAGTAAACCGGCTGCTGCAGAAGAACTGCATCACCTTCTTTTGTGTAAGCCTTCACTGCCATCGCAAGTGCGAACACCACGCCCGGTGTCTTGATCAGCCATTCTTTTTCTACTTTCCATCCGAAATGCTTCTCATACCATCCGGCTGCTGCTGGAAGTAATCATCTTTTCCTTCGCTGTATCCGTAGATTCCGTGTGCGACTGCGTCACTTAAGCTTTTCTGGATTCCCGGTGCTGTCGGGAAATCCATATCTGCCACCCAGAGCGGAAGCATATCATCACTTCTCCCTCTTTCTTTTGCGAAATCATATTTCAGGCATTTCGTTCCATGTCTGTCCACTACTTTATCAAAATCGAACTTCATCTGTGCATCCTCCTACGCAAGTGCCTGCTCAAGATCTGCGATTAGATCATCTGCATTTTCAATTCCAACTGACAATCTTAAGAAATCTTCTGTGATTCCAAGTTTCTCTCTTACTTCTACCGGCAGATCTCCATGTGTCTGAAGCATCGGGTAAGTGATCAGTGACTCTACGCCTCCGAGACTTTCTGCATAAGCGATCAGTTTCACACTTTCCAGGAGTTTCCTTGCTGTTGCTTCACTATCTACTTTGAAAGAAATCATACTCCCGAATCCGCTTGCCTGTGATGCATTTACTCCATACCCCGGATGCTCTTTCAAGCCTACATAATAGACCTGTTTTACTTTTTCATGTCCTTTTAACCAGTTCGCAATCTTCATCGCATTATCCTGCTGTGCTCTTAATCTTACAGACAATGTCTTAATTCCACGCAAGATCAGATAGCTGTCAATGTGCAAGACAGCTTCCGACTGTCTTATATATATAACGGATCTTCTTCGCTGTCTCTTCATCCGCCGAACACAGGAATCCTGCCAGTGTGTCATTATGTCCACCAAGGAATTTTGTCCCGCTGTGGATAACCAGATCTGCTCCCAGTTCAATCGGTCTTTGAAATAATGGTGAAAGAAATGTATTGTCAACAATAATCTTCAGATCATGTTTATCTGCGATTTCTTTCATCTTTCTGAGATCTGTGACACGCATGGTCGGGTTACTCGGTGTCTCGATATAAAGTGCTTTTGTATTCTCCCGGATACCTGCTTCTACAAGATCTGCATCCGCAGTATCTACATAAGAGAACTCCAATCCCCTCTTCCCGCCGACAGATTCAAACATTCTGACAGAACCGCCATACAGATCATCTGTACAAAGGATATGATCCCCACGGTCAAATAACTCCAGACAAAGACCTACCGCAGCCATACCGTTTGCGCATGCTACAGTATCTACCGCACCTTCCAGTGCCGACATCGTATGCTCAAGCTCTGTTCTTGTCGGGTTGCTCTCTCTCGTATAGTCATATCCGGTAGACTGTCCAATACCAGGATGGGCAAATGTCGCTGCCTGGTAGATCGGTACTGCTACTGAACCGTAAGAATGTGTCTTTTCATCTGTTCCGTTTCCGTGTATACATCGTGTTTCAAATCCGTAATTCATTATTTACCTCTTTCATTGTAATCATCCAGGAAATTATATTCCATGTCATCTTTGTGGTATCCGATAATCGTTCTTAAGTTGACATTATGCACACTCCGGAAAATATTCTTTTCGATAATATCTCCCTGTTTTCTGAATTCCTTGATCAGCTCCTTCATCTCGTCACGTTTGGAACCTCTTCCGCCGCCACAGGATACACAGTTCTCTGTGAATCTGCATGCGCACTGAATGAAGTTGAGCTGATTGTAATCCCTCCATGCTATAATGTCATCTTCCTTGATCAGATACATTGGTCTGATCAGCTCCATACCCTCGAAATTCTGGCTATGGAGCTTCGGCATCATCGTCTCCACCTTTCCGCCGTAGAACATCCCCATAAGGATCGTCTCAATCACATCGTCAAAATGATGTCCGAGCGCAATCTTATTGCATCCCAGTTCTTTTGCGTGAGAGTATAGATAGCCTCTTCTCATTCTCGCGCAAAGGTAACATGGATTCTTGTCAATATCTGCTACCGTATCAAATATCTGTGTCTCAAATACCGTAAGCGGAATTCCAAGTACTTTGGCGTTATCCTGAATGATCTTCCAGTTATCTTCATTGTATCCCGGATTCATTACCAAAAATACTAATTCAAAATTCGCTTTTCCATGTTTTAACAGTTCCTGAAACAGCTTTGCCATCAGCATGGAATCTTTTCCACCGGAAATACAGACTGCAATCTTATCTCCGTCCTGGATCAGATCGTATTCTCTGATTCCTTTCGTGAACTTTCTCCAGATTCCCTTGCGGAATTTCTTGATGATACTGCGTTCAATCTCTTTCTGCTTCTCTCCGGTAGTATTTTCATCCTGTACGAACTCACTTAGTTTCTTTCTCAAAAAGGAACGATATCCACCTTCAATATTCGCCGCATCATATCCGGCTGCTTCCAGTTCATAAACAGCATCGACACTCCATTCACCGGTATGGCATAATACATACACCGGCTTTTCTTTCGGAAGTTCTTCCATACGTTCTTCTACTTCTGCAAGCGGGATGCTGACCGCTCCCGGTACAGAGCCTCTGGTATATGCATCTGCAGGACGGACGTCCAGCACTGTGATTGTATTCTGATCTAATTGTAATAACTCTTCTATCGTGATTGTCTTCATATCTTTTAACCTCTCTTTGTGAGTTGCTGTTCATGCAGCAGCTATTCCTATTAACCAGATAGGTTTTGTTATTTATCTGGTATTATATGACGTTTTTCCCTGTCTGTCAAGGAACTGAAATGTGTTTTAAAAACATTTATCTTTCAAATATACGCTAGAAAAGTTTACCACAAAAAAGAATACTGTACCAGTGGTTTCCCGCTAATACAGTATGTTTTGTTGTGTGAACTGATATTATATATAATACATATCCTGTCCATAATCAATGTATTCCTGATACTCTTTCTCCAGATCATGCAAGGTTACTGACTGGAGGATCTCTGTCACGCTGTCATTTACCCTGTCGATCACCAGTTTCTGGATTGCTTTGACACTCCCGGTATATTTTCCTTCTTTCGGAAGTTCCTCATCTTCGATGCGGTAGTCACCTTCCAAAGCTTCTATAATAGAAGAAACGGTAATCTCCTGTGGCGGACGGCTTAAGAAATAGCCGCCCTGGGAGCCTTTTATACTCTTTACGATTCCTGCTTTTCTAAGACTTGCAAATACCTGTTCCAGATACTGTGGAGATATCTTGTTCCGCTCTGCAATGCTGTTGAGCGCCACCTGTTCAGTTTTTGAATTGATGGCCAGGTCGATCAACGCTCTCAAACCATATCTGCTTTTCATTGAAAGTTTCATATATATCTCCACACTCCTTCATTATTTCTTATTCTACGGCTTTGAATGCCTCATCCAGATCCTGGATAATGTCATCAATGTGCTCTGTTCCGATTGACAGACGGATTGTATTAGGCTTGATTCCCTGATCCAGTAATTCTTCTTCTGTGCACTGGCTGTGTGTTGTTGTTGCCGGATGGATAACCAGAGATTTTACATCTGCAACATTAGCAAGCAGTGAGAAGAGTTCCAGATTATCGATGAAATCTTTTGCTTTCTGTGCGTCACCTTTGATCTCAAATGTGAAGATAGATCCTCCGCCATTTGGGAAATATTTCTTATATAATGCCTGCTGCTCCGGATCATCAGATACAGCCGGATGGTTAACCTTCTCTACCAATGGATGGTTGTTCAGGTAATCTACTACTTTCAGTGCATTCTCAACATGACGCTCTACACGTAATGATAATGTCTCGAGTCCCTGTAAGAAGATAAATGAATGAATCGGAGAAATGGTTGCTCCTGTATCTCTTAAAAGGATCGCACGGATCTTTGTAACAAATGCTGCAGGTCCTACTGCTTTTGTAAAGCTGATTCCATGGTAGCTCGGGTTTGGCTCTGTAAGAGACGCGAATTTTCCTGATGCTTCCCAGTCAAATTTACCACTGTCAACGATGACGCCGCCGATTGTTGTTCCGTGTCCACCAATGAATTTTGTTGCTGAGTGGATGACAATGTCTGCACCGTACTCGATCGGTCTTACAAGATAAGGTGTTGCAAATGTATTATCTACAACGAGCGGAATCTTATGCGCATGTGCAATATTTGCAATCTTCTCAATATCTACAACGTCTGAGTTTGGATTTCCAAGTGTCTCGATATAGAGTGCTTTTGTATTGTCCTGAATTGCTGCTTCTACTGCATCATAATCGAAGATGTCAACGAATGTGGTTGTAATTCCGTACTGTGGAAGTGTGTGCTCTAACAGGTTAAATGATCCACCGTAAATATTCTTAGCTGCTACGATATGATCTCCGTTCTGTGCGAGATTCTCGATCGTGTATGTTACTGCTGCTGCTCCGGATGCTACTGCCAGTGCTGCAACTCCGCCCTCCAGTGCTGCAATACGTTTTTCGAAAATGTCTTCTGTAGGGTTTGTAAGACGTCCGTAAATGTTACCTGCATCTGCCAGTCCAAAACGTGCTGCTGCATGATCACTGTTGCGGAATACATAAGAAGATGTCTGATAGATCGGCACTGCTCTTGCGTCTGTAACCGGATCCGACTTTCCTGTCCTACGTGTAACTGTAATGTTTCAAATTTTAACTCTCTATTCTCTCTTGTGATTTTTTCGCTCATTGGTTGATCTCCTTTTTCTTCATGATTTTATCGTTATTTGTTGATATTCTCCGTTCTGTTTCGGATTCTATATCTTTTTATTCTGTAAATAATGGTGTTGAATAATATCTGTCACCGGAATCCGGAAGTAATGCTACGATCGTCTTACCTTTGTTCTCCGGACGTTTTGCAAGTGCGATAGCTCCTGCAAGTGCTGCTCCTGATGAAATACCTACCAGAACTCCTTCTTTCTTAGCAAGAAGTTTTGCTGTCTCAAATGCTTCGTCTGCTTCTGCTTTGTAGATTTCGTCATAGATCTTGGTATCTAATGTATCCGGAACGAATCCGGCTCCGATTCCCTGGATCTTATGTGGACCTGCTTTTCCTTCTGAAAGTACCGGTGAGGAGGCTGGTTCCAAAGCTACGATCTGAACTTCCGGTTTCTGCTCTTTTAAATAAGCACCGATTCCGGAAAGTGTTCCGCCTGTTCCGACACCTGCGATCACGATATCGACTGCTCCGTCTGTATCGTTCCAAATCTCAGGACCTGTTGTCTTCTTATGTGCTGCCGGGTTAGCAGGATTTACAAACTGTCCAGGAACGAAGCTGTTTGGAATCTCTTTTGCAAGCTCATCTGCTTTTGCGATGGCTCCCTTCATTCCTTTTGCTCCTTCGGTAAGTACGATCTCTGCACCGTAAGCTTTCAGGATGTTTCTTCTTTCCACACTCATCGTCTCCGGCATTGTAAGGATGATCCTGTATCCTTTTGCTGCTGCGATGGATGCAAGACCGATTCCTGTATTACCGGATGTTGGTTCAATGATCACAGAACCTTCTTTTAAGATTCCTTTTTCTTCCGCATCTTCGATCATTGCTTTTGCAATTCTGTCTTTGACGCTTCCTGCCGGATTGAGGTACTCAAGCTTTACAAGAAGTGTTGCTTCCAAACCAAGTTCTTTTTCTATGTTTACTACTTCCACCAGTGGTGTATTTCCGATCAGTCCTAATGTTCCTTTATAAATCTTTGACATTTTGCTTCCTACCTTTCCTACTTTTTCGGTATGTTTTCTTGATGAATTTACT
>ENA-OQBJ01000575-OQBJ01000575.1-human-gut-metagenome-genome-assembly--contig:-NODE-575-length-18819-cov-2.034293_pt1 | contig 18819 bp, 26 predicted proteins | sample MGYA00242743_ERZ504545 | MGnify/ENA primary metagenome ERZ504545 (study PRJEB26092, sample SAMD00036252) | human gut metagenome | host: Homo sapiens | study: EMG produced TPA metagenomics assembly of...
GCAAATAACAGTTTGTAGGGGAGTTCTGATACTCCCCTATAAAAATGGCTATTTATCAACTGTTTGTTGTGACATAGCCTTTGTAAATGTAAAATTGTAATCTTATAAAGCGTGTCATGACTTCCAGAAAGAGGGCGAGCGGGTAAAATCGTCTGCTCCCGTGAGGGACGGCAGGCTCAGCGTGCGCAGCTCTGTGGCCCAGGTGTCGAAAGCGAGCTGCTGCTGCAGGGGCGTGAGCTTCCTGAAGTGCAGCCGGTCTCCAGAGTGGAGGACGGCGCTGAGCTTCGTGATGAGGGGCAGCGTGCCTGTCCGTCTCGTCCGGCGCAGCAGCAGGCGGCCGCGCTCGCTGCAGGCCAGCACGCGCAGATAGAGTGGCCCTGGCTGTCGGCTGCTGCCACGAGATCGCGCGGCGTCTGGAGCAGCAGATGGGGGATGAGGCGCCGGATGCGGCTCCTCGGATACCGGCTCGTGATGACGCCCTGGAGGAAGTCCTCAGTGGTTGCGGCATGGGCGGCTGCTTTCTGCAGGCGGTTCTCGAGACCTTCGCCTGCAGAGAGGCCGTACTGGCGGGACTGTGCAGCCTCATCCATGGTCAGGAGACGGAGCCGCAGGGCTTGCAGCAGGGCATCAGGAGAAGGGATCTCCTGCGGGAAGGCTGACCGCAGAGCCTGGTACGTTGCCTGCGGCAGGGCGGAAGCGAGGGCTTCCCAGTCGGGTGACGCTTCCTGCATGGCCTGCCGGATGGCCGTGGCACTGGCCATGGCCTGGAGCTTCGTGGCATGGTAGCCGGCACCGCGGCGCAAGATCAAGAGCGGCTCGATGCGTGTACTCCGCAGGGCGCGCAGGTATTCGACGGCAAGGATGTTATTGGCCTCGTGGAGTTCATTTCCCTTTGCGAGCCCCGCTGCCTGCAGCGCGGCCGTGAGGGCCTGCGCGTAGGATTTGCCGGCACGCAGGAAATAGCCCGTGCGTTCTTGCGTCTCTGGTGCGTCGATGGCCGCGGCTATCCTGGAGAGTGCGTCAAGGTCATCGCTCTCCGCGCCGAAAGCCAGCGTATCGATGCCGAGTGCCGCGAGCAGCCGTACGCCGCCGCGCGCGAAGTCCTGTGCGCTGCGGCAGGCAAAGAGGAAGGGCAGCTCGGCAGACGAGGTCGCAGCCTCCGGCGATGGCAAGCTCTGCCCGCCGCCATTTGTCGAGGACGGCCGGCGTCCCGCGCTGCACGATGCTGCCGCTCATGGCGACGGCGATGATGGTATCCGGATGCAGTTCGCGGATGCGGCGCAGCTGGTACGCATGACCATTGTGGAACGGATTGTATTCGGCGATGATTCCTGTGACGTGCATAAAAACCTCCTGTGCGCAGCTCTCTTTCCTTCCAGTCTAGCAGAAGGAGCGGCATCCGTCCAATCTGCCTGTGCGTCTTTGTGACTGTTGAGCTTTCGGCTCGTGATATGGTATACTAGAAGATAAGTTCCCTGTCCCTGCGACAGCTGCCGGAAACGTAGGCAGAGACGTTGGACGTCTCATGCATGCCAACGCAGGATCCGTCAAAGAAAGGAATTGTACATAGATATGGAGAAGAAGAAAGTCGTCGTCGCGATGAGCGGCGGCGTGGACAGCTCGCTGACGGCAGCGCTGCTCGTCGAGCGCGGCTACGAGCCATCGGCGTCACGATGCGCCTGTCGGAGGAGAGCCGCGATTTCGAGGAGAATGACCGGGCTGCTGCAGCCTCAGCAGCGTCGACGATGCCCGCCGCGTCGCGGAGATCATCGGCATCCCGCATTACGTCATGAATTTCAAGGACATGTTCCAGGAAAAGGTCATCGACTATTTCCTCGCGGACTATGCAAAGGGCTGGACGCCCAACCCCTGCATCGCCTGCAACCGTTATGTCAAATTCGAGGGACTGCTGCAGAAAGCCATGGAACTCGGCGCGTCCTACGTGGCCACGGGACACTATGCCCGCATCGGCCAGGACGAGACGGGAAGGTACCTGCTCAAGAAGGGCATCGATGAGAAGAAAGACCAGTCGTATGCACTCTACCACCTCAATCAGTCGTCGCTCGCGCATTTCCTCATGCCGCTCGGCGAGTACACGAAGGTGGAGACGCGCCAGCTCGCGGAGAAATACCGCCTGCCCGTGGCGCATAAGCCGGACAGCCAGGAAATCTGCTTCGTGCCGCACGACGATTACAAGGCGTACCTGCGCGCGCACAATCCTTCCTGCCTGCATTCCGGCGATATCGTCGATACGGCGGGTCATGTACTCGGGCATCATGAGGGCGTGCCGCTCTACACAATCGGCCAGCGCAAGGGGCTTGGCATCGCCGCTGCGCATCCGCTCTACGTCGTCGATCTCGACATGGCGCATAACCGCGTGGTGGTCGGCGGTGCCGATGATGTCTATGCGGACAGCTCGTAGCAGGCGACCTCAACTGGATTGCCATCGATGCGCTTGATGGACCTATCTCGGTGACGGCCAAAGTCCGCTACGGCAAGCGCGAGGGCAGGGCTACCGTGGAGCCACTGGACGCGGGCAAGGTCCGCGTGGCATTTGAAGAACCGCAGCGCGCCGTGACGCCTGGTCAGTCGGTCGTCTTCTACGATGGCGATACCGTCGTAGGAGGCGGCATCATCGAAGCGGCCGGCCACCATCCGACCTGATTATTCCGCTGGAGGGGTAGCGTATGAGCAAGATGATGAAATTCAAATTGATCGTTGTTCTTTTGCTGGTCATCGCCATGCTGTTTGGCGGAGCCTGGTGGTATTTCCACATCCATACGAAAACGCCGGAATACGCGCTGCAGCAGGTGGAGACATCCCTGACGAAGCACGATCTGGACCGTTTCCACCGCTACGTCGATCTCGATGCGCTGCTCGATGCCTCGTACGATGACTTCATGGCGGGCCTCGTCCTCTCCGATACGGCAGGCAGCGAAGAAGAGAAAGCCGCCATCGGCGATTTCACGCAGATGCTCAAGGCTCCGCTGCTCACGAGCTTCAAGTCGGCCGTCGAGCAGTACGTTACGACAGGTGCCTGGCCGGGCGCTGGCAGCGGCAGCGGTACGGCTCTTGATGCCAGCCAGTTCCTCGAGAAGAGCGGCCTGGCTGAACTTGAGTATCGCGGCCTCGACGCCTGACGAAGGACGAGGAGAAGGGACGAGCCACGGCGGAGATTCGCGTCTTCCAGCAGGAAGTCGATGATGAATTCGTCTTTGACGTCGAACTCACGAAGCAGGATGACGGCGACTGGCGCGTGACGCGCGTGGCAAACGTCAAGGACTTTGCTTCATTCCTCGCCCAATCGCGCCAGCCAAGCTCAGGCATATGCCGATGCAGCCAATGCCATCATCGCCAAGCACAATGAGACGATGATGAAGGCTCAGGAAGACTTCACGACGACGCTGGCGGCCGGCAGCCTCGGCAACCAGCAGACGCGCGAAGCCCTCAAGACCTTGATGCAGGATACGGTAGTCCCGACTGGCAGCAGCGCAAGGAAGAACTCTCCGCCATCGAGGTGCCCGCCGCCGCGCAGTCCTTGCAGAAACTGCGCCTCAAGATCTGCGATCTGCACATCGCGTATGCCCAGGGCTATGCGACTGGATGACGGACAAGAAAGCAGCGACGCTGCGCGATGCCGAACGCCAGCTCACGCAGGCCCGCACCCTGGAGCAGGAAGAGAAATTCTTGTCCCGCCGCGTGGGCGACCGTGCCCAGTGAATGCGGCCGGACAGCAGATACCATATGATACAATCATGATAGGAAGAATGATATGACACTCGTTTCAAACAGTACAACCGTGGGGATCCTCTACGATATCGAGAATGCCCCTTTTGAGATGCTGAACTACACGCTCGGCAAGGCAAGGCGGTTCCAGCCCTGCCGCACCATCGTGATTTCCGACTGGGACGCGCGTCCCGAGCAGAAGCGCTGGGAAAAAACTCCTGCGCCGCCCGGGCTTCACGTTCCGCCAGATCAGCCGCACGTTCCTCGGCAAGAATTCGCTCGATTCCGCCTCTACGATTCGGCGAAGATCCTCTATGAGGAAGGTGTGCGCCGCTACTTCGTCATCACGACGGATTCGGACTTCGTGCGCATCGCCGAGATGCTCAATTCCCGGGAGAAATCCTACATCATCGGCGTGGGGACGAAGCAGGCCAGCGAGACGCTGCGCAATGCCTATGACGAATTCATCGTCTATCCGCCTGAAGAAAAGCCGAAAGCCGTGAAGGCCGACAAGAAGGCCGCCAAGGCCCAGGTCAAGGCGGAGGAGCAGGTAGAAGCGGAGAAGACGCGCGGCAAGCATCATAAAGACCACAAGGAGATGCAGGCACCGTCCGAGCAGGGCGAGGGGAAAAAGACCAAGCCGCCAAAGAGGCCGCCAAAGCCCTGAACGCCGCCAAGGACAAGAACACTGCCAAGGACAAGAAAGCCGCCAAGGGCAAGCAGGCCACAGCAGCTGCTGAGCTGGAGACGGCTGCCAACGCGGAGAAGAACGCGAAAGCCGAGAAGGCGGAAAAGCGCGGGAAAGCCGCGAAAGACGTGAAGAACGCGAAGGATAAGAAAGCTGCCAAAGCGGGCAAGACAGCCCCGGCAGCAGAGGCGGAAAACGCGCAACTTGCGGAAAAAGCTGCCAAGAGCAAAAAGGCCGAGACATCGCAGGCTGCCGAGCCGCAGCCAGGCAAAGCCGAGAAGAAGGCCGCCAGGAAGGCTGCCAGAGAGCAGGACCCGCCTGCGATGGAAACGGCCGGCATGCTGACCGTGCGCCTGCCGAAGACGCTGCGCCAGAACCTCGAAGAACGCAGACAGCATGAGGAAGTCACGATGGATGAACTCATCACGTACCTCTTGATGCGCGGCCTGGCCAAATGACAGGCTCATCGTGTCCCTCGTGCCCATTGCACCAATTGTACCCATCGTATATAAACACCCATGTGAGAAAGGAAAACCATGAAGCGAGAAGAACAAGTCCTGTTTTATCAATTCCGTGACGATGCAAAACTGGCCCTCGCGCAGAAGACCCTGCACCGCCTGGGCATCAAGACCCGCCTGCTGCCGGAAGACGCCTGGCGCGAGAAAGTCGGTTTCCTGCTGGGACTCAAGGGGTTCCGGCAGGCCAAGCCGCAGGAAGAGGATGATTTCGTGTTCCCGCATGAGGTCATGATCCTCCAGAACATCCGCAACAAGCGGCTCGACCAGGTCCTTTTGGCCCTCAAGGAAGCCGGTGTGCCGCAGGTCCACTACAAATCGGTCGTCACGCCGTTCAATACGCTCTGGACGCTGCGCCGTCTCTGTGAGACCATGCAGAAAGAGCATGCCGCGATGATTGAACTCGAGAGAGGAAAGCGGAAGGCAGTGCCAAATGAACCACGACGAAAAAGCCGGCATGACCCCGGGAAAGAATGGCACTGCCGGGCCGCAGCAGCATGAAGGCATCCCCGCGGACGAACCGACGCGCTGCCTGACGCCGGAAGAACAGGCGCGCCTGCAGCAGACGAAGCGGGATGATGCGCCGGAGAAACGGAGACCGAAACTCGATGACACCCAGTCCCTGCCGCCGCTGACGGCTGAGGAGGTGCCGGAAGCTCCCATCCAGCCTCCTTTCCCGCAGCAGGAAGCGATGTACGCCAGCTGCGGCCGACAACGGACAGACGGGCAGGACAGGACGGCTGGCTGACGCCTAAGCGCAAGAAGGCCATCCTGCTCTGTGCGGGCTTCCTCCTCGCCCTCTTTGCGGGCTTCGCGCTTGCCGGCTACCGGCAGGATCAGGCAGATCTTGCCGCCAATGAACGCCAGTATCAGGCTCAGGAGATGAAGGACCGCCAGCAGAAGCTCGACCAGCAGGAAAAGGATCTGCAGCAGAAACGCCAGCAGCTCGAACAGCAGAAAAAGGAACTCGAGCAGCAGAAGCGCAGCTTGCAGCAGGATTCGGACCGCCTGGCCGGACGCCGGGAGCAGATCGCGGAGGATGGCGAGTCTGCGTCGCCTGTCCGGAAAATCCTTGACAAGGTGACGGGCAAGGAGTCGGAACGGCAGGAAGCCGCACAGTCTGCCCGGGAGCAGCAATCCAAGAACACGAGCGATACCGATGCCGTGAACCAATCCCTGGCCGATGCCCAGGCCATGCTGGACGACGTCAATGCAAAGCTCAGCGATGTCGAGACCATGAAGACGAAGCCAGCAAGATGAAGGCCAAGGCTGAAAGCGCCTATGCCGAGCATAAGGATGTCATCGACACGGCGCTCTACTATGCAAAGGAAGGAGCCTCGATGGCACTCGATATGCTGCTGCGCTGAAGACGCCAGGAGGCGCCAGGCGACGCTAGAGATTTTGTTTTCTGTGATTTCAATGAATAATATGAGAGAAGTGTGAGCATTGAATCTGAGTATGAATGTATCAAAATGGAAGAAATTCTTGTGTGCAGGCGCGGCCATCGCTGTCCTGCTGGCCGTGGGCGGCTGCGGGTCGTCACAGGATCAGGCAAAAAGCTCCGCGAAAGAGCTGCAGCCGCTGTCCGTCGGACTCATGCCGGATACGGACTCCCTGCCGTTCATCATCGCCCAGGAGAAGGGCTATTTTGCCGATGAGGGCTGAAGGTCGATATCCAGCAGTTCAAGAGTGCGATGGATCGCGATTCAGCACTGCAGAGCGGCAATCTTGACGGTGCTGTCTCGGATATGCTGGCCGTGGCTTTTGCCAAAGACGGCGGCTTCGATGTGAAGGTCACGTCCATGACGGATGGCAGCTACAAACTGATCGCGGGCAAGGATGCCGCGTCCAGTCCGTCAAGGATCTCAAGGGCAAAGACGTCAGTGTCTCGCGCAATACGATCATCGAGTACGTGACGGACCAGATCCTCGTGCATGAAGGCATGCAGGACAGCGATATCAACAAGGTCATCATCCCGCAGATCCCGACGCGCCTCGAGATGCTGCAGAACGGTAAGCTCGCGGCTGCCACACTGCCGGAACCGATGGCGAGCATCGCCGTCCACAACGGCTGCCGCTTTGTGACGGGCTCAGATGAGCTTGGCATCAACCCCGGCGTCATCCTCTTCACGGAAAAAGCCGTTTCCGGCAAGCAGGCAGAGATTGCCGCCATGTACCGTGCCTACAACCGGGCTGTTGATTATCTCAACAATACGCCGCGCGACGAATACATCGACCTCGTGGTGGAGAAAGGCGGATTCCCGCCGGTAGCAAAAGAAGCTCTGAAGCTGCCGACTTACCACCAGGCACAGCTGCCGAAAGAGCAGGATGTGACGGACTGCATCCAGTGGCTCCGCGGCAAGGATCTCATCAAGAACAGCTACCAGTATAAGGATCTCGTCACGGATCTTCTGGGCAAGGCCTCGTCATGATTGCCATCCGAGACCTGACTGTCCGTTATCGGCCGCGCGCCCGCACAACCGCATGATCACGCACTCTCAGGTGTCAGCCTTACCGTTCCGCAAGGAACGGTTTGTGCTGTCATCGGACCTTCCGGCTGCGGCAAGTCCACCCTGCTGAAGGTCATCGCCGGTCTGCTGCGCCCGGCGGAGGGCTCTGTCACTATCGCTGGCCGTCCCGTCGATCCCCGGCATACCTGCATCGGCTTCATGCCGCAGAATTACGGCCTGCTGCCTGGAAGACCGTGCGGCAGAACATCCTCCTGGGCTGCGAGATCCGCGGCACACGGCAAGACACGCGCAGGCAGGGCATGCAGCAGCTCGCGAAAAAACTCCATATCGAAGACTCTTGGATCGCTATCCGCATGAACTCAGCGGCGGCCAGCAGCAGCGCGTCGGCCTGGCTCGCGCCTTCCTGCTGCAGCCTGACGTGCTTTTGATGGATGAGCCCTTCTCGGCCCTCGATGCCATCACGCGCGAAGAGATGCAGGATGTCTTCCTGGCACTCTGGCAGCAGCAGTCCGTGACGACGCTGCTCGTGACGCATTATGTCGAGGAAGCGCTCTGCCTCGGGAAGCAGATTGTCCTGATGGCCGCGCAGCCGGGACGCATCGCGAAAATCATCGACAATCCCTGGGCGGGCAACGGGAATTGCGCGATACCCCGGCGTTCTTCCAGCAGACCCGGGCTCTGCGCGAAGCCATCCGGGACTTGGAGGTGCAGGCATGAATCATTTCAAGGCCACGCGCCGCATCCTCGGTGCGTATCTCCTCGCAGCCCTCTTCCTGCTGCTCGTCTGGTGGGGCTTTCCGCACTCCTGCAGCTGCCCATTGTGCCCTCGCCCTGGCGCGTCTTTGCCAGCTCGGGCGTGTCTTTGCCACTGACATCGCTATCCACGGGGTCTACAGTCTTTGGCGCATCTTTGCCGGTCTCGCGCTCGCCGTGGGCATCGGCTATCCTCTGGGCGTCCTCATGGGCTATTTCCGGCGGGCGGATCAGCTGTTGTCGCCGCTGGTCTACTTGACATACCCCATCCCCAAGATTGCCCTTTTGCCGATCCTCATGCTGCTGGCCGGTGTCGGAGAACTCTCGAAGATCTTCATGATCTTCCTCATCATCGTCTTCCAGGTCGTCGTGGCCGTGCGCGATGGCATCCGTGCCATCCCCGAGGAGACGTACTATCCGCTGTATTCGCTCGGCGCGTCGTTTTCGCAGGTCTTCCGCTACATCATCCTGCCGGCCTCCTGGCCCAAATCCGTCACGGCCATCCGCGTGGCTATGGCGACAGCTGTCTCCGTGCTGTTCTTTACCGAGACCTTCGGCACGCAGTACGGTATGGGCTACTACATCATGGATGCCTGGCTGCGCGTCAACTACCTGGAGATGTACGCCGGCATCCTCGTCTTGAGCGGCATGGGACTCTTGCTCTTCGGGCTCATCGATCTCCTGGAGTACGTGACCTGCCGCTGGCAGCGCCGCTGACGGAGGAGGGAGCGCATGAAACGATTCCTGGCCATCCTGGCCTTTCTCGTGCTGCTCGGCGGTGCTGGCTGGGCGGGCTTCCATCTGAGCGATTCCTGGCCGGTCTTTGTCGAATTCCTGGAAGACCGGGAACAGGATCCCTCCATCCATATCCATGAGGCAGGGACGGTTTCGCCTGCTGCGCGCCGCGATGTGGAACTGGCCGCGCAGGAATTCCCCCTGCTCATGGATCGCGAGCTGGGCCGGGGACTCAACCATTCGGTCCACCTCTATCTCGCCGGTTCGGAAGAAGATTACGAGTCGGTGCTGCGCGAGCATTTCCATCTCTCGGCGGACGACGCACGCGAGGTGGCGGCCGTCTCGGGCGGCTGGTCCGGAGGCCGCATCCATACGACGGCCATCAACGGCGCGACGGGCGTCATGGACACGAGCGGCGAACGCATCGCGACGACGGGACACGAGCTTTTCCATCAGGTCCAGTACGAACTCAGCCAGGGCAGCGATACCGACGAACGGGCGCTTTTCTGGCTCTCGGAGGGCTCGGCTGACTACATCGGTGCCTTGCTCGCAGCTTCCTACGGCGGGCGGCCGCTGGCCAAATGGCAGATGGATGTGCGTGACGACCTGCTCGCTGCGCCCCGAGCCATCCGTCCCGAAAGCCTCATGCACCTGGATTTTGCCCAGCGCAAGGAAATCATGGCCAAGGAAAACCACGCGTACCAGATGGCCGATCTCATGACTTGGTATCTCTTGCAGCGTTATGATCGTGAGGATGCCAATAATCGTCTCGCAGATTACTTTTGCCAGCTGCACGAGGCGACGGATGGGGAACAGGCCTTTGCACAGGCTTTCGGGCTGAGCCTCGATGAGTATCTGCAGGATTTCGTGTCCTGGTGGCAACAGCAGAAACAGCAGCCGGCAGAAATTCACTACGAAGTGCGCGCGGGCGTGACACCGCAGATGGCAGCAGCCGTCGAGGATGATGTCCGGAAGTCGCAGGCTTTCCTTAGGCGTCACTTTGGCCGGGAACTCGGCGGTGCCTATACCATCGTCCTGACGAGCAACCAGGATGACATGGTGCAGGCTGCGCTCTCCCTGGCCGGCATGAGCGAGGAGGAGGCTAGGGCATTCTCCGGTGACAGCCTCTGGGTGGAAAGCGGCAGCACGATCCTCCTGAATGTCGCGAAGCTCACGGACGAACGCCAGCGCATCTTCAACCTCGGTGCCATGATGGCCCGTGTCTTTACGGCACAGCATACCGGGGAGGAGAAGAACGAACTGGCCTGGCTCGCGCGCGGCGTCGCATACCTCGTCGGTACGGGCCGTCTCGAAGAAGCGGGGTACGGCTCCCTTGTAGATTATCGCCGGGCTTGGCAGGAGAAACTGCGGCAGGCAGATGCCTGGCCGAGACTTCCGCAGCTCGCCACGAAACAGGGCTTTGAGGAAACTGCGTCATCCGTGGGCAGCGAGTGCGTGACGGCTTATACCGAGCTTGCCGCAGCCAGCCTGCTCGAGTACCATGGCTGGAGCGGCTTCTACCGCTGGATGCGTGCCGCCGCAGCCAGGGGCGGCAGCAAGGCAGAAGACCAGGCCAGGCGCGAAGCTTTCCATGCCGTTTTTGGCCAGGATCCCGCTGCCTTTGACGCATCGTTGCGTGTGCAGCTGTCGCATGGAATGTATACACACTGAAACACTTTACAAAATGCACGGCCTGTGCTAATATAAGACCTGTTCAAGCAAATAGTCAATCTGGCAACGTCGCCATGTGGATTGCTCCGGTCTCTGCTTCGCGCAAGCATTGTGCAGGGAAGGATTTTTCCGCATGGCTTTTTTGTTGCCATAAATTACAAAAAGGGTGGTAAAACATGGACGAGTTACTGTATGTGATTCCTGCAAACTCCAGCAAAGAAGAGGTCCTCAAGGCAGTGAAGGACCATCCGGAAATCAAATTCGTATCCCTCGTCGGCGTCGATATGGCCGGTAACGATACGGATGAGAAAATCCCGGTTCGCATTTTCCTCAAGGATATCGATGAATTCTATGCCGGCACGCAGTCCAGACCGATGGTTCTTCCGTTGTACTGACGGGTATCGCCACCCTGAACAACGCGAAGGTCGATATGCCGGTCGATCCTTCCGTCAATTGGTTCGTTGACTACAACATGGAGAACTATGACGAGGAAACGGGCAAGCCGGTCGGCACGCTGCGCATCCCGTCCTTCCTGATCCATGAAGGCAAACGCGTCGATTCCCGCGCTGTCCTCGCTGATACGCTCGCTTACGTCAAGAAAGAACTGTTGGCTCTCTTCAAGGCACATCCGCAGGCTTCCGGTCTCGAAAGCGTCAACGGCAACGAAGTAGCGGACATCCAGTTCACGTCCGCTACGGAGCTTGAGTTCTGGGTCAAGACGCCGCTTGAGGAAGCAGCCATCGAAGAGATGTCCGCTTCCCAGGTCCTGCAGGAACAGTATTGGGAGCGCACGCACGGCGCTGTCCGCACGGCCATGGAGCAGTGCCTCGAAGTCCTCGACAAATACGGCTTCAAGGTTGAGATGGGTCACAAGGAAGTCGGCGGCCTCAAGGCGCAGATTGATGAGAACGGCCATATGACGCACGTCTGCGAGCAGCTTGAGATTGACTGGCGCTTTGCCGATGCCCTGCAGGCAGCAGACAACGAACTCTTCGTCCGCACGATTGTCCGCGAAGTCTTCCGCTCCATGGGTCTTGAAGTCAACTTCAAGGCAAAACCGATGATCGGCCTGGCCGGCAACGGTGAACACACGCACATCGGCATGGCTGCTATCACGAAAGACGGCAAGCTCCACAACCTCTTCACGGCCGATGACCAGAAGAAGGATTTCATGAGTTCCATCGGCTACGGCGCACTCATGGGTCTGCTCAAGAACTACGAAGTCATCAACCCGTTCGTCTCCGCCACGAACGACTCCCTGAACCGTCTGAAACCGGGCTTCGAGGCTCCGGTCTGCGTCGTCACGTCCCTCGGCCATACGCCGGAGATCCCGTCGCGTAACCGCACGATTCTCGCCGGCCTGATCCGCGACCTCACGAACCCGTACGCAACGCGTTTCGAGCTGCGTGCCTGCAACCCGTATACGAACACGTACCTCGTACTCGCTGCCATCTACTCCAGCTGCCTCGACGGCATCAAAGCCACGATCACGCATACGACGGCAGAATGCCTCGCCGAGCTCTCCAAAGAGGCCGGTGAAGAAGGCTTCTATCTTGAGAAAGACCGTGCTTACCGCAGTGAAGACGATGTCTTCGAAGACTACACGGAAGAAGAGCGCACGCGTCTCTTCGGCGCTCCGCCGGCTACGGTCTGGGAGAACATGCAGAACTTCGAGAACTATCCGGAGAAGCTCGCCGTCATCACGGCTGGCGGCGCTCTGCGTGACCAGATCATCAGCGCTTTCCGCGCCGGTGCCTGACGCGTTGGAAGACGGAACTCGTTGCCCGCATCATCCCGGAGAACCGCGACATCGTCCGCGCCGCCAAGGAAATCAAATCCGACTTCGTCACGGACCTCGATTCCTACAACTGGAACAAGATCAACGGCATCCGCAGCTATCTCGCCAAGGACAGCATCGATGAGAAGTCCCTGTTCACGCTGCTCATCAACGCCCTCAACGAAGGCGACTTCGCCACGGCTTCTGGCCTCCAGGTCGAGATGTACGACAAGATCGAAGAACTCAAGGGCCTCTACGATTCCTATGTCAAGAATATGATTTAATCCCCTATTTTCCCCTATAGAAAAGCACTGCTTCGGCGGTGCTTTTTTTTATGCCCTGCTTGCTCTTCGGAGCGAAGCTGTCCCCTTTGGGGAAAGTGGCCCGCAGGGTCGAAAGGGGAACCTGCAGGCATTTGCTTTGCTGCTCGGTGAAACAAGGCCTTTTCCGATACCGGGAACGGTTTCCACTCAAAGACTCCAGGCATATCTATGCGTATTTGCCCGAAAAACAAAGAATACTTCATTAAAATCGACTTAACCGGATATTAGAGCTGTGAATAAGAACGAATCGATTTTTTTTTGCACTATTTTTTTTTTGGATAAGTATTATAATTCCACAGGGAAAAGCGAATGAAGTTAGTAACATGTTTTTGGTATTGGCATGCAAGAAAAAACAGGGAAGGAGAAGACATACAGATTGACGATAATTGCATAATATCATCGTATTACTAATGGAAACCTTTTTGCACTTTTGTGTATGTGTAAGGAGCGTGCAAAATGAACAAGGTATTCCAGGTTATTTACAGCGAAGCCAGGAATGGCTATGTCGTCGTATCAGAGCTGGTGAAAGCTCATGGTAAGGGCGGGCATGGCCGTCGGAGCAAGTCGGCCGTTTTGACGGCAGCCGTACTTTCTGCCCTGGCTTCTTTTTCATGGGCAGATATGCATGTGGTTCAAGCAGCTACAGTGGATAAGCCACGGGTGGTAACGGAAAAGGATCAGACAATCAGCGATGATTTCGGAAGTGCTTCCCATCCGGTCAGCATAACGGATGGAAGGACGATGGCGGTACTGGAGATTGCACCCTCTGCCGCTGCTGATGACAAAGGCGTGACCACGGTGAACTCCAACACCATCAATGGCAAGGTTTACGCAACCTGCTGATAGGAGATTTGCGGAAGCCATCGGCGTCCTGGTGCAGGATAACTATCCAGGCACGGTACAATTGGCGGATGGGCTGCAGGTCAATGTGGATGCCACTGGCAACAGATATAACTCTGCCGGTATCTATCTGGATGGGGCAGATGTTCACAAAGACCTACAGGGGAACATGATGAATCCGAAGCAGCCAATGCGGAATTCCAGCGCTCGTTTGGCAGCGACTGGCACAAGAAATGGCAGGGCAACATCGGCATCAACTGGCAGTTCTGAGTTTTTCCGAAATGATTGCATAGCTATGGATTTTGGCAAGAAGAAGGATGATGAAATACATGATGAAGCGAATCAATACGAAAAAACTTACGGCGCTGGTTGCGTTGACTCTGACGCTGGGATGGAGCCTGCCAGCCTATGCGAAAACGATTGAAACGGATTCTATTCAAGGACAGCAGCTGATGAAAGGCGATTGGAAGCCGGATAAACTTATACATGCAAAAAATAGTACTATCACGGCAGATTCCGTTGCGATAGGCCTCATTCGTTGTCTCGTTCTACTCAGTGGTATGGGTGGGCTCCCTTGATGCTGGAGGATTCTACGCTTAAAGCAAAGAAAGGGATTTCGGTTGACCGTATTGACGTGGGGGTAGCGTATAATGATTATTTGTCCGGTGTATATACATCGGTATCTAAAGTGCAGGCGCCTCAATTGGAAATTTCTCATATCAGTACGACAGCAGATAACAGTGGTAAAAATATTTGGGGACTGTATGCCGATGCTGAAAGTGAGTATGGTACGGGAACGATTTACCATCCCCAATTTAACGTAGATACCATTCACATCCATGATGTTTCTTCGGACACTGTCACGCTAGCTGCGGGAGCTGCCATGAACTATGTTCAGTGGAAGCCGCAAACAGCAGGTGCGAAGAATAATCTGATCATCGAAAATATCACGAATCGGAATACCACGGAACCTTCCCTGGCTGTTGGGGTGATCAATGCCGTATCCGATGATGCTCCGCTTATCATAACTGGGGACACTGTCTTGAAGAATATATCCGCCCTTCGTGGTTCGGCTGTCGGTTTTTATACAGAAGGCGCGCAGAATCTTAAGGATTATACCCGTTTCCATCAGCTGGATATATCTGGTATTCATGGAACGGACTTGTCCATTGGGAATTTCGTAGGTAGTGGCAGCGAATATGTCGAGAATGCAACAATCGATATGACGGGCGGGACAGAATATGCCGGGGCTTACACGGCCTCCGCAGAGGATAGCAAGCAAGAAACCGTCAATCAATTTGCGATAGCAGGCGGGATTCAGGGAAATATCTATATGGATAACCCAGCTGGCAACTACATCATTCGGGGCAATATCCTGGCGGATGCTGGGTATAACATCTTGGCAGAAGAAGCCAAGTACAATTTGCTGGCTCTGGAAGTGGAGCACGAGCTGCAGGAGCAGGCCTGTCGGAAGAGGATAAAAAAGGACTTCAAGATCAGCTGCGTTCTGAGGCAGACCGGCTTGCTGAATTTCGTTCCTATGGACATGTCAACCTGGCCGGCCATCTGAATTTAGCCGGGGATGTATATGCCGAAAATCGCGGCATACTGAACCTTCATCTTCAGAATGGCAGTTATTGGGAAGGGCTGGCAGATGATTATGCTGATTTTGATACGGCTGGACGCCTGATGCAGCGCAGGGCGGATATTCGTACGGGGTTAAATCAGTCAGCCTTTGGGAAACAATATAAATGGCAGGAAATAGCAGATCTGTATCATGATGAATATAACATGCCTTACTGCACTTCCGGGATGATCAACTTGAGCATGAACGATGGGAGTATCTGGCAGACGCGTGGCAGAAATTTTCTCAGCACGTTACAACTCCATCGCGGCGGGTTGGTGGATATGCGGAAGGAACAGGGAGGTTCCATAACGATTGGCAAGCTTACAGGCGAAGGCGGCACCTTCCTTATGGATTTTTCCAAGGATGCAAAGCAATCGGACATGCTCTATGTGAAAGATATCCGTGAGGCTGGCAGGCAGCATATCCAGGCGCATCTGATGCCCGGGACTCAGCTGCAAGACTTGAACGGGATTCGCTTTGCTACTACTGGCGGAGATGATTATAAACGAGATCCGGCCAGTAAATTTGCTGTGGATTTGTACCATAACCAAGGCGTGAATAATATTGCCTTGCGTGTCAAGAATGAACGGTTTGATCCTCAGGCAGCAGCTGCAAACGAAAGGTTTAATGGCGGCAAAGATGGTAGCGGCACATATAAACCCGGTAATGATTATGTGACAGCGATTTTTTCCGGCAAGCCGCTCACAAAAGATGTATGGGATATCGAAAAAATCATGAAAGATAATTCGGAAGGGAAGCGTGTATGGGATGAAAACGGCCATATTTTGCCGGAATATTATACGTCTGTTCTTGTGGATAACCCGGTGAAGGAAGGGACGAACTGGTTCATTGATACGGCAGTTTTTACGCCTTCTGACAGCGGCAAGATCATCAAAAAGTCCAGCCAGCTGAACTATACCGATGCGATTTATGGTATTTACACGGATACACTGAACAAGCGTCTCGGCGACGCCCGCTATAGTGCAGACAGTGACGGTATGTGGCTCGTGTGCGCCACGACCGCTTGGGACGGGAAGCGTTGTACGACGCCCGGAATACAATGACGGAGCTTGGCTATGACTGGACGCGCGCGGAAACGGCTTCCGGCCGGCATATCCAGGGTGCAGCCTTTGATTTGATGAACGGCAGTGCCGATTATAAGGAACTGGATGGCAACAGCGATGTCAAGCGCTACGGTGCCTGGTTCTACGATACGCATTTCGGCAACGATGGCTATTACACGGATTTTCTTGCCAAGTATGGCCGCCTGTTCAACAAATTCAATCTGCTGCAGGATAACGGCATGCCGGTGCAGGGCGATTACCACAACAATTATTATTCGCTGAGCCTGGAATACGGCCGCAAGCTGCCGCTCTCCTCTTCCTGGTACATCGAACCGCAGGCACAGGCCCAGTACACGTATCTGGGCAGAACGGATTACCATACGACGCAGGGCTCTCGCGTCCATTTGGCCGGCACGGACAGCTTCATCAGTCGCCTCGGTTTCCGTCTGGGACAGGACATGGGCAAGCAGTCGACGTTCTACATCAACGCGGACTTCATGCACGAGTTCCTCGGCAATCAGGACATCTTCGCGCAGGACATGACGGGCATCATGAATGTCACGGGCCATAATGACGGCAGTTGGTACGACGTGGGCTTTGGCCTCACGACGCATCTCAACAAGGATGCGTATGCCTTTGTCAATTGTGATAAATCCTTCGGTCCGAAAATCGAACACACCTGGTCTATGGAAGCCGGTATCAACTGGCAGTTCTGAGACATTCAAAATGACGCTGCAGGCATCACGCTTGCAGCGTCATTTTGTCATGCTGAATCGGCTGTTCTTTGAACCGAAGCTTCCCCGGAGGGGACGCCTTTGTGCAAGCGAGGGTGGACGCCGCTGCTCTATGATAGGAATATCTTTCTGACCTGTTATTTCAGACAGGACGCCGCAACAATCATCTGGTGTACACTGTAATTGATGGATGAATCTGTGCGGTGGAGGTGATGGTATGTGGAAGCGGTGGTTGATGATATTGCTGCTCGTCTTGGGCTGCATGCTGCCTGGTCGGGCAATGGCTTGTGAGGAGGGGAACGCTCCGGCTTTCCTGGCTTATGAAGCGTTCCTGCGTGAATACGGCGAGGCAATTGCGGAGGATCGTGATGTGGCGGGGCAATGGCAGGTGAGTGCCGCAGCCAAGACGGCCGGCCTCGATGGGACAGGTTATGCCTTTGCCTGGATTGGCGAGGAAGAGATCCCGGAACTTTTGATCGGTGATCTGGAGAATTGGCATGTCTGGCAGGCATATATCTGGTGGAATGGCAGGATTTACAGTCTTTACCCGGACGGTGACCCGGGCGGTGAGATGTGGCTGACGGAGGATGGCATGCTCTATCTGGAAATCGCCACGGCAGACTGGGGCTATAGTGCCTGGTCCTTTAAATATCCTGGCGCAACGGCTCGCTCGTTTGTCGCGGGTTACGAGCAGGATCTTGGAACCGGTACGGTGCGCTTTTTCTGCGATGAGTATGATGCAGAGGGCATGCCCGTCTGGCATGAGACGCACATGGGCGTGGAACACATCCGCGCGATGATGCCAAGTACGCGCATGATGGAACTCGATTGGCGTCGCTCCGCGAGATGTGTGCAAATCCTGTGTCTTAAAGAGCGGCGCATCATTCAACATTCCTTATTTTTTATGTACTTGTCCTTTGTGACAGCACGGTATGATGCTTTCCTGCAGTATACTGATAACGAAAGGGGATGAGAAACCTCATCCGAATCTCGTCAACACGGTCAAGGGGTATATGAAGCATGAGGAAGCACAGATCAAGCCGTCACGGATGCGCGCGCGAAGCTCATGAATGCCGGTTCGCCCGAAGAACTCGGTGCAGCCGATGCTGAACTCACAGGAGCACTCGGCAAGCTCTTCGCCATCGCGGAGAATTATCCGGATCTCAAGGCAAACACGCAGTTCACGGAACTCATGCGCGAGATCAGCGGCACAGAAAATCGCATCGCTGTCGCACGCATGGATTACAATGAGTCCATCCGCGTCTACAATATCAAGATACAGACCTTCCCGGGTTCTTTCTTTGCCGACATGATGGGCATGCGGCCGCTCCCACAGTTCCGGGCCGAGGAAAAAGCAAAGGAAGTCCCGCAGGTGGCATTCTGACCACAGCAGCATTCTCCTCTGGGCAAGGTATCGGATATTTTCTGGTTTTACGATTGGCTTGACAAAAATAGGCACATCGAGATGGGCGTACAATTACTTCCTTGCTCGCAACGAGGAACAGTATAAGACTTATCTCGCCAACGGTAGAAAAGGTAAGATTACGAAACCGTACAGCGGAACGAGAAAAAGCCGGGCCGCAGGTCTATCTGGAAACGGCCAATCCGAGAATGCCGGAATATTGAACGGCAGCGGCAAAGAATAGCCCTGCTTCATCGCCGCTTGAAAAATATTCGGGAGAATCATATGAATTGCGATAAGCGTCAGGGCAACAGTCGCATCCTTATGCGTCTGGATGAATTCCTGCATGAAGATACGCATCTGATAATCATGGATAGTTAATGGATGGCGATTTTTTGTGTCGCCGTCACTTCGCCTTCGGCGCAGGATCATCAGGCGTCCAGCCCGGCGGCAGGCTGGCAGCAGAGCCGAGCGCCGTCACGCCGGAGTTGTAG
>ENA-OQBJ01000576-OQBJ01000576.1-human-gut-metagenome-genome-assembly--contig:-NODE-576-length-18817-cov-2.439165_pt1 | contig 18817 bp, 26 predicted proteins | sample MGYA00242743_ERZ504545 | MGnify/ENA primary metagenome ERZ504545 (study PRJEB26092, sample SAMD00036252) | human gut metagenome | host: Homo sapiens | study: EMG produced TPA metagenomics assembly of...
TCATGAATGTTTTTCATTTTTCCTTTCTTTTCTTCGTTCCCAGTTTGGCCCGGTCCCGCCTGCTGCTCTGCCAGCGCTTTTTCCCGGTCCTCTTTCATGCGCTTTCCGAAGGGCCGAGGGAGTTCCCGGGCTTGGTAAGGGACACATGGATGGAAAGAATTTCTCCATTCTTTTCTTCCAGTTTTTTTTTCAGCTTTTCGCTTTCCTCATCTTCTTCCATTTCCGGAATGTGAGCCAGCTTTTCCAGATTTTCGGAAATATGGGTCCTCCGCTCTTCTCCTTCTCTCAGTTCCAGGTCCCGTTTTTCCTTCAGCGCCATTTCCTCTTCTGCCGCCTTCTCTTGGTCTTCCAGGGTCTTTTCCATCCCTTCCCTCCGGGCAGTGAGGGAGGCCAGGCTGACTTTGAGGGTCTGCCATTCCTCCCTTTCTTTCATGACCTTTCCCGCCAGGGTATCGCAGATATGGCCCTGCTCCTCCAGCTTTCGGCTGCATGTTTCCAGCGCCTTTCGCCCCTCTTCTTCCTCCCGGGAGAGGCGGCGAATTTCCTGTTTCCTGCCGAAGAAGGTATTTTCCTTCTTCCTCATGGAGCCGCCGGTCATGGAGCCGCCGGCATTGACCAGCTGGCCGTCCAGGGTGACAATGCGGAACCGGTAGCGATATTTCTTTGCCACCCTTCTGGCATCATCCAGAGTCTCTGCAATCAGGGTCCGTCCCAGAAGGGACGTGAGGAGATCCCGGTACCGGTCATGGCAGTTTATGAGATTCGACGCAATGCCGCAGATACCTTTTCCCCGGCAGCTTCTGCTCCTCTCCGACGTAGGCAGAAGGATGCATGGACTCCAGAGGAAAGAAGGTGGCTCTTCCGAGATGCCGTTCCTTCAGCCAGCGGATAATCCGGCCTGCCGCTTCAGTGGTATCCGTAACAATACAGGAAATCCGGCTGCCCAGAGCCACTTCCACCGCTGTCGTATAGGCTTCCGGCACCTGCACCAGGTCCCCCAGAGGGCCGTGAATGGATGTGCCAAAGAGATCCCGGCTGGCCATGATATTTTTGACTGCCATGGAAAAATCGGCATATTCCTTTTCTGCCCGGTCCAGATAATTTTTTCTTGACCGAAGAGCGGAAAGGGCAGACTCCTGCTTTCCCTTTTCATTCATCAGAGCAAAGCGCCGGTTTTCCTCCTCTTTCAAAAGAAGGCTGTCTTTCTTTCCTGCTTCTTCCAGAGCTGACAGGCGCTCTGCGCCTTCTTTTTCTTCTTTCACTAAGAGAACGAGCTCTTCTTGCAGGGCTACCAGCCGTTTTTTCTTCTCTTCCAGTGAAGACAGGGCTTCTTTCCGTTCTCCTTCCAGCCGCTGCAGGGTCTCTTCCACATGGGCCAGCTCCTGCTCCAGCCGCATCTTTTCAGACATCTGCTGCCTGTTCACTTTCAGCTTTTCCGCATAGGAAGCCTCTGAACAGGCCAGGGCTTCTTCCAGAGCCTTCTTTTCCTCTTCTCCCTTCTCTTTCTTTTCGTTCCACTGGCGGCAGTCATCCACATAACCCTGATATTCCTCTTCACCGCTTTTGATTTCCTCTGCCAGTTCCGCTTCCGCTTCCTTTTGGTCCTCTTCAGCCGCTGCCAGCTCCCCTTTCTTTTCCTCGGCATGATGGAAGCTTTCTTCCTTCACCCGGAAATCGCCGCGAAGTTCTTCCATTTTCTGCTGGGCTTCGGCGGTCTGCTGTCCCAGGCTGCGAAGGCCTTCCTGAAAATCAAGGGCCTGCTTTTCCAGCTTTTCCCTTTCCGCCGCCAACGAAGAAAGGGCGGTTTCCCATTTCACATCATCTTCTTCCAGATTCCGGTACTCCGTTTCATAGCGAGACAGCATGCGGCCGATAGATGTCAGCTTCAGCACCGCCATAGAGGCAGTGACAGCGCTTTTCTTCTTCATAAGCTCCTTATAGACTGCCTTTTCCGCCCTTCCTTCAGAGGTACCAGCTGCTCATCCAGAAGGGCCACCATGTCCTGGACCCTGTCCATATTTTCTGCCGTCTTTTCCAGCTTCCGGAGGCCTTCGTTCTTCCGCATACGGTACAGGCTAATGCCCGCCACGTCCTCAAAAATCAGACGCCTCTCATCAGGCCGGGCCGTCAGCACCTGGTCCACCCGGTTCTGCCCGATAATGGCCAGGGAGCCCCGCCCCAGACCTGTATTGGCCAGAAGCTCCTGTATATCCTTCAGCCGGCAGCTCCTCTTGTTGATTTTGAAATCACTGTCCCCGCTGCGTAGAAGCCTTCTGGTAATGGCGACTTCCGTGGTATCCAGCGGCAGTTCATGGGACGAGTTATCCAGCACCAGCTGTACTTCCGCTCCATTCTTTGCCTGCCTGGTCTCAGAGCCGGAAAAAATAATATCCTCCGCCTTCTGCCCCCGAAGGTTCCTCACATTCTGCTCTCCCAGCACCCAGCGCACTGCATCGGAAATATTACTCTTTCCGCAGCCGTTGGGTCCCACGATCACCGTCATGCCGTCAGCAAATTCTATGGTAGTTTTATCTGCAAAAGACTTGAAGCCCTGCAGTATCAAACGCAGTAATTTCATAGTATCTCCTTGTGTTCCTTTTCAAAGCTGTACCGCTCCTTATTATACAGGAAATGGGGGAAGTCTGCTTGCGAAAGGTTTCCTAGACGTCTTGAAACAAATGGTATCTGCTGCGACAGGAAACTATTTGTAATGGGTTTCCTATTCGGCATGAGACAAATGATAGGCATCCCGACAGGAAACAATTTACAAACAGCCAAAGAAAAAACTGCGAAAGGAAGTCCTTTCGCAGTTTTCATTATTTATTCTCCAAACACCGGAGGCAGGGGGCTGTCGTCAGAAGGTACAGGCGGAAGCGGGGAGTCGCTGCTGTCTGTGTCATCCTTCTTCGGTTCCTCGCCGGGCGCGTAGATGGAGTGATACTTGAAGAGGTTTTCTACCTGGGTATGGTTGATGGTTTCTACTTCCATCAGTGCCTTGGCCATGGCGTGGAGCACAGGCAGATTATCTGTCAATGCCTGCATAGTGTCATTGTAGGCTTCATCCAGGTACTTATGCATTTCTTCATCGATAATGGTGGCTACAGTTTCACCGTAGTTTCTTTCAGAACCCAGCTGCTTGCCCAGGAAAATCTGCTCCTGGTGTTCGCCGAAAATCATGGGTCCCAGGCGGTCACTCATGCCCCATTCCATAATCATCTTGCGGAGGATGGAGGTGACCTGCTGCAGGTCTCCGGAAGCGCCGCTGGAGATTTCGTTGAAAATAATCTTTTCAGCGCAGCGTCCGCCTAAAGCTACGCGGATCTGGGCCAGAAGATGGGATTTGGTAATGAAGGACCGTTCTTCATGGGGAAGCATCATGGTGTAGCCACCGGCCTGTCCACGGGGGATAATGGTGACTTTATGCACCGGATCCGCATCCTTCAGAAGGGTGGCCATAATGGCATGGCCCGATTCATGGTAAGCCGTGAGTTTTCTTTCTTCATCGCTCACCCGGTGGCTCTTTCTTTCAGGACCGTAGGATACCTTTTCAGATGCTTCTTCCAGGTCTGCCATGGAAATAGTTTTTCTGTTATCCCTGGCTGCCAGAAGGGCTGCTTCATTCAGCATATTGGCCAGGTCAGCGCCGGTGAATCCCGGTACTTTCTTGGCAATGGTAGGCAGGTCCACATCCGGTTCCAGCGGTTTGTTTCTTGCATGGACACGGAGGATGGCGATACGGCCTCTGAGGTCCGGACGGCCTACTACTACGCGGCGGTCAAAACGACCAGGGCGCAGGAGGCAGGGTCCAGGATATCAGGACGGTTGGTAGCTGCCAGAGTAATGATGCCTTCATTGGAACCGAAACCGTCCATTTCTACCAGGAGCTGGTTCAATGTCTGTTCCCGTTCATCATGTCCGCCGCCCAGTCCGCTTCCGCGCTGACGCCTACGGCATCGATTTCATCGATAAATACGATGCAGGCGCATTTTTCTTTGCCTGGGCGAAGAGATCACGCACGCGGGACGCACCAACACCTACAAACATTTCCACAAAGTCGGAGCCTGAGATGGAGAAGAAGGGTACCTTGGCTTCCCCGGCCACTGCCTTGGCAGAAGGGTCTTGCCGGTACCTGGAGGTCCCACCAGCAGGACGCCCTTGGGGATCTTGGCGCCGATGGCGGTGTACCGTCCCGGATTCTTCAGAAAATCCACCACTTCCGACAGTTCTTCTTTGGCTTCATCTTCACCGGCCACATCGTTAAAGTTCACGTGCACCTGGCCTTCACCGGTCATTTTAGCTCTGGACTTGCCGAAGCTCATAACCCGTCCGCCGCCGCCCTGGGTCTGGTTCATCATCCAGAACCAGACGGCAATGAGGATGATAATGGGAAGCAGATTGGACAGAAGGCTCATCCACCATGCCGGCTGTTCCGGCGGTTTGGCAGTAATGGCCACATTGCCGTCACTCAGCTTATTGAGAAGCTGGGTATCATTGTCAGGAATGTATGTGGCAAATTCAGTGCCGTCTTTCATCTTCCCGGTAACTGCGTTATTTGTCATCACCACCGAGGATACATTCTTCTTTTCCACCTGTGAAATAAAGTCACTGTAGGTGATTTCCGAATGTTTTTCCTGGGGATGAACAAATGTATTGAATATGGACACTGCGATGATGATGAGAAGCACGTAGAGTGCCACATTCTTAATAAATTTATTCAATATATTCCTCCTTCTCATGATCTGTGCAATAAAAGCCCATTTGACCGGTTGGGGAAGCGCGATTCAATCGGTGCTTTCCACCATCCACCCCGCTGACTAAATTGAGACTTTTCAATCAGTAATTAATTCTACCATTTTTTAGAAATTTAAGCAACAGGATTGTTTGAATTCCTATGCCCGCTTCAGTCACCCTGCATCAGGCAGGAACAGCTTTCTGCCTGCAGGAATGTAAAAGGTTGAAAAATAGTGATTAGCGGCAAAGCAGGCCCTTCACGCCCAAAGGGCAAGCCATCTTCGAACCGCCCGAGCCCGGATGCTCCGGAAGGGAGCGTTTCAATATTTACGCTTTGGTATACACCCGGCTGTCCAGGACGCATACGTCCGGCAGATTTCTGTATTTTTCCGCATAGTCGCAGCCATAGCCTACGATGAATTCATCGGGAATGTCAAAGCCCACGTATTTTACGTCCACTTCTTTTTCCCGTCTTTCCTTCTTGTTAAGACAGATAGCCAGTTCCACAGAAGCAGCGCCCCTCTGTTTGAGAAGGGGTACCAGGCGCTCATGGTAATGCCGGTATCGATGATATCTTCCACTACGATCACGTTCTTGCCCCGGATATCCCGGTCCAGGTCCTTTTTAATATTCACATGGCCGGAAGAAACGGTGCTGTTGCCGTAGCTGGATACACACATGGTGTCCAGTGTGACAGGAAGGTCAATGGACCGCATCAGGTCACAGAGGAAAGGCATGGCACCTTTCAGAATACCAACCAGCACCACATCTTTTCCTTCATAGTCTTTCGTAATCTGACGGCCCAGTTCTTCCACTCGTTTTTCAATCTGTTCTTTGGTAATGAGTACGGTCTTAATATCTTTTCCCAGGTTTTTCATGTTGTTCATTCATTCTCCTTATCCCTTAAGGTGAGTGTCAGAAGGAGAAAAGACTTCGTACCTTCCGTCACCCGGCCCTGTCTGCTTCCCCGAAGAAAGCAGGTCCAGTAAATATGATGTTCATCGGCCACTACCGGCCATTCTCTGCGAAGCACCGAAGGGATTCCTTTTTCCTGAAGGATTTGAAATACCCTCTTCCTTCCCTTCATGCCCAGAGGCTCCATGGAGTCATCCTTTTCCGCCTTTCGAAGGACCAGGTGTCCCACGCTGCCGGCATCAAGAAGATACTGGTTTCTCCCTGTAACCACCGGATGGGAAAGGACTTCCCCAGTCAGCACCCAGGGAGGCGCGGTCAGAAGAACTTCATGGTTATTTGTTATTATACCAGTTTCCCCGTGAAGGGGCTTTTCTTTTTCTTTACAAAATTCATAAAAAAGATGGAGCAGGTCTTTCGCAGGCATAGTATCTTTCCGGGAGCTGCCGGGGAAAAAGCAGAGAAACTGCCCTGCCCTTTCCATCATGGCACCGGAGGAAGAGGTTTTCCTGCCTTCCCTTCCTTCCAGAGCCAGCTTACGCATCCGCTCCACCCCTTCTGCATCCGGCGTATGATGGGAAACCATCATACACGCCCGCCGGATGAGGCGGCGCTGCATCGCAGGATGAAGCGTCTGTAATCGATGGAAAGGATAGGCCAGAAGACGGCCCCGCTGCCGGAAGAAGGCTGCTTCCTTCGCCTCTTCTCCCTCCATGAAATCCTCTTCGTCCCTCAAGAGGGAAGCCATATGGGTAAGGCCTGTGACCAGGGACGGATTATACTCCCTGAGACGGGGCAGGAGGGTGAGGCGGATTTTATTCCGAGTGGCATCGGGGATATCATTGGTTCATCATGACAGGGACTCACTGGATAATCAGAAAGGAAACAGCCGATATCCTCTCTTGTAACGCAGAGGAAGGGGCGGATAAATTCCCCACGCTTCGGCTGTATGCCGGTCAGTCCCTTCAGGCCGCTGCCCGGAGGAAATGGAAAAGAATGGTTTCCGCCTGGTCATCTTCATGATGGGCCAGGGCGATTTTCCGGTACCCGCCGGCCTTTGCCGCCTCCTCCAGCGCTTCATACCGAAGGCTGCGGGCCACGGTTTCCACTGAGCCCTTCTCTTCCTTCCTCGCCTCCGGCACATCTACATCTTTTCTATAGAAGGGAATATGGAAACGGCGGCACACCGATGCCACATAGGCTGTTTCCTCTTCCGCCGCTTTCCGCAGATGATGGTTCACGCAGCAGCAGCCCAGGCGGATTCCTTCTCTTTCCTCTATGTCCTTCAGAAAAAGAAGGAGTCCCAGCGAATCAGGGCCGCCGGAAACAGCAGCGAGGATTCCATCCCCCTTTTCCCACAAATGATTTTCATGGGCAAAGGCAAGCACCCTTTTAAGAAAGTCCTCTTTCTTCATTCGTTATTGGGCCTTAATACGTCCGCATCCAGAAGTCCCTCAGAAAGGTCCCTGTCGCTCACCATGATTTCCGGCAGGGCAAAGTATTCCATGAGACTGTCAAGAATGGCCACACCGGCCACGATGATGTCCGCTCTTTCCGGCATGAGTCCTGTCAAATGGCATTTATCATCATAGGACATGGAGGAAAGCTTCTTCAGCATGGCATTTACATCTTCCTGATGGATGATGAAATCCTGCACTTTGGAGGAATCATAGACCTCCAGCTCCTGGAGCATAGACGCCATGGACGTCACCGTGCCTCCCACGCCGATCCACCGTTTCACATTCTTCACACTGTCCATCAGTTCTGTGTGGCGGAAAAGGTCGAAGCAGTGCTTCTTCAGCTCCGCCAGTCCCCGGGGCGTGGTGGTATCGAATTGCTTGGAACAGCGTACACAGCCCAGCTTGAAGCTGTGACGCATGCCGATATCCGTGCCGAAACCCATGCAGATTTCCGTAGAACCGCCGCCGATATCCACTACCGACGTCACCACGCTGGACGTACCGGCTGCGCCGATATAGCTGTAATAGGCCTCTTCCTTTCCCGAAAGGATCCGTACCGGAATGCCGGCAGCCGCAGTCACCTCATCGGAAAATTCGCCGCCGTTAGCCGCATCCCTCATGATAGAAGTGCCGTAGGCAAAGATTTCAGAAGCCCCTGCCAGGCGGGCGGCCGCCGTAAACTCTTCGATAGCCTTCAGCGTCCTTTCCCGGGGTCCCTTCCCGATGAAAGCCTTGTCCGTCATGCCTTCCCCGAGCCTGGTACTGCGAAGGTCCTTCTTCAGGATCTTCCACTCTTCCTTTTCATCCTTTTCTGCAATCAAAAGACGGACTGAATTTGTCCCGATATCAATAATCGCACGCATCATATCCCCCAAATAAGGTTAAACAATGAGCCAACTGCTTAAAATAATAAGGGAGCATGGAATGCTCCCTTATTTCTCTCAGTCAGAACGCCTTGCGCCCCTTCCGCCTCTCTTGGATTCCACATTTCTCTTGAGATCGAGAAGCCTTTCATCGCTGTCTTTCAGGAAACGGCTGAGCTTATCCTCAAAAGAAGCCGGTGCTTCCCTGCGGGCCGTACGGAAACCGCCGGAAAACGGACGGCTGTACTGGGTCCTTTCAGAATGGAAGGATTCCTCTCCCTCTTCCTGACGACGTTCAAAGGAGCGATGGCCTTCACGGCTGCGGAACTCATTTTTTTCATGGAAATCACGGTGTCCCTGATGGTCATGGTGGAAACGATCCTGCTTCTTTTCCCCTTTTTCAGAAGCTGGCTGGGCCTGTTTGATGGATAAGGCGATTTTGCCTCTTTCATCAATGGTAATGACCTTGACCTTCACCTTGTCTTTGACCTTAAGATAATCATTCACATCACTTACATATTCATTAGCCACTTCAGAAATGTGAATCAGACCCACCTTTTATCCGGCAGTTCTACAAATGCGCCAAACTTTGCGATACCGGTTATGGTACCTTCTACGATATTGCCGACTTCTAAAGCCATGAGAAAAAAATACATCCTCCTAAAAACCTAAATGGAAATATTAATTTGATTATACGAGATTTCCCGGGGAATAGCAATAGGAATTATAAAGGAAAAAGCCCCCTCTGCTCATATAAAAAGCACTGATTCATTCCGTATCTGCTTTCATCAGAAATGGTATGCTGCAGGTCATGGAAATTCTTAAACAGCCTGCTGTTTTCCTTCCCTGCATCGCATGAAAACAGAAATCAAAACAGATACGCATGAAATCAGTGCTTTCGGTATATTACAGAAATCGAAAGCGGAAAGAGGCTTTCTTTTATCTTTCAATCACCGCAAAATGACGATCCTCTTTCCTCTTTTTCCCATCCAGCGGCGAATGGCCCACAGCCACTGCCAGAATAGGAGACACCCCTTCAGGCAGATGAAGCATTTTGAGATAATCTGCATCCTTTCCCAGAAGACGGATGAAGCCGAAAAGAATGATGGACGACAGCCCCAGGTCACTGGCCTTCAGATGGATATGCTCTGCGATAATACCGGCATCAAAGCCCTCCAGCGTTTCCATCACATCCTTCGTGCGGCAGATGAGGATGAGAAGGGGCGCTTCGTAAATCATGTGAGGCTTTCCCACCCTTTCTCCCCCTTCGGTGCTGATCCGCTTCAGTACCTCCGGATCCCTTACCACTACCAGGCATAGCCCTTATCATTGTGATGCCTACGGAAGATTCCTCGGCTGCATGAATCAGCGCATGGATTTCCTTTTCGGAAACGGCCTCGCCGGTATAGGAACGAGCCGACTTTCTAAGCGATAAAACTGTATCAAACTCCATAATAAGACTCCTTTATTCTTTCCCATCAATACGGAAGGTGGGAATCCTTGCCACAAACCGCCGCTCCCGCTGAACCATGGGCGTATGCCCACAGCCACCGCTATGGCCGGCTTCAGCCCCTCCGGCAGGTGCAGGGCCTGGAAATATTTTCCGTATCCCTCTTCCCGGTTCAGCGTGCGGATAAAGCTGTAAATACAGATGGACCCAAGCCCCAGGTCCACCGCTTTCAGATGCATGTTTTCCGCCATAATCCCGGCATTGAGCTTGATAGAATCTTCCGTGCCTCCGGGGTGTTCATGATCAGCAGCAGAAGCGGCGCCCCGTAAATAGGATCCCCTCTCCCCGACAGCGCCTGATTCTCTTCAGCCAGAAGCCTTAGCACCTTCTTGTCCGTAATGGCGGCAATAGCATAATTTTTGAAATCAAAATGCCCCACCGGCACCTCTTCCCCTGCCTTCACAATCTTCTGGATATCCTCCTCAGACACCGGCTCTTCCGTGTACCGGCGCACCGAGCACCTCACTGAAAGCACATGATCGAATTCCATGGTATATCTCCTTTCCTTGCTTTGGCAGAATCATAACAGCGTAAAATATTGTGACTTATTGTTGAAAAGTTTCCCATCCGCCATGGCACCACTGCCTTCCATCGCGACAGGAAACTTTTTGCATATAGTTTCCCATCCGGCATGGCACTGCTGCCTTCCATCGCAGCAGGGAACTTATCGATTCAAAAGATTCGAAAGCAGGGCTCCTGCCATTTCATAATCATCGATGGCCACGCACCAGGGACTGTCCTTTCCCTTCTCATACACACAGAGAGGGCCCTGGCCCGTTTCCACACGGTCCACATCAGAAAGCTCAGTCTCCATCCTCTCCTTCCGGCTTCTAAAGCCTATTCGCTCTGAAGTCAGCCAGAAAGCTCCCTTGTCTCCTTCCTCAAAGAGACTCTTATCCTCCTTATTTTCCACTGGCCCACCTTGAAAGGATGGCCCCGGGAAATCAGGACAGCACCGGTGACAGGCTTCTTCGGCTTCATGAGCCGGCCGGCAGCAGTAAAATGCAGTTCCTCCCCTTCCCGGTACTTCACATTGGCATATTCCCTGTTCACCGTGGGCATAAGCCCCTCCTCCTGGATTTTATAGAGGGCATTGCACCTTTTGGCAATGGTGGTGTACTTGTACTTTGCCTCTTCCTTCATCATGTAGCAGAGCTTCAGCAGATCGGAAAACATGCCGTATTCGTCATCATCCATGTAGCCGTCATGGTAAAGCTTCTCAAAAGCCTTATCACAGGCCAGCGCCTGGGCCCGGGCCAGCTGTTTGTTGCCCAGGTCCTTTTCCTTCGCATAGGCGATGAAACTTTCCAGCCGGTCTGCGTCCAGCTCATCATTGACTGCCGCCTCCGCCATACGGCTGGCATACTCTTCTATATACTGATCTTTTCCTCCGCCAAACAGATTAAAAAACAAGGATACCACCTCCAAAGCCGGTATGAATTACAAAGAAATGGACGCCGCCGACTGGGCAATCACCTGGTCCGCATAGGTCTTTTCTTTTACATTATAAATATAGTCAAAGGAAATATATTTCCCATCTTTCACAAAAATATAGCTTGTACTATGATCTCCCTGGTCATCAAAGTCCAGCTTCAATCCGGGGAGCCCGTGAAAAGAATCAAAGAGGAACGTCACATTCTTCACATATTTCCCGGAACTTTCACTGGCCAGCTTCGCCCGGAAATGGGATTCAATGTCTGTCTTTTCCTTATCACTCAAAGAAGCGAGGCTTGACGGAAGGAAACTGAACTCCCGGTTTTCCGAAATCGGCAGCGCTGCCACTCCCGTCATAAGGAGGTGGTTTCCCGCCACCAGCACATGGTCCGGCGCCACCGGCAGGTCATAGTCCACCTGCATGGACGACGGAATATCATAGGTATAGGCCGTGCCCTTCACGCTCACCTTCTGCATAGGCGTATAAAAAGACAGACTGTTTACCATGTTTTCCACCAGCGGCCGATTCCTCTTCACATCCTCTTCCTTCATGGTGAAGGAAATCATGGCAGTCCCTTCCTGGCGGAGGAACAGATACCGGATTACTGAAAAGCGGCCGCCTTCTCCCTGTCCCTTCGTTTCCGCCCGGAGCGCCCTGCCGGCTTTCGTTTCCACAGACTTCATGGACACCGGCTTTTCTCCGGATTTTTTAATATTTTCCTGAAGGAACTTTTGCGCTTCCCTCGCCTGCTCCTTCATCTTTCCCTCACTGTAAGGCTGGCCATAGGCCCTGGACAAAATGGAAAGTGAGATTCCTTCATCCGGAAGGAACGCCTGATACACTGCCGGCGAAGACTTCTCATTTTCCACCCGGTTCCCCGGAATCACCATGGTGAGCCCGCTGACTTTATTATCATAGGTATAGGCTGCCTCCGAAACCGGCGCTGCCTCTCCTGCCACAGGTTCTCTGGCCCAGGTCCCCTGAAAGGACAGTGCCGCCGCCAGAACCATGGCAGAAATCACTGCTGCTTTTTTCATAATCCTATTTCCTTCCTCCTGCAGGGAAAACCACGATTTCATAAGCCCCCATCACGGGCAGTAAGACAGCAGTCCCTCCCGAACCCATGACCGGCAAAAAAATCTTCCAAAAGCAGATTCTATACCGGAATCTGTGCTTTCCCGAATGATGTGATGATATAATTATTATATACCATAGAAGGAAATTCCAGATAAGGAAATCCGTTTTCAAAAGGAGGTCTTTTCCATGCAGTTCAAGAAAATCCTTGTTCCCGTAGACGGCTCCGGCACCGCGGACAACGCCCTCCGCTACGGCGTAGAAATGGCAAAAACCTACGGGGCCCAGCTTTTCGTTATCGTAGTGGCAGACATAGGCGAAGCCGCCTACCCCTTAATGCAGGTCAACCTTGATAGAAACGCTTCGCCTCGGTCCGGGAAAAAGCAGAAGCAGTCATGGAAAGAATCAAAAAACAGATTCCCCAGGGCCTTCCCTTCACCCCCATCATCCGCACCGGCGTCCCCGGCAGCGTCATCACCTCCCTGGTGGACGAAGAAAATATAGACCTCATTATTATGGGAAACAGCGGCAAAGGCTCCCTTTCCTCCTTCATCATGGGCAGCGTCAGCCAGTACGTGATCCATCATGTGAAAGTACCGGTGCTGATTATTAAGTAAACCAACCTTTTTAAAACAGGGCAGCTGATGGAGCGGCCTACGCCTGGACGCCCGCATGGCCCTTCCCTGTATCAGCTCTTTCCGAAAAAGCAAAAACAGTGAAACCGATATTCCCTCGATTTCACTGTTTTTTAATGATTCTAATGATTCTTTTCCAGGACTCCCAAAATCCTTCCCTCACCAGCGTCAGGAAAAGATAAATCACCGCCGTAGTAATAAAAGTCTCCCATACCCGGTAATACTGCGCATTGGCCGCATTGGCCCAGTACATGAGCTCCGGCGTGGCAATCACCGACGCTAGCGACGAATCCTTGATGAGACTGACGAAAGAATTTCCCAGCGCCGGAATCACCGAGCGGATTGCCTGAGGCAGGATGACATACCGCATGGCCTGGAAATGAGAAAGCCCCAGAGCGCTGGCCGCCTCCATCTGCCCGGGTCTGTGGCCAGAATACCGCCGCGGATGGTTTCCGCAATATACGCGCCCGCATTGATGGAAAGCGCAATCACCGCTGCCAGCACACCGTCCGGTTTCCTCATAATCAGCGGAATCACGCCGAAATACGTAATCAGTATCTGCAGAAGAAGCGGCGTTCCCCGGATGCTCTCGATAAAGCACACCGCCGGAATAGACAAATATTTCTTAGATGAAATCCGGGCCAGCGCCAGGAAAAGGCCGATGAAGAATCCCGCCGCAATGGCAATCACCGACAGCTTCACCGTCAGCAGAGCACCGGAAATAAAGAAAGGCGTATACTCCTCCACAATGGACACTTTGAAATCAAACATCTCTATCACTCCTGCTTCAAAGAAGCCAGCATCTTCTCATCGGGACTGCTGTGGAACCACTTTTCATAGATACGGCTGTACGTGCCGTCACTGACCATATCCGAAAGAGCCTTGTCCAGCTTCTGCTGCAGCGCCTGCCCTTATCTTTCGGATAAAGAATGCCGAAATACTCCGGCGTAAAAGCAGCGTCATCATAGAGAATTTTGAAATGCTGATCCGGATACTGGGCCTTGATAGCCTTCACCGACGTTTCATCCCCTACCAGCGCATCCACCTGACCGCCGATGAGCATCTGAATGGACATAGGCGTTTTGCGGATGGCCGGATTATTTTTCCCCATCAGCTTCTCCAGCGCCTCCTGGCCGGTGGAACCATTCTGCACAGCCACCGTCTTCCCGTCCATCAGATCCTTCGCACAGGAAATATCAGTATCCTCCCGCACCAGGATCGCCTGCCGGGACACAAAATAAGGTTTGGAAAATAGATAAGTCTTCTTCCGGTCATCAGTAATGGTAATCCCCGAAACAGCGGCATCTGCCTGTCCCGTGCGGATCTGCTCAAAAATAGCCTCCCATCCCACATCGGAGATATCCGGCGTAAGCCCGGCCCGCTTCGATGCCTCTTCGATGAGATCGATATCAAAACCCGTGATCTTCCCATCCTTCAAATACTCGAAAGGATTCCAGTTCGCATGAGTCACAATATGCACATGCCCCTCGGAAGAAGCCCCCGCTTCAGGCGCCTCCTTCCCGCAGCCCCCTGCCAGCAGGCACCCTGCCGCCAAAAGAGCCGCCGCTGCTATCCAAAGTTTCATTTTCCTCTTCCCTTCCTGAACCAAAGCCGCCACCAAAGCACCAGAGCCAGTGGCTGTTATTTTTCATGTTCATTATACTCCCTGAAAAGATATAATACAAGTTGTTCACTAAAATAATGTTTGTCAGATGAGCAGTCTACGGATAGCAAAACCTATGACTTGCCCGCCCCTGCCTGCAGAAAGCAAGCGCCAATGGGCAGAAGGGCATCCAAAAGCCGATAGCCGTAAGCGGATAGCGCACAGCCGAACTCTTCCTGCCGTCTGATTATCACCCGTCGAAATGCCTCTACTCCTTCAAACCTCAATTTTCTTTTCTCAACATTACGCCATACCAAAAGGACGCCTTCTATCCAAAGGCGCCCTCGCGATTCCAGCTATGCTTTTATTTCTTTTTGCAAATCGTAGTCTTCTTTGTCTGTACGGACATTTCCCTTTCTATTCCTACTACTTTTCTATAATCTTAAATCCATTCCCAGTCCCCACTCTCCAAAAGCCAGCGGGCAGCCTTCAAACCTGAGAAAAAAGCAGAGCACCTCTTTTTACTTGTCCATCCCTATTCAGAGGGTGGGTGGCGAACCGGAAGGGGACCATAAGCAGCCCGCCGCAAGCGGGAATCTGACAGCCCATAGCGGACCGCTGAACACTCTCCGCCTGACGTCTGATAAGTCTCTCCCCTTTCCGCCATTTCGAGCGAAACCGAGAAATCTCCCACGCACAGTTTCACCACCGTAAGTAGAATCTACGTTACAAGCCACACTGATAGTCTGAAGTCTGACCGTCTGATGTCTCCCACCGAATTGTCTCTACCTCCTCAAGCCTCAAATTTCTTTCCTCAAATCTATCTTGAGCTTCTGTCTATCTCCTGCCGATACATCAAAAAAAAAATCTTTTTCCATCATGTTCACATAAAAGCCAATTTTTCTATTCATATAGTAGAAGGTAACAAATCATGAGACCATGCTTCGGAAATCAAACCTTTTCCTGCTAATCCTAGGCAATACAGAAAAAGGCATTCCATTGCAACAGTCGGGATCCCATGTTCCTTCTCTCCAATCCGGGATGGTAGTAAAAAGCAAACACAAAGAAACTCAGGACTCCAGAAAATCCCTACAGCGCAGAAATGACGGGAGACTCATGTATGACGCGCGCCGTCGTACCAAGTACAGCAGCGGCCGTAGACCATGCAGACACCGAACTCATTGGGCATGATGGGCAGCCTGGAGACACCGGGTTTCTTTGTAGTGGTTTTAAGGAAATGATTTCCCGCCTCTGCGCCTACTTCCCCCTGCCCAAGGAATAGGCAGCAAGCACAATGATACGAAAAGGGAGCAATCATCACAATCTCTTATCTCCCGGCACTCAAAATCTTGGACAGCATCAAAACGATCTTATAATCAACTTTTAATTCAAATACTTTAGTACCGTCTTATAATGATCATTCATTCTGAGCCCCTCAGCTTTCATGCCACCGGCTTGCCCTCACAAAGCATGTCTTCTATGGTTTTGGCTACACCGTCTTCTTCATTGGAAGGGCAAAGGGCCCGGGCCGCTTTTTTAGCTACTTCATCGGCATTGCTGACGGCATAGGAAAAGCCGGCCATCCGAAGAAGGGGCACATCGTTTTCCGTATTTCCAAATGCCATGACTTCATCGGGAGAGATACCTTTCTGGTCACAGAGGAAGCGCACGGCTGCTCCTTTATTGACTCCTTTTTTATGGACATCCACGAAATCATCGCCAGGGAAAACTACATCCACCAAACCGCTGAACTTGTCTTCCACTACCTGCCGGATAGCCATCCTCTTTTCCAAAGATGGATCGGCAAAGACGATGCGAGTCACCAGTTTTTCGGGATGGTAGAAATTTTCACCCAGGTACACCGGTTTTTTGGAGCGGTATTTCTGGTACTTTTTCTCTGTGCCATTGGGTCTATCCATGTAAATCACATCATCCATGAAGGAGGTGGCATTCCACCCTCTTTTTTTTGATTCCAGAAGGATGGCGGAAGCCAGGTCCGGCGAAAGTCCTTCCTGCCGCACAGGCTCTCCGGTTTCACTCATCATAATCCAGGCTCCGGTGTAGCAGATAAGGGGCACATTGCCCAGCTGGAGCGTATCTGCCTTGCTTTGGCCGAGTCCCACATGCGGCCAGTGGCCACCACGATTTCATAGCCCCGGCTTTGGGCCTTCTTGATGACCTGCCTGGAATAATTAGAAATCGTCATATCATCATGAAGCAGTGTGCCATCCAAATCGATGGCAATCAAACGAACAGCCATAGGAAACTCCTTTCAGAAAATCACTGATTTCTCCGTCGAAGGCCGGAGAGCAGGACGGGGCTGGGAATCTGGGAAAGAAAGACACCCAAGGTCATGGCAATGACACCGATGGTCTGCCTGAAGGTAAAGGATTCATCCAGGAAAAAAAGGCCTGACAGCCCTCCGAATACCATTTCCATACTGAGAATCATGGACGCCTCGGTAGGCGGCATGTACTTCTGCCCCACTGCCTGCAGGGTATAGGCCACACTGGTGGAAAGAATCCCTGTATAGAGAATGGGCCACGCCGCCCCCTCAAGACCTGCCAGGTCCGGCGTTTCAAAAAGAAAGGCCAGCATGAGGTTCAGCACCCCCGTCACCATAAACTGCCCTGCCGACAGAAGCACCGGAGAAAAACGCTGAGTCAGATAATTCAGCATATGGATCTGCACCGTAAAGGACAGTGCGCAGAGCAGCATGAGCCCATCGCCCAAACTGATGGAAAAGTCGCTGGTTATGGAGATGAAATAAACCCCTGCCATGGCCAGGATGGCGCCAATCAGATGATTGCGAAGAAGGGGCTGTCCCAGAAAGAGGCCTGTGATGGGAACCATGAGAAGATAATTGGCTGTGAGAAAGCTGGCCTTGGAAGCAGTCGTGTACTGCAGCCCCACCTGCTGCAGGGTAGCTCCCAGAAAAAGGGGAATTCCCACCATGAGGAACGCAGCCCAGAGAGGAATGGACGTGGGCAGAGGACTTTTCCCCTCCCTGTGAAAATAGAGAAAAGGCAGAAGAGCCAGAGAACCGATGACAAAACGAACCCCGTTAAACGTAAGCCCTACCGTATCCATGCCCACTACCTGGGCCACAAAGGCAAAGCCCCAGATGAGGGCCGCCGCCAGCAAAAGCAGACGATATTTCATATACATGCTCCTTAAGGTATAATAGAGAAAGCTTTCCTTATTATATCAGATTCAAAGGTTCCATACCCCAAGAAAGGAGAACATGATGAAAGAAATCGTAATCGCCCAGCCCCTGGGCGTATCCAAAGAAACACTGGACACCCTCCTTGCCCCTCTCACCAGCAGGGGATACCATCTCACCCTCTGGGACAGCCTCCCAGAAAACCAGGACGATCTGGGAAATCGCATTTCCAAAGCAGACCTGGCGGTCATTGCCAACTACCCGCTGAAAAAAGAAGCCCTGGACAAAGCCTCTTCCCTCAAATACCTCTGCGTCGCTTTCACCGGCGTGGACCATGTAGATATCGATACCTGCCGTGAGAAAGACATCGCCGTCTCCAACTGCGCCGGCTACTCCACCGAATCCGTGGCAGAACTGGCCATAGGTATGATGCTTTCCCTCTACCGTAAACTGGCGGAAGGCCAAGACGCCGCCGCCCATGGAAAAACAGGCGCCGGCCTTCGGGGAATTGAAATCAAAGACCGCACAGTAGGCATCATCGGCACCGGCGCCATCGGATACCGCACCGCAAATCTGCCAAAGCCTTCGGCGCCAAAGTCATCGGCTACAACCGTTCCCACAGCCATGACGATATCACCTACACCGACCTTAACACACTCCTTCAAACAAGCGACATCGTATCCATCCACCTTCCCCTGACAAAAGACACAAAGCACTTCATTGATAAAGACAAACTGTCCTCATGAAAAAAGACGCTATTCTGATTAACACCGCCAGAGGCGGCATCATCGACAATGAAGCCCTGGCAGAAGCGCTGAAAAAAGGTGAAATCGCCGGCGCCGGCATCGATGTATACGATATGGAGCCGCCCCTTCCCGAAGACTATCCCCTCCTTTCCGCCCCTCACACCGTCCTTACGCCCCATGTAGGATTTGACACGGAAGAAGCCATGGAAAGAAGAGCCGCCATTGTGGCAGACAACCTCAAGAGCTTTGTAGAAGGAAAACAGAAAAATATCATATGCTGACATAAAACAGAAAAGCCTATCAGGGGAGTAAGGGCCGGCTTTTCCCGACTTGCGTATCCAACCCAGTATACGCACACTAATGAGGAAAATCCTGCGATTGCTCTTCCTTATTGCTTTTCTGTTTTTGTTTTGCCTTTGCTTCTGTCTGTTGCCGGCCGGGTTTAGGAGAAGTGAGGGTAAAAAGGAGGAGCTTATGCAATATAAATGTATGGAGAGAGAAATGAGGACGCTTTCCATGGAAGGATTCTATTTTCCCTCTGTCATGTATATCGCGATAATTCCGACCGAAATGCAGCTTTGCCAGAAAGAAATCAAGAATCCCTGTATACAGGCTCCCGATTTCCCCCTCCCGCTCCCCGCGCCGGGAAGCCGGAAACGGATTCGTAGGCAGATTCGATTAAAAA
>ENA-OQBJ01000578-OQBJ01000578.1-human-gut-metagenome-genome-assembly--contig:-NODE-578-length-18808-cov-2.457203_pt1 | contig 18808 bp, 27 predicted proteins | sample MGYA00242743_ERZ504545 | MGnify/ENA primary metagenome ERZ504545 (study PRJEB26092, sample SAMD00036252) | human gut metagenome | host: Homo sapiens | study: EMG produced TPA metagenomics assembly of...
CATGGCTTTGAATCAGAAAAGAAACGCAAGAAATCCCATGTCAGTACACGGTCCTCCCCGATTTTCCCCTCGCCCGCTACCCCGCGCCGGGAAGCAAAACGGATTCTGCAGATTCGTAAAAAGCATAATAACCAATCGCAAAAGCACGGATACCATCCCTTGCAGCATGAGCCCGCATTCCCGGACGACAAGAGCAGGGTTGACGCAGGATTTTCCTGTGATTTAGCGTTGCCGCCTGATTTCAGGGAAGCACTAATTAATTCACAGAGTCTGCCTTTATAAGAATTTTTCTGCACTGCTGCGTCATGGGATTCCTTAAATAGCTCGCTATTTGCGTCATCCCATTCCTTGCATTGCATAAAAATTCACTAATAAAAGCAGACAATGATTTAATTAGCGCTTCCCTAGAGGCCCGCCATACTGACTGGCTTGGATACCATCCGTGTTTTTGTGCTGCCTTTTGACAGCATGAAAAAAGCAGCCCCTCATGGAGCTGCTTTTTTTTCATTGTAAAAACTCCTGATTGGTCCCATACTTATGCACGGTAGGGCGTCAAGGCATCTGCTTCGATGAATCGGCCAGGGATAGCCGCCTAAGCGGAATGTCTGTGTCGTCAAGGAAGAAAAGATGCGCTATATTGCCACCAGGATGTCTAGCAGGTCATGCCTCAGGAGTTTTTATGGAGTTTTCGGCGCGCCGGAGAGGAAAAATTCATGAAGGTTTTAAGTCTTTCCTCCCCGCTTCCATGGATTGTGCACCGCGGGAATTGGAAAGACTTTCGCCAGGCCTTTTCGCCTCTCTGGTCATATAGTCGGGGAGCCTGGGTAAGTGTATCAGTCAGGATTTGTGGACATACCCTTGGACACACCTTCGGTGTGAGGGTTGACGGGCTATCAGTCAGTCGACTAAAAGGAAGGTACTTGTATGCTGCAGGCTAAGGACCTGCTTCACCCGGCTTGGAAACCCTCTGCAGGGTCTCCACAGGGAAAGAACATACAAACCGGGCTTTGCCCGTTGGAAATACACCCTTTTATGTAAAAAAAGGCTGTGAAAAAATGGGAATCATTTCTTCACAGTCTTTTTCATTGACAACCTGCAGTTTATCCATTTCATGACTGCCGCTTATCTTCGAAATTAAATTTTTCCATATCCGCCGGCAGCCTGGCAGTGAACAGTTTTCCGGAGAGCGCTTCCAGAGGAGGATTCAAATGTTCCGGAAACCGGACTTTTCCTGCATGGAGCAGCTGCCGCCTGATATGATTTCTATCCGAGAAGGCTATGCTTTCCATTGTACCGTACTTCCTGTCTCCCAAAATGGGATGGCCTGCGTGGGCGAAGTGGACGCGGATCTGGTGGGAGCGGCCGGTAATGAGCTGGACTTCCACCAGAGTGCAGAGGTCCTGCCCCATTCTTTTCACGGCGATTTGCTTATATCTTGTTTCCACGGGCCTGGCGCCTTCTTCTTCATGGTCCAGACAGCGAACCTGATTTTTTCTTTCATCTTTAACCATCCAGCCCTTGAAGGTACCCTTTTTTTTCTGTTTCGCCCCAAACCATGCGATGTAAGTTTTGCTTACTGCCCTGGTACGGATGAGCTCACTCAGCTGCTGCAGGGCGGCCATGGTCTTTCCGGCCAGCACAATGCCGCTGGTGTTTCGGTCCAGCCGGTTGCAGATGGAGGGACGGAAGGCCGGGGTGATTTCATTTTTTAAATAGTCAAGAAGACCGTCGTTCAGGGAAGGACTGCCGCTGCCGTCCCCCTGGGAAAGAAGGCCGGCCGGTTTATTCAGTACCAGCACGTTCTCATCTTCATAAAGGATGGAGGATGAGAAAAAGGAAAGGTCTTTCCCCTTCGGTTTCATTTCTTCCTGAAATTTCGAAATGGTGTCATCAGAAAACCAGATGTCTATCCGGTCGCCGGAAACTAGTTTTTCTTTCCCTTCCATCTTTTTCCCGTTCAGAGTGATGTTCTTTTTTCTCATGCTTTTCCGAAGCAGACCTGCGGTAGCATTCGGAAGGAGACGGGTTACATATTTCCATGCAGTAGTACCTGCTTCTGCCTGTGATACGATCCAGGATTTCATAGATTCACCTGCCTGTCTTCATAAAGGAATCCCGCTTTTCGAAGGGACTCTTCCACCCTGTCCATACCTTCTTTCTCTTTCGTTTCCACCAGATGGCTGTGGATGCCGCCGCTCATGGACGAAAGAAGGGGCGCATTCTTTGTTTTCATTCTTTCAATGAAAGCCTGAATGTCTCCCCTGTTCCTGATTTCCAAACTGGCGGTAAGGGTACCGTACACTTCGTGCTCTACGGACACGTTGTGCACCATGCCGCCGGCAGAAATAATCATTTCCAGTTCTTCTGCCGTATGACGGCGGTCATGGCAGCAGACCAGGGTTTTCCGGTATCCTTTTCCTTCCTGTTTGGTCAGGTAGTATCCCCGGGGTGTGGATACCACAGGCAGTCCCCGAGCCTTCAGAAGGGCCATGTCTCCTACAATGATCTGCCGGCTGACATGCATCTGACGGGCCAGCTCGCTCCCCGCACTTTCCCTGCTTTTCCTTCAGAATATGTGCTATCTTTTCCCGCCGTTCTTCCCCATTCATCTATACCACCTCTTATGGGTATTGTATCACAAAAGGACCGCCCCGCGGCTTGGATCATAGGGACAGATTTTTAAGCTGGACCAGCCTCTGGACAGCTCGCAGCGGCTGCCCCGATTCCAGCCCTCAGCCTTCCGGCTTCCCTGCCAGTTCTTCCAGTTTCTTTCTGTCCGCTTTCCCTGTAGATGTACGAGGTATGGCGGGCAGCACCATGAAGCGGGAGGGAATTTCCCAGGGTTTCAGATGGCAGGAGAGGCGCTTTACCAGCTGTTTTCTTTCCATCACCTGTCCCGTGAGGAAGGCAATCAGGTATCGTCGCCGTTTTTCTGTTTCAGAGCGGTGACTTCCGCGTCTTCCACGCCATCCACCATGAGGAGGGTGGAGAGTACTTTCTGTCTTGATACGTGATTTCCCTGTACATGGTACATGTCTTCCCTTCTCCCCAGAAAATGGAGCTCTCCCTTTTCATCCAGCCGACCCAGGTCGTGGCAGGTATAGGGCATGTAAATCCCTTCGATGCCATAGGGGGTGTCTACAGTAATTTCTCCATTTTCGATGGAAACTTTCACATGGGGGAAGGGTTTTCCCACTTTGTCCGGGGAATGAAGGATTTCTTTTCCCTCAGTGAAGGAGATATAGCTCAGCTCAGAGGCGCCGTAGTATAAAATCACGCTGGCCGCCGGAAACCGTTCTGTGAGCCGCCGGTAAAGGGAAGCAGTCATAAGCTGGGAACCGGTGAGGATGTGGGTCACCGGTTCCGCCTGTCCCTTTGTTTTGGACAGCAGGGAAAGCTTGGAGGGAATCATGTAGATATGGGTGATTTTCTCCTTTTGAATCCGTTCCATCCATGTTTTCGGTGTCAGGCGGCCTGCTGCCATGCAGAGAGGCACCTTCGGAGAGAAAATCCATGACCATATTCAGATTTCCAGTAAAAGCCAGAGATCCATGAAAAAAGAGACGGGACCTGCCATCTACTTTGAAAATCCGGTCCTGCAGGGGAAAGAAATCTGTCCAGCTCTCATCCCTGCGGTAAAGGATTTTCGGAAGGCCTGTGCTGCCGGAAGTGAGCACCCCGAAGACGCCGGACCGGGGTGCAGTTCTGTCCCAGGTCCGAAGGAAAAGATGTTTCTCCTGTTTCAAAGAAAGGGAAGGCAGCGGTCTGTCGGAAAGGAAAAGGCCTACCGGCTGTTTTTCCAGCATCACCGACAGCTCTTTTTTCTCCAGATATTCATGGTAAAGGACTGGTACACTGCCGGCATAGGAAAGGGCCAGAAAATAGAGAAGCTGTTTCAAAGGCTGGTGCAGGTAGAGCGCTGTGAGCTTCCCTTTCACGCCCAGGGCTGAAAGGGCTTCTTTTTCTCCTTCTACAAACCGGAGGGCTTCACCCCAGGTCATGGAAAAGCCATCTTCCTCATAAAAGGTATCATCCTTTTTTTCTTTCCCCCACCGGAGAAGATATTCATAGCATTTCATAGCTTCACCTCCAGAGGTATGGAAAAGGCGGTGTGTCTTTCCCTTTCTTCTGTCCATTCCCTTTCATCCACGTGATGAATAAGGACCGCTTCTCCCACACCGCCGGCGGCTGGAATGGCGGCCACTCCCAGATTTCCATCTTCCCTTTCCAGAATTTTCATAAGGTGTATCATGATTTCCGCGCCGCTGGCTCCATAGGGATGCCCGTAGGCAAGGGCGCCGCCCCAGCGGTTCAGCCGGTCTGCCACGTCTCTGTGCTTTTTCCGAAAGTCAGCGCTGATTACAGCAAAAGCCTCATTATACTCAAAGGCATCCAGGTCGCTGTAAAAAAAGGCCTTTCTCTCTAAGAAGTAAGGAGACCGCCAGGTCTGCTGACAGCGGCGGCAGAGCAGAATCTGCGCCGATCATGGAAAAGCCTTTGATTTCAGCCGACGGCACCAGGTCCCTTTCCCGGAGCCATCTTTCCGATGCCAGCATTACAAAGGCAGCGCCATCATTGATGGTACAGGTATTGGCAGCGGTAAGGATGCCTTCGGGAAAATCAGTGACCCTGGGAGCTCTTGCCAGCAGTTTTTCAGACATTCTTTTCCGAAGAGCCTCGTCCCGACTGCTTCCAAAAAGGGGGAGAATCACATCCTTCAGCCATCCTTCTTCGGCCGCCTTTTTCGCTCTTTCCTGGCTCAGAAGGGCTGCCTCGTCTGCTTCCTCTCTAGTAATACCGGCTGCTTTTGCCGCCCTTTCCGCACCTAGAAGCATGGCGTCATCACCGTATTCGCCGGGCCGGAACTGGGCCGCCGTGAACACAGGATTTCTAAGGCTGCTTCTTTCATCATTGTCTGCGTATCGCCTCTGGGGCTGAAGGGATGCACTTTCTGCACCGCCTGCCAGCACCACATCCCACTCCCCTGCCATAATGGAAAGGGCCGCCATGTGGATGGCCGCCAGACCGGAAGCGCACTGCAGATCAATCGTAAAAGCCGCCGCCCTTTCAGGAAGGCCGCCTTCCAGAAGAAGAAGGCGCCCTATATTCCCGCCGGGCCCTACGGCATTGCCGCAGATAAGGCATCGGGCCCCTGAAGGCCGTACTTTTGGCAGAGGGCCCTGGCCACCCTGCCGCCCAGCACTTCTGGTCTGATATGTTTGAAAATGCCGTTCCGAATGCCGATATGGCTCCGAAGGCCGCCTGCAAGAAATACCCGGTTCATTCGATCACCGCCTCAAAACACAATACCTGGGAGAATCCGTAAATAGTTTTCCCTTCTTGTTTCAAATACACCGCTTCACCGGCATATAAGGGATGGTGGAAGCGTATATGAAAGGTATTAAAATTTTTCCCTTCCGCCAGGGCAAGGACAATCTGGAATCCGCTCACCACCGGGCGAGGGGTCTGATGGATTGCATTGTGGTCCCCCAGGGAAAGCTGAAGGAACGCACCTCTTCAGCGGAAAACCGGCGCCACAAAGCTCCTTCGCCGTTCCTTTCCTTCCCCGCCTTTTGGAAGGGGGAAAGAGCAGGATGGACATATCTGCTGTCCCCTTCGTCACCCTGACCCTGAAAATCCGCCTGCCGCTGCAGCTGACTTTACAGCTCGTAGGTATCCCCTTCACCTCTACTATAGCGGAGTCCTCCCATCACCATGCCCTGCCACTCCTCTTTCCAGGCAGTGCAGAGCGCCTTCATCAGTTCTTTCATCGATTCTCCTTTATAAAATGGCGGAAGCATCGCCCTCCGCCATAAAATTTCTAAAAAACTAAAGAAGCAGGGATTAAAGTTCTCCCACCAGTCTTCTTCTGTACTTGCTGACCAGGAAAGAAGCAAGCAGGATTTTGGCAAAATCACCGGGAAGGAAGGGGAACATGCACATTACCATGGATGCCCAGATGCCCGTGCCCGTGAGGAACATGAACCAGACAAGACCCATAATATAGCACACCGCCGTACCTGCAATGGTGGCAGCCATCATATTTTTAAAGGAATAGCCCAGCTTTTCGGAAACCAGGCCCACCACAAATGCCATGGGCGCAAAGCCGATGATAAATCCGCCGGAAGGGCCTGCAATCACAGAAAAACCGGCGCGCATCATGGAAAATACGGGCACCCCTGCCATACCAAGAAGCAGATAAATCACAATAGCCAGAAGACCATACCGCTTTCCAAGAAACCCGCCTGCCATGAGTACGGCAAAGGTGCCAAGGGTAATGGGCACCGGCTGGATAGGAATGGTAATCTGGGAACATACCGCAGTGACTGCAGCAAATAATGCACATAAAACCTGCATACGGATAGAATGATTCTGATTCATAATGACCTCCTGTTGATGGATTCATTATAAAATCATGGAGAAAATTTGTCAACTGTCATCATATAGTGGTTTACAAATGATAACGATTGACCGGCCTGGAGCAGAAAGTTTTCGGAGAAACCAGCTGTCCTTCTCCTTACCCTTCATAGAGCACCGGTATCCAGTATGCTTCATTTCCTGCAATTTTTTCTTCGCTGAACCGGGCATAAATGGCCGATGGCCTGTCTCCCAGCATGAAGCAGGACAGGGTAACGTATCCTTCCAGTATGCCCACGTCCGTTTTGGTCACGATTTTCTGCTGCGGTATGTACTGCTGCACCAGGATGATTCGCTGTCGCGGCACACCACGTCCTCCGGATTTTCCACTTCTTTCCGATACAGAGTCTCCCCTTTTTCGTTAATAATATCAATACCCCGTCCTTCTCTGCCCCAGATGGGTTTCCTGATCCACTGGGAGGGACTTTTTTCGTCTGGACGGAAATCCCGCTGAAAAAAGCAGGGCGGAATATAGGTCCTGATGATTTCCCGTTCTTTTTCCGAGAAAAAGGCATGGTCTTCCATGAGGGCATAGAGCAGGGCCTGAAAGCCTTTGGACTGCATGATAATGGACTCCGGCGGATTCATCATGTGGAAGCGCCCGGCCCGATAGCTTCCATCATCAGTTCTCCCAAGGATGAACCGTCCTGATCCGCCTTTTCCTCAATCAGAATTTCCATGGGATGCATGCGGTAGAGGAAGGATACGGTTCTTCCATCGGCAGGGCCAGGCTGCCGTCTTCCATGACCGCCAGATTGTAGAAAGATTCAAAGAGAATATGGCTCCGCACGTCTTCGGGCACCGCTTCCTTCATGGCGTTCATGAGAAACCGGGTGGTCCCAGATCTTCGATATAGTCATGAAAACAGGAGAAAAGGATGGGATGTTCTTCCAGCTGCCGGCTGCTCATATGTCCACAGCACCTTAGATAGACATCCAGAAGGAAACTGCGAAGGCCGTTCATTTCAAAGGCATTGGGATTTTCTTTTCCGAAATACCGGGCTGCCACGCCATTGGCATAGTAAGCTTCGATTTCCGCGCAGGGCGTATCTGCATTGATTTCGACCATGTGTATGGCTCCGGTCTTTTCATCAATCACGTAGTCAAACCGGGAAATCCAGGTGGCAGATCCTTCATGGCATTGCCGCCGTGGAGGTATTCCCGCAGTTTCTCCGGGATTTCCATATCGTCCATAAAGGAGTCATCACATTCCATGGCCCGCTTCACCGCCTTGGCGAAAATGCGGTATAGTTCTCCGCTCACGCGGCGCACTTCTTCTATCTGTTTTCTTTTCACAATGAGGGGCAGATGGGTGGGATAGCGGAAGGGGTAGCCCGGGTATTCCACATAGGGAAATATGTCCTGTCCAGGTCGTCCATAAAAGTCTTTTCCATCAGGACGCGCCTCCCCTCACACCGGCGCCGCCAAAGCCTGTCTTCCCGCCGGCCGCGCCTTCACCGTGGAATTTCCGGAGGACTTGCCGGACTCATAGGAATTCTTATTCCCTGCATAGGTTCCCGAGCCACTACCCGTATTCTGCTGCTGTTTCTGCTCCGTATAGGCCGGCCGGTCATTCAGCACACTGCCTGTGTTCCTGTCATAATGGCCGGAGTAGCCCGGCAGGCCGTGAAACATGAAATAGCTCATCATGAGCAGGGGCAGCAGGCTGGAAACGCCGGACACGTACTGAAGGTTATCATTCTCGTCCCTGCGGAAGGTCACTTCCTCGCCGTTATCGTATTTGGCGGTCTCTGTGCCGTCCTCATTCTTCACCAAGTGGTAGGTCCGGCCGTTCTCATCCTTCAGCTCATCCCCCTGGGCCTTCTGTTCCTGCCCGCAGCCTGCCATCATCACCGCCGCACCGCCGGCCGCCATAAAAGCAGCCAGAATGGCCGCTGTCTTTGCACTTCTATACATGTGTGTCTCCTTTATTTCTATTTGATGAAATATGATTTGTTCTTTAAGTATCATACCATATAAAGGGCTCTCCGGTTTCCTGTTTTTTATTTCCACTCTTGCCATCCAATACAAAAGGGCTGTGAAAAAATGATTTACATTTTTCACAGCCCCTTTTGTATACATAAATTTTCACGGTAATTGGCCCAATGACAGTCTGCTTCCTGCCTCTACGTCATTTCGAGCGATGCTGCATGTAGTTATGGATAATAATGCCTTTTGTTCTATTGAGGCTCTGAGCCCCGAAATCTCACGCCGCAATGAGGTTTATACTATCGTGGAATGAGATTTCTCCACTCTGTGGAGGTCCTGCATAGGACCTCCAAGTCAGCCGAAGTTGGCTCTAGCTGCCCAATAAGAGGCTTTCCTATTGTCGGCTGACTGACCGTCGAAATGACAGTGAGGTGGAGTGGCAGCGGTGTCATTTCTGTATTTTTTCACAGCCCCCTTCCTCATTAATAAAACATGGATTTACAACATTCCAAGAAGGTCATTGAGCCCTTCTGTCATGGTAGGATGGGTGTAAATGCTATCGCGAAGGACAGAATATGGAATCTTCCGGTCCATTGCCAGTCTCACCAGGTTAATCATTTCATAGGATTCCAGGCAGAAGAAATGGGCTCCCAGAATGAGACCGCTCTCCTCATCCACAATGACTTTAAGAAGGCTGATGGATTTTTCAGTACATGGGCCTTGGGAATCGCTGCCGCCGGCATGGAGGCAGTCAGGACTTTCCAGCCCGATGCCCGGGCTTCCTCTTCCGTCATCCCCACTCTGGCCAGCGGCGGATCCAGAAAGAGGGCGTAGGGAACGGGGCCGCGGTTTTCTGTCGTTCTCTTCAAGTCCCCGTTGAAATTGCTCTTCAGGATGCGGAAATCATCCAGGGAAATATAGGTAAACTGCATGCCTCCCGTCACATCTCCGGCTGCATGATGTGAGGTTTGGATGTATGAAGGGAGCTGTCTACTTTCACTGCTCCTCGAGGCGTCATTTCCACCCCTGCTTTTTCCAGGGCAAGAGAAGATACATTAGGCTGCCGTCCCGTAGCTGCCAGCAGGACATCAGCGTGAAGGATTTCTTCTCCGTTCTTTGTCTTTACATGAATCAAGGCCTCTTCTTTCTCATCTTCCACCCGAAGAACGTCTGCTTCTTCCAGAATGCGAATGCCCTGTTTTTCCAGATGTTCTTTCACCGCCGCTGCCATTTCCCTGTCTTCCTTCGGAAGGAAAACAGAGCTTCTGGATGACGGTCACCCGGGCACCGAAATTGTTATAATAGGACGCAAATTCCAAACCGATATAGCCGGCTCCTAGAATCACCAGATGACGGGGCAGCTTTTTCTCATCCATCAGGGTCTCGCTGGTGTAGACAAAGGCGCTCCGGTCAAGCCCTTCCACCTTCGGCAATACAGGCGCTGCGCCTGTATTGATGACAATATGCTCTGCCCGGATGATTTCTTCTTTTTCATCAGAGGAAATCAGGATTTCATGGTCATTCACAAAGGACGCCGTGCCGTCATATACAGTCACTCCTGCCTGTACCAGCTTGTCATAATTTTTCCCGCGAAGCATGGCGGTGAGACGATTCTTCTCCTCCACCGCTTCTGCATACCGCTTTTCTTTTTCTTCCCAAGAACCGTCCCGTCCATGAGACAGGCGGGCACTGTATTCCAGAGATTTACTGGGTATGCAGGCTACATTGATGCAGGTGCCGCCATACCGTTCTTTTGATTTTTCAATGAGCGCCGTTTTGATGCCCTGGGATGCCAGAAAAGAAGCAAATGTTTTTCCGGCCTTGCCAAATCCGATAATTACGTATTCATAGACTGTCATAGGTTTCCTCATTTCTTTTAAATAGGTGAATCTAAAATTATCTATATACATTTTACATCAGGAGGAAGAATGATGTCAATTTCAAAATGGGGGGCGGACATGCCGGAAGCGTGAAGGTTCAGAGGGTGGTGGCTGAAAAGGTTCTTAGGATTGACCGGCCCGTTGGGCCGGAGGGTTCTCATGGTTGACAGCCGCTTCGCGGCTGAGGGTTGAGGTGGCGGCTGACGCCGCAGGATAAAAAGGGGCGCGCCTGTCGGCGCAGGTTGTGTAGAAGGGTTGTGTAGAAAGGGGTGGGGAGAAGGGTTCAGAAGGTTCAGAGGGTGGTGGATTGCCCTTCGGGCAATAATTATGAAGTCAGCGTTACGGAAATACCTTTTGTGTCACCAAGGGTACATGGCGAAGTGCAAAAGCCTTCTTCCTCTGGAAGACGACAGTCCTACAGAGGACTGTCGAGTCGGGCTAATATTCGAGTATAGCCTGCACACTAAGCGAGCACCTTAATGCCCGACGGTGTCGCCGTCAGGCGACGAATGGTAGCGGATTTTCGAAGAAAATCCGAGGCCCTGAAGGGGCCTAATGTGTCTCTTCCGTAAAATGCCGCCTTTGCACAGCAAAGGCCTATCCTCAGCCCTATCGGGCAGCTCCTTCCAGTGAAAGGAGCCTTACGTTACGGGATTTCCTTTCTGATACATAAATCGTGCTAAACATTCTGCTGAATTGGCCACCTCCGGTGGCCACCCCTTATCCGGCTGCGCCGGACTCCCTCCACGGGAAAGCGTCTCACGTGATTTTCGGGTCGCTATCGCTCCCCTACAAATCACGTTCGCTTGCCACCCTATTCAGGGGGAGAATAGACCTCTCTACGCTTTCCTGTAGAGTTATGTGGCACACTGTTGAGCGTCCATAGTGCCCCCTGAACAGGGGGAAAGGCGGTGGCGCAGCCACCAAAGGGGGTGCCGCTTTTCCATCGCCCGCCAGGGCGGTTTTATGGTTTTATCATAATGGCGCCCTTATTTCCCAAAGCGCCCACCAAGGCCGTTAGCTGATAGCTGACAGCCAATAGCCGGTACTAGTTCACCAGCCCACTAGCCACCAGCCACTAGGGAAGTGCTGATTAAATCGTTATCTGATTTTATTCTTGAATTTTTATGCAATGCAAGGAATAGAGGCGACGCGAATAGCGAGCTATTTAAGGAGTCCATGACGAAGCAGTGCATAAATTCTTATAAAAGCAGACTCTGCGAATTAATCAGTGCTTCCCTAGACATGTAACTTTCTGAAAAAATTCCCTGACTGCCGGTACAGATATTTCTATGATGGATGAAATGGAACGTCATGAAACCATCCATGAATACCACTCCCACCTATCCGGCCCCTTTTTTCCAAGATCAAAGACCTCTATAAAGCAGGGGTGGCAGGCACTTGTAAAGGTAAGCGGGGAAATGCCTGTCCGTCATCTTCCTGCTTTTTGTACTCACCGGCCGGATGGACTTTTTCATCTGATGACGAAACATTCCTATTCACTTTGCCATAACTATCCTGTATAATAAGAAAATACGTGAAAAAGGATTTATTGATTACAGGAGGAAAAGGAATGTTCAAGACATTTCAGATGGAACTGGCCGGTCGTCCGCTTATTATTGAGACCGGCAAGATGGCAAAGCAGGCCAATGGTGCTGTACTGGTGAGATACGGTGATACGGTGGTGCTGGTGGCTACCACTGCCAGCAAGGAACCGCGGGAGGGAACTGATTTCTTCCCTCTGACCGTGGATTATGAAGAAAAGATGTATGCCGTAGCAAGATGCCCGGAGGATTCCTGCGTCGTGAAGGCCGTCCGGGAAATTCCGCCATTCTGAATGCCCGTCTGATTGACCGTCCTATCCGTCCGCTTTTTGATAAACGCTGCCGCAACGATGTGCATGTGGTGGCTACGGTGCTGTCTGTGGACTACGACAATGCGCCGGAGCTGTGCGGCATGCTGGGGGCTTCTGCTTCCATCGGTATTTCCGATATTCCCTGGGATGGCCCCATTGCCGGTGTCCGTATCGGCAGGGTAGATGGAAAGTATGTGGTGAACCCCACCCAGGAACAGCTGGCAGAGTCTTCCATGAATATTACCGTAGCCGGTTCTGAAGAAGCTATCATGATGGTAGAAGGCGGCGCTAATGAAGCTCCGGAAGAAGAAGTGCTGGATGCCATCATGTTCGGTCATGAAACCATTAAGGAACTGTGCCGCTTCCAGAAGAAGATCATTGAAGAAGTGGGCAAGCCGAAGCGCACCATGGTGTTCCCGGAAATTCCAGAAGAAATCGATGAAGCTGTGGCTGCTTATGCCACCGAAGATCTGAAGAAGGCTATTTTCGATGCAGATAAGCTGAGAAGAGATGGAAATATTGATGCAGTGAAGAAGGCTGCCAAGGAACATTTTGCCGACATCTATCCGGAAAATGGCGCCGATGTGGCAGAAAGCCTTGATCATCTTACCAAGCAGATTGTCCGTGATTCCATTTCCAATGAAGGTATTCGTCCGGACGGCAGAAAGCTGACAGAAATCCGCCCCATTACCTGTGAAGTGGGACTGCTTCCCCGCGTTCACGGCAGCGCTCTTTTCACCCGCGGCCAGACCCAGGCTCTTTCCATTACCACCCTGGCTCCCATGTCTGAAACCCAGATTATCGATGACCTGACTCCGATTACGGAAAAACGGTACATCCATCAGTACAATTTCCCCTCCTACTGCGTAGGTGAAACAAAGGTTCCCGCGGACCGGGACGCCGTGAAATCGGTCATGGTGCTCTGGCAGAAAGGGCTCTCCGTCCGGTGATTCCGTCGGTGGAAGAATTCCCCTATGCCATCCGCGTAGTTTCTGAAATTCTTGAATCCAACGGTTCCTCTTCCCAGGCTTCCGTATGCGGCAGCACCATGTCTCTCATGAATGCAGGCGTGCCCATTAAGGCTCCGGTAGCAGGCATTGCTATGGGCCTCATCGAAAACGGCGGCAAGTTCAGCATCCTGTCCGATATCCAGGGCATGGAAGATGCACTGGGTGATATGGACTTCAAGGTGGCCGGCACAGCCAAGGGCGTCACTGCCATCCAGATGGATATCAAGGTACATGGTCTGTCCCGTGACATTCTGCTGGCAGCCCTGAAGCAGGCTCACGAAGCCGTCTCTTCATCCTGGGCAAGATTGCAGCATGCATCGATAAGCCTGCAGACCATCTGTCCCCCTATGCACCGAAGATTATTGCCATTACTATTCCTGTGGAAAAAATCCGTGATGTCATCGGTGCCGGCGGCAAGACAATCAATAAGATCCAGGATGAAACCGGTGCCAAGCTGGATGTGGAAGAAGACGGACATGTGTATATTTCTTCCACCGACGAAGCCGCAGCAGAACAGGCTAAAAAGATGGTGGAAGGACTTACCCATGAGGTGAAGGCCGGTGAGACCTATCTGGGCCGGGTCACCCGTCTCATGAAGTTCGGCGCTTTCGTGGAAATCCTGCCGGGTAAGGAAGGTCTGGTTCATGTATCCCAGCTGGCTCTCCAGCGGGTGGAAAAACCGGAAGACATTGTCCATGTAGGCGATGAAATCATGGTGAAGGTCACTGAAATTGATGACAAGGGCCGTATCAACCTGTCCCGCAAGGCTCTTCTTCTGGAAAAGAAGAACAAATGAGAAGCCGGGGATTTGAAGTCGTTTCTTCCTGGGAAAAGGAAGGCATCCGTATTCCCGTAAGGAAAACAGCCTCCAGTGCAGGCTACGACATAGAAAGCGGAAGGGATATGGATATCCTGCCGGGCAAAGTCACCCTTATCCCCACAGGCCTTAAGGCCTATATGGGAGAAGATGAGTATCTGGCCATTTATATCCGTTCCAGCATGGCCATCAAACATGGCCTTATCCTGATAAACAGTACCGGTATTATCGACGCCGATTACTATAATAATGAGGATAATGAAGGCCACATTATGGTGGCAGTATATAATACCACTTCCCAGCCTTTCCATATTTCCAAAGGCGACCGGGTGGCCCAGGGTATTTTCACCAGGTACCTGAAGGCTGACGGCGATGAATCCAAAGGTCTCAGGACCGGCGGTGTGGGAAGCACAGGAAAATAACTATCATTCCAGCGGCGGACAGGTTCCGCCGCTTTTCCCTTGAAGGAGGTTCCTATGAGCGTTGAAAAAGAAAAAATGGTGAGCCGTGAGGAAATCTATGACGGCCAGATTGTCCATCTGTTTAAGGACCAGGTGGAACTGGCAGGCAGAAAGGCAGTGCGGGAAGTGATTCTTCACTGCGGCGCCGCTGCCATCATTCCTGTCACCGCCGACGGTAAGGTCCTTTTTGTGAAGCAGTACCGCTATCCGGTGGGTGAGGCGCTCCTTGAAATCCCCGCAGGGAAAATGGATCCCGGCGAAACACCGGATGCCTGCGCTGCCAGGGAGCTGGAAGAGGAAACGGGCTATCGGGGCACCTTGAAGAAGCTGGGATACGTGTACACTACACCGGGCTTCTGCAACGAAACCATCCATCTCTACCTGGCTACGGATCTGGTACACACGGCCCAGCATCTGGACGAAGGAGAGTTCCTTGATGTCCTTTCTATCCCGCTGGATGAAGTGTGGGATATGATCCGGAAGGGACATATTTACGATGCCAAAACGCTCTCGGCCTTTGCCATCGCCAGAGATGTATTGAAATAAGAGTGAACGAAGGGGCTGTGAAAAAATGTAAATCATTTCTTCACAGCCCCTTCGTTTTAGATCTGCAGAAAAGGGGCGTGAGAGGAAGAAACTTTCTTTTTCCAGTATCCTTGGTTTCTGTCCAACCTCTGGCCTGGTATCTGCATCTATGATGCACTTACGGTTTTCTGCCTCATGGGTCCCATCTACTTTTATTCCTGTTATAATATAACAAAAGAATGATTTTTTCATGAAGGAGGAGCTTTATGAGGAAAATTGCTTTCTATGGCAAGGGCGGTATCGGGAAGTCTACCACCGCTTCCAATGTATCCGCAGCGTTAAGTCTCATGGGGAAACGGGTATGCCAGATCGGCTGTGACCCGAAGAATGATTCTACGAGGCTTTTGCTTGGGCATATCTGCCAGTCCACGGTACTGGATATCCTGCGGACAAGGGATACCGGGGATATCCGAAAGGAAGATATTATCCACACCGGGTTTAACGGTATTACCTGCGTGGAGGCAGGGGGTCCGGAGCCGGTGTGGGCTGTGCAGGCCGGGGAATTATTGTGGCTCTGGAGCTTTTGGACCGGATGAAGCGCTGCCGGAAAGCGATGTCATTCTTTACGACGTGCTTGGAGATGTGGTTTGTGGCGGCTTTGCCATGCCTATCAGGGAAGGGTATGCCGAGGAAATCTATATCGTCTCTTCCGGGGAGCTCATGTCCCTTTACGCTGCCAATAATATTGCCAAAGGTATCGCCCGGTTTGCGTCCAGAGGAAAGGTGCGGCTGGCGGGAATTATAGGAAACAGCCGGAATGTGCCGGGGGAGAAGGAACTGCTTCTGGCCTTTGCAGAAAGGCTCCACACCCATTTGGCCGCCTTTATTCCCCGGGATAAGACGGTGAACTTGGCAGAAAATCATCGGCAGACGGTGCTGCAGTATGCTCCTGATTCTCCCCAGGCTGAAGTGTACAGGAAGCTGGCGGAAACCATTCTTTCCGATAAAGAAGGCACGATTCCAAAGCCCATGAGTTTTGATGAAATGGAAGAGATGGTGGCCCGCTATGGCAGTGAAGACTAAATGGCTTCTTTCGTCAGACTGTCCTTCCAGCTGCACCATGACCGGCGTGTGGCGGGCGGTGGCCTATGATCAGGGCTGCGTAGTCATATTTCACAGCCCTGCCGGATGCGCTCATGTGGCATCCACCATGGATTTGGGAAATCATTACCGCATTACGCTGATGGATGCCCGGAAAAAGGGGACCCGGTGCCTCTGATTTCCTCCAATCTTCGAGAAAAAGACAGTATTTTCGGTGGCATCGAAAGGCTCCATGAATGCATTGCCTATGCGGTGAAGACCTGCCATCCCGAATGCCTGGTGATTGCCTCTTCATGCGTGGCCGGTGTCATTGGTGATGATGTGGATGAGGAAGCCCGGCAGGCAGAGGAGACCTATGGCATTCCGGTGCTGTCCATGGCTTTTTCCGGCTTTCTGGGCGGTGAATATTCCGATGGCTATTATAAAACCATGGATGCTATTATGCACCGGTTTTTCAAAAAGCAGGACCATAAAAAAGGAAAGGTCCTCCTCCTGGGAGACCAGATGGGTCCCGAGGGGCAGTATGCCCGGGAGGTGAAACGGCTTCTTTCTTTATTCGGTCTCACCGTGGATTTCCAGTTTCCCGGATATGTTCCTTTTTCAAAATGGAGCCGTGTGACGGAGGCATCCCTGTCGGTTCTTCTGGGTACGGCGGGGCAGCCGGAGGGGATGAAGGAGAGGGCTCTCTGGCTGGAAAGGGAATTTGGTATTTCCTTTTTGGGAGATCTGTACCTTTGGGGCTGGAGGGCACCTGGTCATGGATCAGGCGGCTTGCCGATTTCATGAAGGAAAAAGACAAAGGGGAGGCCCTTATCCGGGAAGAAATGGAAAGAGTAGAGAAGCGGGTGTCAGCCTTTCTGCCGGTAACAGAAGGGAAGAAGGCATTCATTGCTATTGGCCGGGGGCGGCGCTGGTACCATCCGTCAGGCACTATCCAGTCCCTCCAAAGACTTCACATGGAGCCTGCAGGAGTCATGTTCTTTTCCAATCTTACAGAAGAAGATATGGCGGCAGACAGGGAGGAAATTTCCGCTCTGGGTGATATTCCAGTCTATCATGAGGAGGAAGGGCAGAAGGCTATGGAGACGGCGGACGTTCTTCTCACCACCAATGAAATATACGACTCTTCCTTCGGCAGCTTTTCATCCCCATGGTGCCCCTGGCAGGGACGGAGGGGGAGCTGGCGTTTCTTACCTCCCTGTACCGACTGCTCTGCCGTCATGGAAGGAAGGGAGGCATGACCTATGTCAAAATGTGAATTTGAATTATCCTGCCACCATAATGATACCTGCGGCCTCACAGGATCCGCTGCCTTTTTTGCATCCATTCCCGGAAGTTTTGTTCTCATAAACGGGCCGCTATGGTGTTATTTCTATGCCATGAAATATATCGATGATGAAAACAGCCGGGCTGCCCGCTGCATTTCTTGCACCGGCACGTCTACATCGTCTCTGGTATACGGCACGGAAAAAGAAATCCTTCGGGGCCTGTCCCGTACTCGAAGCCAGGGGTCGGCGGAGAGGGTCTTTCTGGAGAGCAACTGCAGCACCGGCCTCATTGGCGATGATGTGAAGGGCATTGCGGAAGAGTTCGGCGGTCCCTGGCCGGTATATACCATGGACAGCGGCGGATTGAAAGGCTCCTTTGAGAAAGGTTTCGCCCGGGCCTTCCTTCGGGTGGTGGAGGAAATGAAGGAAGGAAGCACCATTCCTGCTTCCGTGAATGTGCTGGGCCTTTCTGAAGTGTATCTGAAGGGCAGAGAAGAGGGAAATGAAATCCGGCGCATCCTTAAGGGCTGCGGCATCAGGGTCATTTCCACGCCCGGCTGTGAAAGCAGCTGGCATGAAATCATGGAAGCTCCGAAGGCATCTTTCAACCTAGTGGTGCGGGATGAACTGGGGCTTCCGGCGGCAAAGGAAATGGAAAAGCGCTTCCACATTCCCTATGCTTCCGTAGGCCTTCCCTATGGCTTTGAAGGCAGCCGGAAATGGACAGAAAAAGTAATTTCCCTCCTGTCCTTTGGGAAGGCTGAGCCTTTTCTGGACCAGGAAAAAGAAAGGCTGAGGAAGTCCTTCGAAAGGGAAATGGTCTGGAATCTCTCTGGGGCTCCCTGTGGTTTGATGAGGTGCTGGTGGCAGCTCCGCCTTCCGAGGCTCTGGGTATAGCAGAGGCTTTGCGCAGCGAATGGATAGATACGGCCAGGCTTACGGTACACCTCCTTTCACCTGCGGATCGGACCTGTCCTTTGGCTGATGAAGTCCGGCTTGTGACGGAAGATGATGAGGATATCAGGAAGGATTACGAAAACTGGAAGGACGGCCTTGTCCTCTCCAGCAGTCACGAAACGACAAGATTGGAAAGGCTTCATAAACCTTTCGTTTCCTGCCATATTGCCCGTCCCTCCTACGATGAATGCTCCTTTTCCGACCTTCCCTACTGCGGTTTTCGAGGCGCCGCCCTGCTCTATGAAAAAATATGGAACGCCCGTCTCCGGCAGATCCGGTATGGGAAACATATAAAATAAACATAGGAAATGTAAAGCACTGATAATTATGACTTTTGAATTTATCAGTGCTTTTTTAATGCAGGAAAATTATAAGCTACAGGTGAATCAGAGATTTATTAAATAAATCAGAATCATTGCCTTTAAAAATGTAGCAAAAATAGTATAATATATAAAGTAAATTACTCAAACTTCGCAGGTAAAAATCCCCTGCACCCCTTGAAAGTCCAGGCTTTGTAAACAGAAAAATAGCATGAGTCTTGCCAGTTTGGTATAATTATGTTGGCTCAAAAACATACCAAGCACCGGAG
>ENA-OQBJ01000579-OQBJ01000579.1-human-gut-metagenome-genome-assembly--contig:-NODE-579-length-18805-cov-3.285309_pt1 | contig 18805 bp, 20 predicted proteins | sample MGYA00242743_ERZ504545 | MGnify/ENA primary metagenome ERZ504545 (study PRJEB26092, sample SAMD00036252) | human gut metagenome | host: Homo sapiens | study: EMG produced TPA metagenomics assembly of...
AAAAGAAAAAAGAAACGGAAAATCCGCTGGCTGCACAGTCCGAAAACATTCCGGTCCGCATAGAGTCGATAGAAACAGAAATAGAGTTCAAGCAGTCCAACCGTTCTGCCGATTTTATTCGGGGCGATGAAGAGGATGACAAGACAGGCCGCTACATCCGTCAAGGACAGTTACTGCACAATGTCTTCGCTTCCATCAGACAGGAAAGCGACTTACCGCAGGCTATCGAGCGACTGCGCTTCGAAGGTATTCTTGAGTCAGCCGAACAAGAACAACAGATTTATAAGCTGGCCCAATGGGCACTGGGAAACCCCAAAGTGAAAGACTGGTACAGCGGCGAATGGGAGTTATACAATGAATGCAGCATTATCTATACAGACGATGAAGGCATCATGCAGACCCGCCGTCCGGACCGCGTGATGATGAAAGACGGACAAGTTATTGTAGTCGATTTCAAATTCGGAAAACCCAAAGACGGTTACCGCCAGCAAGTCAGCGAATACATGGATCTTTTATCTGCCATGGGATATGAACAGATAAAAGGTTATCTGTGGTATGTTTTTGCCAATGAACTGGAAGAAGTTAAATAAACGACAAAAGCCATCTGGATATATGGAAACTTTTTTGAAACAAGTAGCACACGATTTATATAACAAAACCGAAGGTAACTTTACTAAAGTTGCAATTGTATTCCCAAACAAGCGTGCCAGTCTGTTCTTCAATGAATATCTGGCTCAGGAAAGCGATCGTCCTATCTGGTCGCCGACTTATGTCAGCATCAGCGAACTGTTCCGCCAATCATCCGACTTATCGATTGCCGATCCGATAAAACTGGTATGCGATCTCTATAAGGTTTTTCAAAAAGCTACTGGAAGTAAAGAGACACTCGACGATTTTTATTTCTGGGGAGAAATGCTTATTGCCGACTTTGACGATGCAGACAAGAACATGGCCGACACACATGCACTGTTCAGCAACCTCAAAGATCTGAATGAATTGATGGATAACTATGACTTTCTGGAGGAAGGACAAAAGGAGGCATTAAGTCAGTTCTTTCATAATTTCTCAATCAATCAGGTAACAGAACTGAAACAGCGCTTTATCTCCATGTGGAATGTACTGGGTGATATCTATGCGGAATACAAAGCATTGCTGGAAAGCCAGTCAATCGCATACGAAGGTATGTTGTACAGGCAAGTCATAGAACAACTGGATGTAGAAGCTCTTCCTTACAATAAATACATATTCGTAGGTTTCAATGTACTGAATAAAGTAGAGCATACCCTGTTTAAGAAACTGAATGAAGCAGGGAAAGCCATGTTCTATTGGGATTACGACACGTTTTATCTCAATAAGACTCCTCATGAGGCCGGAGAATTTATCCGCCGCAATCTACGGGATTTTCCATCAGAGTTGCCCGCTTCTTTTTTCGACAACCTGAATCAGCCTAAAGAAGTAACTTTTATCGAGTCGCCGACAGAAAACGGACAAGTACGATACTTGCCTCAATGGATTCGGGAAAATCTTACTTCCCAGGAAAAAGAAACTGCCGTTGTACTATGTAATGAAGCATTGCTCCAGCCCGTATTGCATGCTTTGCCCGACAATGTAAAGCATATAAACATTACAATGGGATTTCCGCTTTCACAGACTCCTGCATACAGTTTTGTCAACGCACTGATGGAACTTCATACTTCGGGATATAACCCGAATAACGGACGGTATCTGTTCGCAGAGGTTATCAGTGTATTGAAACATCCCTATACCCGACAACTGTCGCCCGAAGCGGAAAAACTGGAACAAACTCTCACCCGGGATAACCGCTTCTACCCGCTCCCGTCGGAACTGAAACAAGACAATGTGCTGGAATTACTTTTTACTCCACGCAGAAACAACCTCGATTTATGCAGTATGCTATCGGAGGCATTAAAAGAAGTTGCAGTAATTTACCAGCAACAGGCAGCATCACATTCCGATGCATTCGACCAGTTGTACCGTGAATCATTATTCAAAACCTATACATTGGTCAACCGTTTTCATACACTGATTGAAAGCAAAGAGCTCAACGTACAGGCAGGCACTTTCCAGCGGTTGCTTACCCGCGTCATGTCATCCTCAAGCATACCTTTCCACGGCGAACCGGCCATCGGCATGCAGGTAATGGGAGTTCTGGAAACTCGTAATCTCGACTTCCGGCATCTTATCATGCTCTCGGTAAATGAAGGACAGTTACCCAAAGCCGGAGGTGATTCTTCTTTCATTCCCTACAACTTACGGAAAGCTTTCGGTATGACAACAATCGACCATAAAATCGCTGTATATGCTTACTATTTCTACCGTCTTATGCAACGGGCAGAAAAGGTAACATTAGTTTACAATACAGCTACTGATGGAATTAACCGGGGAGAACTTTCCCGCTTCATGCTCCAGTTTCTGATAGAATGGGGATATCCAGTCCTACGCAAACAACTGGAAGCAGCCCAATCTCCTCAAGATTCAACCCCTATCATCATTGAGAAAACTCCCGATATCATGGAACGGATGAAATCTGTGTTTGATATCCGAAATAACCCAAAAGCTCTTATATCACCGTCTGCACTAAATTGCTACCTGGATTGTCCTTTAAAATTCTATTACAAATATGTGGCATTACTCAGTGCGCCAGACGAAGTTACGGCAGACATTGACTCAGCAAAATTCGGTAGTATCTTCCACTATGCAGCAGAACATATATATAAAGATCTTACCGCACACGGAAAACTAATCAGCAAAGAGAACCTGGAAACACTGCTTAAAGATGAAGTCCGTCTGCAAACATACGTTGACAATGGCTTTAAGGAATTATTTTTCAATCTGCCCCCCAACGAGCAACCTGAATACAACGGTATTCAGCTGATCAACTCGGCAGTAATTGTAAAATACATCCAGCAACTTCTCCGTAACGACCTGCGATATGCTCCTTTTACATTCATCGGTTCCGAGCAACGTATTTTTGAAAATATAGAGATATGCACTTCAACCGGGGATATCCAATCCCGCATCGGAGGTATCATCGACCGAATTGATTCCAAAGGAGAAAGTCTGCGAATTGTAGATTATAAAACAGGAGGAGATGCCGATACGCCAGCCAATGTACAGTCACTCTTCATTCCAGACAAGAAACGTTCGAACTATGTTTTCCAGACATTCCTCTATGCTTCTATTGTTTGCAAAAAACTAAGAGAAAAAAATGACAGCCGCCTGGTGGCTCCGGCTCTTCTTTACATACATCGGGCAGCTTCTGAGAAGTACTCTCCTGTTATCCAAATGGGAGAACCTAGAAAACCTAAAGAACCGGTAGACAACTTTGCACAATATGAAGGAGACTTCAGAGAAAATCTGAAGACATTGTTGGAAGATATATTCAATCCAGATATCTCTTTCACCCAGACTGAAATAGAAGACAAATGTGCCTATTGTGACTTTAGGGCACTTTGCAAAAAATAACAACTATATTCACCATAGGGCCTCTTCTGTAACTCAGAAGAGCCCTCCTTAAATTTAAACACAATTAAACTAACCTGTTGGCGGAATTAAAATAGCTCATATTTAACTCTGCCAATAGGCTTTTCATTTTTGTAGTTAATATATTGGAGGATTGTAAGTGCGCTAATCTTCCCGATAATCCGGGCAAACAATCCATCTGTATCTTTCGCATAATTCCTTATAATCATAAACTGGTCACACAATTGCGAGAATATGGTTTCAATTCTTTTTCTCGCTTTGGCAAAAGCTGGGAATGTTGGCTTCCATTCTTTTTGATTACATCTGTATGGTACCTCCAATCTGATATTGGCAGTTTCAAACAGATCCAATTGCACTTGGGCACTTATATATCCTCTGTCCCCTATGACTGTACAATTACTATAATCCACTTTCACATCCTTCAGGTAATGAATGTCATGCACACTTAGTTGTGCATACGATATTTGTCTATTAAAAAGTTTGGTCACCTTTAATTTACTAAATATCAACAATATGCACAACTTTTTAAACATAAATCTTTTATAATTTAATTCCGCCAATAGGTAATCTATAAGATTTTTACTTTCGCAGTTCCATTTTGAGACAACTCAAAGTGCCTAGTACAAAATGTATACAGCGACTGTTTCAGACCTTACACATCCACTTATTCAACAGCCACTTGCCTTCACGCCCGTCCAGCAATAAAAAGTGAGGGCTACCCCTATCACTAGGAATAGCCCTCCAATGATTCTTTAAGAGAGAAATTAATAGAGAAAATTATTATTATTCATGATAACCAAACGGAGTTTCCTGATTGGTTACAACGATTACATTCTTCGTATTGCCAACTTCAGTCAGCGTCATCTTTGTTGGATTTACCGGATCGTCAGCAGTAACTGTAAATGTAACACCACCGTTCAGGTATGCAATCGGACGAACCACAGTATTAAATCCGGCATTCCACAAATCAAGTCCTGTCTGGTCACAGTTACCAGGCAAGTTCAGGTTAATCTGATTGTCAGACAAAACAGTCGTTTCCAAAAGCATTACTCCATAATAAGGTCCATAAGCAATGTTTACAGCATTATCTGCATAGAAATAACTACCAAGAATCAAATAATCCAAAGAATTATTACCCGAAATATTGCTGCTCATCTTCTCCAATCCAGAAGTCACATAACTCTGTCCGTATGAACTCATACCGTCGTAAGTAACAAACCACGGTCCACCGTTGGCAAATAACAATGCCGGAGGAGTAGTTTCACCGCTCAATACAGCTTTTCCATCTTCAGACTTCCAAGTACCAGAAGCACTATCGTAAACCAATTTCGATACTTCCATTCCACCCAATGTAATCGGGCTGTAGAATTCCATACCTTCCTTGGTCTGAATGTATGAAAAGACCTCTGTCACATTCTCACCGTCAACTTCATGCGAGATAGCCAGTGTTCGATATGATTTTGTTACGTCATATTTCTCACCATCAGCAGCATAAGAGAAAAGTACATAATTTACTTTTTGCTCAGCTTCCTTGATATCAGTGAGATATGCCTCCCAAGTTTCATTTTCCGGCATCGGAGTCATGGTAATGGTATTACCAGTCTTTTTACCTTTCAATACAACCTGTTCCGGAGTGACCGACTGAATAGTAAATTCATAGTCACCTTCCATACCGAGTCCTGTAGCACCTACACCCGAGGCCGGATCAGAGAAGAAGTGGAAAATTTCATTATAAGTATCTACAGTCAGTGTAGGACCAGCCTGTTCTTTCAAACGGTAGAGACTTGTCGACTTAGCACCGGGATCAGCGATATCAGCACTTACCGTTACTTCACCTTCTGCAGTAAATGACATCAGCACGTTGTATCCGCCAAAACTCTGCTGAGAAGAAGGATAATATTTCATCAACCATCCGTTCGGTGCCTCAATCAAAATTTTCTGGGCGTTTTCCATCGCTTCCTCCACACGGTTCGAAGCCGATTCACCGAACAAGTTTTCCGTTTCTGAAGTACAGCCCGCCAGCAAGAACGAACTGATCAGAGTAAAAATATATAATAACTTTTTCATACTCATTCCGTTTTTATCATTTTAATGTTGTCCAATCCATTTCCAGTATATGCGACTGGCGTTCCTGCACTTCTTCATGCAAAGCCTGAATATCAATTCCCCAAGAGTCACTCAGATATTCGGTAACCATATCCAGTTTTTCCTGAATCAATGCGCCACCTACTGTTCCGGCCTGGCTCATGATGTTCTGCCATTCAGCGTCCGATTTTACCACGTAGTTTGCAATGGTTTCTACAAAGTCTTCATCCGGTTTGCTGGAACCATAGGCGGTTACGAAACCGTCTTTACGTGCATCAGCGTCCTGAATGTTCACCCATCCTTCACCTGTATACTTACCGGCAGTAATGTCATTAAAGTCTGTAGAGTAATTCTTTGTCTGATGCAGGATATGAGCAAACTCATGGTGCATGGTCTTGAAGTACCATTCATTCAACACATCTATATTCGGATTTTCGACATCCAGTCCGTTTACGTTGAACAACGTAATCTTCATACCGCCTTCCGCAGTACCCAATACAATGGAACCGCTGGCTGCGTTATATTCCGGTGAACCTACAAAGTGCATGATTTTCGGACAGTAAGTAGGAAGAAACTCCGGAGCAGCCAGTTTGGCATACACTTCCAGCCACAGGTATTTCACCATCTGCGCCAAAGCAATCGACTTGTTGTAATCGGCCGGTATCACGTTATAGTCCATATCCGATTCGATATCCTCAAAACGATACTTCAAGTCGATATTATATGGAGTTGTATAGTTCGTAAGATCCATTTATCAAACTCATTGCGCTGAGGAGCTGTCGTATCAAAAATGCTATCAGGAGACAAATCGTCTTCGCTGCATGAAGTAGCCGTACACATGGCTACCAATATCAAAAATAAGTATTTTATCTTTTTCATAACAACTATCATTTTAAAGTTCATTTATCGAGGATTAGCCTCCAGACCAGCTTCTATAACATCTTGTGGCAACTGGAATGCGCGACGCGGATCGTCTTTTGTCAATACGATCGGGTCCATACCATCACGGTTATGAGTAATTTCAATACCGTAGCGTTTTACATCCATCCAGCGTGAACCGTCGTGAATAGTTTCAATACGGCGCATCTGCAACACACAGTGATCATATTTTCCTGTTTCTTGTTTACAAACGAGAAGCAAGGATTCAGGTGTTTCTTCACTGTACGCTTGGTTTCATCGGTTACAGGTATCGGTGTATATCCCACACCTTCATAGAAGTCTACAATTTTATCTTCTGTCAGTGTTTCCGGATATCCGTATCTTCCGTCACCCTTCGATGCATCCAGCCATTTGTTCATATATTCTACAGCAGTAGCATAGTCAGGCTGAGCCTTCAGAATATTAGCCTCGATGCAGCAAAGCAATGTTTCGTTGGTACTGAACGGAACGATTACAGCGTGACGCAAACCGATACCGTTTACCTTATCTGTATACTCAAAGTACATACGATACTTGAAGAAACACAACTTCTGTTCCACACCGTTCAGGCTGGCATAAAACAACGGGTTGTTCCATGGAGCGCCTGCCCACAAAGTTTCTGTTTCAGTCACCGTACGGTTCATGCCATAACGTTTTGCCATGTTGTAAGGACCATAAATATAAGGCCATGAACTGTAAATCGGAGTAATCAGCAAGTTAGCGTCTACCGATGCAGAAATATACGCATCGCCTCTTTCATCTATTTCAGTGATAGAACCCAGATCGGCCTGCAGCTGGCGCAGTGATCTTGCCGGATTTGTACCCAAAACAGCCTTACCATATTCCAGCACCTTTTCATAGTTCGACTTATCTTCTTTTACATAGAACAGGTAGAAACGTGCGGCAAAAGCATTGGCAGCCTTCTTGTTGAAATGATATTTAGGCACTGAATATAAATTGTCATTAATCAGCGGAAGTCCTTCCAGCAAATCAGCCTCAATATGCTGATAAGTTTCTTCCAGTGTACCTCTGGTATATTCAGGAGCTACTTCTGTTTCCGGTTTCGTAGCGTAAGGAATACCCAATTTTTCCGCAGCGGTAGCCGGATCGTAAGCTTCACAGAAGATATTAGCCAAGACAAAATGTGCATATGCACGGCACAACAGCGCTTCACCTTTCTGAGCGTTCAGCGAAGCCGGATTTCCCATCTGTTCGATAGCCTGCAGTGCATGGTTTGCCGAAGCAATCGCCATATAAAGTCCGTTCCACATTCCCTGCGGAGAGTCCTGACTCGTATCTGTCTTGATATCACTCCACAGATAGGCATCCTGTTCCTGCTGGAACTCAAAGCCATACATCTCACCGTTGTCAGCCGTATTGTCCGAAGCCTGCTCAAACATCATTATCGGATAATAGTTAGGATAAGCCGAAACCAGCAGACTGGTAACCTTCGACTCCGTATCAATTTCTGCACGATTATCTGGCACTGTATCCAGGAAATCGCTACACGAAGCGAAAGCCCACGCCATCAATAAAGCAGCACTGTATGTTTTTATATTTTTCATCATAATTTTCTCTTTTAAATCAAATTAAATACCCAATCTCAAAGTCAAAGTAAACTGCTTAGGAACAGGAGCAGCCACACCACCGGTGTTGAAGAATTCCGGATCCTGACCGTTCAGCTTCTTGTCGGCATAAATCAGGAACAGGTTGGTTGCCTGAAGTTTCAGTGACAGGTTGCTCAGTTTCATACGGCTGGCCAGTGATTTCGGGAAATCATAGTTCAGTGAAATTTCCTTCATACGGATGAAGTCACCTTTGGCGATACGTTCTGTAGAGTAGTTGTATGCATTGTATGCGCGGCTCAACTGAGAATCCTGACGGTTCATACGTGTATCGGCGATAACCGGTATGTTGGTAATATTTTCGTCACCCGGCTTAGTCCAGCGGTTTACAAACTCTTTCGGTGTTGCATCCAAGTCAGTATATTCATTGCTGAATACCGGATCCAGACGGATTACATTTCCGAATGAGTAAGTGATAAATACATTCAACTTAAAGTTCTTGTAGGTAAATACGTTACCGAAACTACCGGTAATAGTCGGATCGGTCGGACCTTCGTAAACCAGATGATCTTTAACGTTACGTTCCTGGAAGTTGATGTCACTTACAGTCACTTCACCTTTTTCATTGATGAATGTCGGGAGACCTTGTCCGTTCAGTCCCTGGAAGTCCATAGAGAACAGTGAACGTACCGGATAACCTTCCAGAGCAAAACCTGTACCTGCAATCAGGTCGATAACACGTGAGTTAGCATCCAGTTCGGTAACTTCGTTCTTCGCGTTAGAGAAGATAAAGTCGGTATTCCATTTGAAGTCGCGTGTTACAATGTTTCTTGTAGACAATGTAAATTCCACACCGTGTGACTTCATGCTGGCAACATTGGCATATTTTGAAATCTGTCCACCTACACCCATTGTATTGATGATACCGATCAAGTCGTAGTTGTTACGCTTGTACCAGTCCATAGCCAGATTGATGCGGTTATCCAGGAAACCGATTTCAGCACCGATATTCAACTCATGTTTCTTTTCGTAAGTCAGCTCACTGTTTTCCAGTTCTGTAATCTGAAGTCCGGATTCACTTACACTGGCAAACGGGCGGTAAGAGTTATAACTGTTGACGATTACGCGTGAGTTAGAAACCTCAGCCGGACCACGGTCGCAGTCAGTGAGTAAGAAGCCTTCAGAGTCAGGTTAGACAAGGCCGGTCTCAGGTTTTCAAACCAGCTTTCTTCGTGTACGTTCCATGCACCCGAAACGTTCCATGTAGGAAGCCAGCGTGCCGAACGGCTCTTACCCAGCTTGTTAGAACCTTCATAACGGACTGTACCGTTTATTGTATATTTACCTTTCCATGAATAAGTAGCTGTACTGAAGAAAGCCACGTCACGAGAGCGGGTTGTAGACACACCGTAGTAAGCAGCATTTTCCTCATTACCCTGTTTGAAGTACAGATAGTCGTAAGAAGGAAGCATACCCATATCATACTGCAAACCTACACCCTGGAACCAAGTCTGTGTACGGTCGGTAGCGTTCAACTCCATACCACCGAAGAAGTTGAAGATATGGTTTTCATTAAATACGTCATTGTAGCTGGCAGTAGCACGGAAGTCGTAGCTGTTCATGCCATATTTAGTTTCACGGTAGAAACCTCCCACCGGAAGAACCGATACCGGCAACGCGTTCGATACATCCGGGTCAGTATACAACCACGGGTTAGCGTCACGGATAGTAGCATCATCCATTGCACGGTAAGCCCATGCCTGGTTAGAATAGTCAGTAATCTTGTGAGCCTGAGTAGTAGTAGAATACTTGTAAGCGCCCAGCACACTCAGTTCTACCTTATTGATAGGTTTGTATTTAAACTCACCCTGGAATTTCATATCTACTACATCCAGGTCCATATAGTTATTGTCCAGTTCATGCAAGATATTGAACGGCGCATAGTTACGTACGTAGTATTCATTCGGGTCGAGTGCACGTGAAGTATTCAGCGCGTAAGAATACGGGTTGATATCGAAGTCACGTTTTACTTCACCACTTACAGGGTCCAGATTCGAGCTTAACGAACCCGGTGCACGCTGTTTACGGTAAGAAGCGTTACCGATCAGGTTCAATGAAACTTTCTTGGTAATGTTATACAAAGCGTTCAGGTTGGCAGTGTAACGCTGTACCTTGCTCTGTTTGGTCCATCCCGGGTCGTTCATCACACTCAGTGAAGTATAGTACGAAGCCTTTTCAGTACCACTTGTCATACTGATTGCATGGTTCTGCGAAATGCTGTTATTGAACAAAACATCAAACCAGTCTGTATTTCTGTATTCAGCCTCACGCAGATAAGCATTTCTTGCTTCCGGAGTGTTTGGCATGACAATCCTGTGTTTGCGTCGTAACTGTTGATCAAATGATACATCTTACCATATACACCACTGTTAGAAGCACGGTATACATCGGCAAATGTCAGGTAACCGTTGCTTTCCAGTGTCTTGTATACGTCCATCTGCTCCTGAGAGTTCATGATGTTGAAGTTACGGTAGTTCGGTTTCATACGCATGGTGAATTCACCTGTATAGCTGATCTTGTTAGAACCTGCCTTACCTTTCTTGGTAGTAACGACAATCACACCCGCCATGGCACGAGCACCATAGATAGAAGTAGCCGAACCATCCTTCAGGATCTGGAAGTTTTCGATATCGTCAGCATTCAAACCAGAGATAGCCGAACTGATCAGTGTAACGGCATCACCCGAAGACAAATCGTCAGCACCTACTTCCGTTACATCCTCCATGATGACACCATCTACTACCCACAACGGTTTAGAGCTACCGTAGATAGATGTGGCACCACGTACACGGATTTTCGGAGCTGTACCGAAAGTACCTGATACGTTCTGAACCGATACACCGGCTGCACGTCCTTCCAGGGCACGGCTGATTTCCGGCACACCGTCAAGTTTAGAGTCTTCGGCAGATATTTTTGTTGACGCACCTGTAAATAATCGCTTGTCCATACGCTGCATACCGGTAACTACGACTTCATCCAGTACCTCTGTATCCGATTCCAGTACCACCTTCATATTATTTTTGGCAGCTACTGTCTGCGATTTCATACCGATATAGCTGATTTCAAGTTTATCCCCCTTGTTAACTTTCAGTATAAACTTTCCGTCGATATCCGTAATTGTACCATTAGAAGTTCCCTTAACCAAAATAGAAGCTCCCACGACAGGCATGTCATCCTCCGCAGACATCACGACACCTGTCACTTGTACAGCCTGAGCTATCGCCAGACTTATGCCTATTAACAAAAAGGCACAAAAAAGTGTAATTCGCTTTTTCATATTCTAATAAAATTTTAATAACGGACACAAATATACATATCATTTCATTAAAAAACAAAAAAATAAAGCAAAATACATAAATATTCTTGCATATTCTATAAATTATCAAATAGACAGTTTTAGCTTTATTTTTACTATAAATACCGATATTTTACTAACACATTGAACATCTTTATACCCTCTTCGAGAATCTATGGATAAAACCATATAAAAACAAACAATAACAAATATTTAAAAAACAAGGGACTCCTCAAAAGAGTCCCTTAATACAAATTACTATAAACCAAAGATTTATATAAGTGTTAAAATTTAATAATACACATATTTATTTTACATATTACATTTTGACAGCTTTTTAACATAAAAACATATCATTATAACACTGTACATAAATTTTCTTATAATTCCGTCCCAACATCAAAGCAGGGACACACCTTTGTCCACTCTTCCGGTTCTATCACACCGTCACCGTCCAGGTCCGGACTCAGGTCGCGATGTCCTACTATCCGGCGTGTCTGGAAGTCCATGGCAAGCACTCTCACCAGCACCCTGAGCGAACGCTTCTGAAGTTCCGTACGTGTGTCGGCAGGACGTCCCTGCTCGTCCAGTCCTCCTTCGTAGCACACACCGATACTGTGCCGGTTATATCCTTTGGCGTGCGCTCCGGGACGGTCTACCGGACGCATCGTACATATTTCTCCGTCGCGCCTTACATAATAATGATACCCGCATCCGTCGAACCCGCGCTGCCGGTGCATTTCCTCCAGCTGGCGGGGCGAGAGCGGAACATCCGCTCTCGTTGCCGAACAATGAATGACAATCATGTCAATCTTTCTCATTACACCCTCCTTTCTTTCCGGTCAGTATGCAATACAGACACTTGATTATCCTGATCAGAATCCATTTTACCTTTCCAGTCATACATTCCTCCTTGTTTTTTATATTTCACATCTGTCCGCATCTCCCTTCCGGAGTCTTACTCCTCTTTTTTAGGCTTTACCGGCACACGTTCGTAGCTCAGCGAAGTCAGAATGTCCGACAGATCGGCTCCCGGACGGAAGTTGATATGCGCCTTCTTTATCAGTCCGGTGTGATATTCTTCCTCCGTGGCACTACCCTCACCGTTCAGACCGATCTGAAACGAACCCAGGTCGCCCAGACGCACGATTTCTCCGGCACACAGACCGTCACGCATCACCGTACCCAGCGAAATCAGCACCGCCATCGTATCGGCACGTGTCACCGTACACATCTGCTGAATACGGTCCGCCATTTCACGGATTCCCATCTCGCCGCGTGCCTGTGCCAGGGCATAATATTTGGCACTACCTTCCAGATCATTAGGTTTCTTTCTTGCTACTACCGAATAAGTCACTGCTCTTTCCATAATCTTTTTACTTTTTAAATGATTAAAACGAATACCTGTTGAAAGCTTTCAATCTCTTTTCTGTATCACAAAGATACATAGCCAGTTCCGGGCAGTGTCCGTCACCGTCCGCCTACAGGATTGCATTGTTACGATAAAAATAAAAAAACACAGGCCGTACAGCTCGACGCCTGCCGGTGGAAAACCGTCTGCGTAAATGCTGTACAGCCTGTGGAACCTCTCTGCTACCGCACCTGTCAGTTGGCGCGGCTCAGTTTGATATTGTCGATAAACCAGCGGCGATATACACTGCTGCCCGAAGTAGCGGCAGTTTCACACCGTCGGTCAGCATGTTCAGCGTGTTGCGCACATATCCGTCTACGGTAATGTTCAGGCGGTTCTTCAGCATGGTCAGGTCGAAACCGAAGTCCCACTGCTGGCTGGTTTCCCAGGTCAGGTCCGATGCCACCGGCGCACCCAGTGTAGCATATTTCGCCATCGAGCTGCCCTCGCCGAACGTGAAGCCGGCAAAGTCGCTTACCGAAATCAGACGCATGTATGTATAGTAAGAAGAAACATTCTGGTTACCCAGGCTACCGAACGAAGCACGCAGCTTCAGGTTGTCTACATATCCGCTCAGACGGCTTGAAGAACGGTCTTCCGAGATACGCCATCCCACCGAACCCGAAGAAGAATCCCCAGCGGCTTCCGGCAGCAAAACGAGATGTACCGTCGTAGCGTCCGCTCGCCTCAAACAGGTAGCGTCCCTTGTAGTCGTAGTTCACACGGCCGAAGAAACCAGCCAGCGCATATTCGCTCTGTCCGCCGCCCACTTCGGTCAGCACTTCACCCTCGGCATTCTGTCCCACCAGGTCGAGGTCGTCCAGCGAAGTAGAAGTCAGGTTCTGTCCCGCAGCCGAAACATTCTTCAGATACATGCGTTCGTAGTTGAAACCGACCACTCCAGTCACGTGGTGTGCTTCGCCGAATGTATCTTCGTAGTTGGCAAAAACGTTTGCCGAATAATAGTTGCGTGTGTTCACCGATTCACTCAGCTTGTTCAGACCGGCTCCGGTAGCATACGACAGCAGCGGTCCGTCCGGATATTCGCGGTAGAACAGGTTGTTCGAACGGTGTGTATTGCGTGTCTGGTACAGACGGTAGGTAAAGTCACCCGTCAGACTCAGCTGTTTGATCGGTGTGATGACCAGTCGTGTAGTATTCGAGAAGTCGTTCGTGCGGTTCACGTTGCGGTGCGATCCCTCACCCAGCATGATATGACGTCCGTTGCCCACCTTATAGTTCAGGTAAGGAGTACCGTACAGCCATGAGCCGTCAGGGTTCTTCATCGGGAAACATGCCAGCGCGTGACGTCCGCTGTAACCGATGGTATCGTCGATGCTTCCGTTACCCTGGAAAGTATACTGCGAGCCATAGAACGAAGTATTGTTGCTCAGCGTAGCATAGCGGTTGATGGTAAAGTCAATCTTCGAACGCAGGTTATACTTGCGGTAGATATCCGGATTCATGTTCAGGATACCTTTCTGATAATCGTATGCCCCGCTCACCAGGTATTTCACATCCTTCGTACCCCCGCTCAGCGAGATGCTGTGCTGCTGGGTAGGACGACGGTCGTTGTACATCATGTGCCACCAGTCGTAGTTGCCGTAGTACACCCACTGACGGCGACCGTTTCTTGTATCTTCCACTACCCACGGGCGGTCGGGGTTCTCCGTCTTGTCGTTCACACGAGCCAGCAGCTGCTGCATATCGTAGTCGGTATAGTCCACGTAGTTCGTACCGTTCTTCGCACGCCAGAAGGTGTTCACCGTATACACCGACCAGTAACCGGTTGTTTCGTAATCGGTAGTCGTGGTAGGAGCCTGCATCCCAGACGGCCGCTGTAACGCACGGTAGCCTTTCCGTCCTGTGCCGAGCCCGACTTGGTTGTGACCAGAATCACACCGAATGCCGCACGCGCACCGTATACTGCCGCAGCCGACGCATCCTTGATGACCGAGATAGACTCCACGTCGTTCGGGTTCACACGGTCCAGTTCACCCACCGCACCGTCTATCAGCACCAGCGGACCGGCACTGTTGATAGAAGTCGTACCACGCACGTTGATGCTGGGCGAGCTGCCCGGCACACCCGACGAGGTAGTGACATTCAGACCGGCTACCGAACCTTGCAGCATGTTTGCCAGCGACTGCGTCGCACGGTTTTCCAGCTTCTCGCTGCCCACCGTAGCCACGGCTCCCGTCAGGTTCACCTTCTTCTGCGTACCGTAACCGATAACCACCGCCTCATCCAGCATGATGGCATCTTCCTGCATATATACCACAATATTTTTCTGTCCCGGTTTCACCTTCACCTTTTCGGTAAGATAACCCACATAAGAGAAATTCAGAGTAGCCCCGCCGGCAGGTATCTGAAGCTCGAAGGCTCCGTCTACATCAGTAATGCTTCCCTGGGCAGTTCCATCGATGACGATAGACACCCCGATAAGCGGTTCCTGCAAGGCATCCAGTACCTTACCCGATACTGTTCTGTTCTGCGCCGACAGCGTAGAGACACTGCCCGTCAGCAACAGCAACAGCAAAAAAACATACGAATTGAAAACTTTCATAAATAAATATTTAGTAAAACATTAAGTAGCTTGTCGGTGCATCCCCGTTCAGCGAGGCAGGTAAGCATCCGTCGAGAACGCCTTCGGACGTTGCATCTGCTCGGTCCATTCGTGTCCGAACTCATCGCGCACGGTGATGGTCAGATCCACGTCGCATCCGCCGCCTTCACCTTGAAGAAATGCGTAAAGTTTTCGGTAATGAAGCTCGGTGTAGAGCTCAGTGTCGACGAGTTGAAACGCTTCACGCTCAGCGCTGCCACATGCAGCGGATCGTAAGCCCATACCTCCTCAGGAGCAAGCTTGTTGCCCTTCTCGTCGGTCACCGTCAGCGTCCAGCGCGGATTCCAGTTCCAGATGTTTATCAGCACCTCGTTGTCCTTGTTCACCGGATAAGCATCCACATAGCGCTGGAATTTCGCCTTGACCGAAGCCGGTACACTGGCCGGCATCTGCGGCACATCCGCCATCGAGAAATGCACATTGTTCAGGTCGTAGCTGCGGAACTGGTAATCCTCCGTCCATCCCGTAGCCTTGTATATCCATTCGATGTCCGTTCCGTTCACATCCCATACCGAGTATCCGCCCGGTGTTCCGTCGGGACTGATGTGCACACCCGGAGTAAGGTAGCCCGACCACCACCACGAAGCGCATATCGCACCCGCGTTATGTTCGTACACCTCGCGTCCGCCCGTTACCTCATCCTCCGGAGTCACGTTGAAACTCAGGTGCGTATGTCCGGTCACGAAATGCACCTTGTAGCCGTCCAGCACGTCCAGCAGCTGCGTAGTGTTCAGCACATCATGGTCTATCTTGAAACCTTCCGTCTGCGACGGGTAGAACAGCTGTGCGTGCATCACCACTACCAGCGGTGTCGACTTGTCGACATATGCCAGATCCTTCGACAGCCAGCTCAGCTGTTCGGCCGACACACGCTTCTCGTAGTCGCGCGAGGTAGTGCCGTCGTAGTTGCTGCAATCGATGTCATCCAGCACCACGTAGTGCACCTTTCCGATGTTGAACGAATAATATGTCGGAGCGATATAATCCATGAAACGGCTTCCCGCCTCCTCATCGCTCATAGCCTTGTAGTCGTAGTCATGATTTCCGATAGTATGGAAAATCTGAAGTCCCTTCACCTGATTGTTGATGGTATTCAGGTACTCAGGCAGCGCATAACTGTTCGAATACCAGTACAGGTCCCAGGTCATGTCGCCCAGCGTAATGGCATACATCTTTTCGTGCTGATGCAAGGCACGATAGCTGTTCAGATCCTCGGTAAAGTCCATAAACTGTCCCAGGTCGCCCGTGCGGTTGGCCAGATGCATATCGCCCAGCATAAACACCTTATAGCTATCCTGTCCTTCCACCTCAGTCAGCGAGAAATCCACCCGCTCCGTTGTAGCGGCATCCCCCTTCATCATCTGGTAGAACTGAGGCAAGACTCCCTCGGCAGGAACTTCATATCCCGAAGGAACGGAGATAAACACATACCCCCATTTCTTTTCCGACTGAAGCTGGTAGATACCCCGTTCGTCGGTCACGCTCACCTCTACACCGTCCGATACCACAACACCCTGCACCGGACCGTCGGCTGTCGATACCACCCCGTACACCGTCGTTCCGGCATCCGGTGTGAAATCAATTCCCTCTACAATATTAATATAGGTAGTACCAATCTGTTTCTTGCGGTCACCACGCTTGATGAACACCCGGTACGTACCGCTTTCACATCCGTCGGCAAGCTTTATGGTAAAACTGTTTTCCGAAACACTCACCAGCAGACACGTATACGAGATTCCCCCTGTCGATTCCAGAATAATCACATCCGATTCCGCCGGCTTGTTACTTCCGGTCACCTGGAACGTATATTCCCTCCCTTGGCCACTTCTATCAGCGAAGGGCATTCAAACTGTACATCAAAGCTGTCCGCTACAGCTTCCGTCATTCCATCGTTGCTGCACGCCATCAGCGGCAAGACAGCAATCAGCAAAAACCAAAGTAAATACGCTGCAAATTTTTTCATTTTATTTTTAAATTGTAAATTTTCCCAACCTGTTCCTTACCTTTTCATTACCAGTTATCTACATGACAACCAGCGTTTTTCAAGCAATTAAAAATCCTTAATTTTCATTGCGCAAAATTAAAGGCAACGTATTTCAAAACAGAAACGCGCATGTGGCAATCCTGTTTCAAAACGGTTAAGTTTCCGATGCAGCATACACACAAAAAACGGGGTGTGAACCACGCCGCGATACCGCAAACGTGAGGTTCACACCCCGTGTCAGTTAAAATAAAATCCTTATCCGACCTTTCCTGTTAACAGTTCTTCTTCCAAAAAAGCAAAAACATACTTAGGACTCTGGTAATAAAATGCAGCCTCCTCATTCATTACTTTCTGATACGTATCCGAGTTAAAAACAAATGAAAGCGCCTGTTCCATTGTTAATTCCCTGTTCTTCTCCATCAGTAACAGTGCAAGGTTCTTTACCATATCTGCCATCATTTCCTTTTTCTCATTCATATTCGCTTCAAGTATTTTATAGCACGTTCCGTACCGAAAAAATATTGTATTGTTACTCCTTTCATGTATTGCAAATTACGGACAAGTGTAGGCAAATCAATTGAATGATTTTCATACTTCCATAACTGTACTCCCACTCTATCGTCAGCAATAGGTCCTATTACCACATCATAATCATGAACAGGCTGATCAGACGGATTATTACGGTTTAAAAGTATAAATTTAGCCCATTCTTCAGAGTAATTTTCAAACCTTAATACGCGCAAACTGTCCCATGCCTCTTCGCTTATTTCATATTCCAACACAACAGGCTTCCGGATTCCAGCTGTTCCATTTTCACATGCGCCATATTTAAAGCCTGATTGTAATCTGCTGAAAGATAAAAACCTCTCCCAAAATCCTTATTAGGTTTAGACTTCAGCAAATCAATTTCCAGAAACTCCTTATTCGTCCCATGATACAGCCTCATACCAGCGCCCCTCCGTGACGGTGACAATACTCAGCTATATCGTCCACCATCGAAGCAAACGACTGAGTATGCACATAATCATAATGGCGATCGATAAAATCAATCCCTTTGAAACGACTCAGGTAATTGAATGCCTGCTTCATCGAAAGTCCGTATTTACGTCCGAACTCCCTGATGAAAATAATCGTCCACTCCATTTTATCCTTTATATCATAATCCATATCTACAGCTGTTGATGATACATATGCAAATATAATGATTTTACTCATTTTTTCCTCATCCGATTCTGAAAAAAGCGTCCAGGCCTCCGCCATTAAGTTTCCGATGCAGCATACACACAAAAAAAACGGGGTGTGAACCACGCCGCGATACCGCAAACGTGAGGTTCACACCCCGTGTCAGTCAGATACA